>Ga0209199_1005639_pt1 | contig 10899 bp, 7 predicted proteins | sample COGITO_mtgs_1105_7_FD_184805 | JGI IMG/M metagenome (GOLD analysis project Ga0209199, IMG submission 184805) | Pelagic marine microbial communities from North Sea - COGITO_mtgs_110523 (SPAdes) (version 2) | ecosystem: Environmental > Aquatic > Marine > Epipelagic ...
CTGTTAGATAAAAATAGTTATATCTGAACCAATTTTTAGTAGTCAATCTCTTTTTGAAACGGTATCCTTCAATATACTGTTTGCTACTAAAATAATTTAGGAAAAAATACCTTGTTGGCTCTTCTCGTTCACCGTCAGCCAATTCATCTGTATTTTTCCAATCTGAAAACTCATGTATCAAATCCAAAAGCATTTCTCGGTACTTCGAACTGATAGTTGTTCGGCTAAGATGTCCTTTTAACTGCGCATCTAGTTTATCTCCTAATTCTGTACCCGAAACATGATCCAATAAATCAATTAATCTTTGTTTTATCTCATCTGGTTCAATGGGCCATTCTTTGTGTGGAATATGCCCTTCTAACTGATTTAAATGGTATTCTTTCAATCTTGCTGAAGCCAAATCAAGAACATCACTTTCGGCAATCGCATCTTTTCTTGAGTGGAATGCTTTTAGCATTTTAGAAATAATCTGATTTCCCTGCCTCTTGTATTTGTTAATTTTCTTCGCCTGATTTTCTTCAAACAAATAAATTAGTCGCTTTTCTAGTTCATTAACCGATGCAATCCTCCTTACAAAAATCAAAGATTTATTGGCTTTCAACATTTCGTTGTAAACCTCGGTAACCAGGTTGTCTTGTTTTGGATGAGGAAGGTATTGTTTGAATTCATCATAATACGAATTCGCAATACTCGATATCACATTGGCATCAACCGATTTATTTTGATCTCGCTTATTTGAATCTTCAAACTCTTTTTCATTGGCTTCCGCAACCTTGAATGATTCAAAACCAGCCAGCATACCAATCTCAAAAGAATTATTTTTAGAGGTATTTATCTGTTCTAGCGTTTTTAACTGCAGCGTTGCAATCATTGCAGCATCAAATGGGTCTGATATAGTTTGAACATGTGCATCAATTTCCTTTACTACGTTACCATTTCTATGTTCATGCCTATATCGATTCCTACTCAAAGACTCGCCACTTAACTTGATGTTCATTACACCACGAATCATAAACGTCCCCAGGTCTTCTTTTAATCGTTTGGATTTAAGCTCTGCTTCAAGATTACGATAAGGGTGATTAGGTAAAAAACAATCGAGCTGGTTTGCAATTTCATAAACTCCATTATCCAATGGAGTAGCTGATAGCAAAATTACTTTAGCTGAAAGAGGCTTTAGTTTCTCTTTTAGTTCGGGAAACTCATTAAAAATGGCTTCATCTTCTGCATAAATCACCCCCATCAATCGACTTACAACTTGATTTCTATACGATACATCACCTTCTATTCCATGCTTAAAATTATGAGCTTCATCAACAATTAGCAGATCAAAATCAGGCATGGTTATGTTAAGTAGGTAAGCATATAGTCTGCGTAATAAAACCTCTCCTTCATTATATCTAAAAAGCTTTATAGCCGCCTTAAATATATAGGCAACTGACTCTGGTAATTGATCAAGTAATTTGAACTTCCAATCATCACTACTAGCAGAAATACTAAAGGATGAATTTCGAAATATTTCATAAGAAGGATTTTCCCGATCAACATATTCTAATCTCGGATGAATATTCTCATCTTCACATAAACCAACGGAACGACCTAGTGGGGTTTTAACTATATTGCATTCCAATAGGTAATTGTTAGAAATGAAATTTCTAATCTCCTTTCTCCATTTGGATTGTAGGTTCTTTTTAGGAACAATAATGCAATCTTTGTAATGTTCTTTATTACTTGAGAAATGTCTTAATAGTGAAGCTATTCCCAAAGCTATATAGGTCTTCCCTAAACCAACTTCATCGGCTATGTACAGAAAGTTGTTCTTACTTTGGTTTAAATGGTTAAACCCTTTTACAATCACTTTAAATTGACGTTCAGCAATATCAACATCTATTAATCCTTTCGGATTAAGGTTGATTATTTTCCTTGCCTCTTGGTTACTTAAAATCATACAGCAACGTTTTATTTAACCATTCCAGTTTTCTTCTTTCAACGCCCTGCTCCACCATCTCTTTATCCACCATCTTAATTTGCTTAGTGACTAATGAAGCTAATTTCTTCAATGTTTTAAGTTCAGCGGAAGCCAATCTTTTAGAAGCCGCTTTATTTTTGTAGAAATACGATTCAATTATTTTCAACAATACCCAGTAAAAACCAATGTTAATACTGTTGTTTTTTCTCATTTTACCAATCAGTCTTTGGTAGCCAATTAATGTATCAATGTTGTCGGATAGTAAGTAATATGAAATGCGCCTCTTTTGAATTTCTTGCTCCGTTTTCCTAGGCACCTCCATAAAAAGTTTTTCCTTCAGCTTTAATAAGCCAGATAAATGAGAAGCCATAAAGTTAATGGAACTTTTAGCTGCGTCTAATTCATCCTCTTTCTCCTCCTCAAATTCATCAGTAATACGATTTACGAATCTATCTATCAATCTGCCCATCGATTCTTTATCATTTGTATCGTCTAGCTCCTGCCATAATTCTAGTAATTCGGCATCATTTAAGTTGTATTTCGAGCTGAACGGCTTTAGCTCGATTCCTATTTGAGTAGGATAATAATATAAGTACCCATCTATTCCACTTGGTTTAAATTTTATCAAACTATTGTCTGCGAATATTGTGACTAATTCTGGAGTAAGCATCATGGTTGTAATAGTCTTCGTATCGCTTAAATATTTATCAGAGACACCTTCTAAAACTATTCGACCTTTCTGTTTAGTTGGTTTATCATTCTTCACGGTTAGCGTTAATTCATTCCAATTAAGGGTGAACTCAATATTAAAAGCATCTATGCGGTTATCTTCATAACCCTCCTCCTCTTTGGCTTCTGTAAATGTAAACGAGCCATCATCAACTTCTTCTAATTGATCAACCCACTTTTCCGCATCATCAACATAAGCAATAGCGGTTTCGTAATTGCCTCCATCAGCAACTCCTCTAAAGGCTGCATCTGTGCAATTTACTGAACCCACTATGCTAATCATCCTTTCGTTCCCGAGTAATCTGTAAACTTTACTATGATTAAATCGAAATGCTTTTCCATTATCAAAACTGCATCTTCCCCATCCATAACTTTCTTCTATATCCCTGTAGATACTTTCATCCAAGGCTACGTAATCTGTATTTTCGAAAGGAACTGAAAATTTAATTTGATCTGTTCCGAGGACCTCACATAAGGAATTAAAATGGTTTAATCCTGTAGAATAATATGGAGAGATAACCTCTGCCTTTACAAAGGGTTCGCCACCATTGTACTTTTGTTTGAGTCCATCTATAAAAACATCAAAAGAGCGAAGGCCCTCTTTCTTTTCTTGATAGTTTCTAATTTCTTCACCACTGTTAAAGAATAGGATTTCTGCCTCCTCCGTATATTTAATAGATTTAAAAAAGTTTTCTATTACCTGCTCTGATTCAGTGATATGCTCTTTTGTTAAAACATCCCTGCGCACATTCCTACACAAATTCTTAAATCTATCCTTTAACGTTCTTGGGAAGTATCTTATATTTTCATTCGCATGTGGGGTAAAATGAAATACGTTAACACACTCAATATTGGAGCACCATGCTGATTGTGTAATATTATTAGAACCTCCTATTACAATTAAACTCCAATCTTCTAGTAAAATATAAGATTGCTTTGGGTGAAAACAAGATTTTCTTCCAGAATTATTTGTAGGCATATCAATCGGCACAACATTGTAAGCTAAACTTGGGCCTGTAGTTCCTTTCGCATGAAAATCACAAAAAACAGTTATTGGCGGTAGCTCATTTTGGTACTTTTTCCAAAGGATTGCATTTTGAATCTCATTGTTGGAAAAAGATACATCAGAAAGAAACTGAGTAAGAATGTAATTCTCAAAAAAACGAGCATCGAAATTAAACGAGTAAAAAAGCGCTGCTCTTACCTTTTGGCCAGCCATGCGTTCCTTTAATTCTTCTATAATTATTCCCGTTTTCATATAACAGGATCTATTTGATTAAACAAACTGATGTAAGTAGGAATAAAGTAATTATTCTCATAAGCATTCTTAAAATCCAATGTGGATATTTCTCGACCACCATCTGCGTAGTAACGCACTAGTTTTCCTTTTTCCTCTTTGATCCAAGCTGAATTATTTCTTCTTTTGCTCACCGTTTCATTCCTGTTTACGGCAGCCAATGCTATTTTTGATTTATCTTCTGCTAGTGATTCTAATTCTTCATTTAAAGTTAAAACTGCAGATTTTCCGAAGACATAATCTTGCTTTTTAGGGAAGTAATTAAATATCTCTTCTTCGCTTATTTCCCCCAATTGCCAAACTGGCCTGCTTTGCAAATGCCGAAACAGATTAGCGTAAGAATAAAGTACACTTTCCGTGTTTTTTATCTCTATCAAACATGCTTTTAACTCAAGGCTTATATCATGTTTTAATACCGATTCAATAAAGGGATATAATTGAAATGTATTTTCTCTTAGTTCTGGATTTTTCTTAAACAAATGATAGAGTTCATTCTGACATTTATGTGTTGGCGTTTCCAGAATGAGTCGTTCATAAAATTGCTTTTCTTCATAAGATAATTCCGCTAACAAATCAGCAATTGGTTGCAACTCCTCTTTCGTGATAATTACGACATCCTCTGTAATTAACTTATCTACTAAAGCTAAGAGTTTTTTTGAATCTGTTTTAGTGTCAATGGCCGATTCCATAACTGATATAAAATCATCTTGGTACTTAATTCTCATTTCAGTAAACGGACGATTGTATTTACCAAAAACCCCATACGTTTTTTGATTACTTAATATGGTGTCAGCATTATTTGTAGACAATCTAAAGCTTAGGTCATTCCTTCGCTTACTTACGAAATCCTTTCCGTTGTAACTGCTTTTCTCGAAATATAATTCTCTGGTATAAGCGCAAGCTTGTTCGAATTTATAAAAGAATGCCATAAAATTTATATCAGGCCTATCTCCCCAGAAATACCATGCAAACGACATCAATTGAAAATCTCGAATATTACTAGATACCGTTGATAAATCCTTAATTACTTTTCGCCCCAACTTTTGCCATATAGGCTGAAATCCTAGAGGATCTCTTGAGCCTTTAATACGGAAGTTTATGTCTGGTTCGGTAATAAAGAACATCTATTTATGATTTTAATATTTGCTGATTCTGAAAATGGGTTTATGTAGTCGATTATGTTCATATCTTATCCTAATAATATTCTTTTATGTATTCAGATGCGACAGAACCCAACTGCATACCAATTGTAAAATCTCCGCTGTTATAAAAATCTCTTCCTGTATTAAAAGCAGACTTCGCTTAGTATCTACTTCTTTCTTTTTTTTAATGTCTTTCTTGTGGCTTTAAAAGTTTTTTTAGGAATGTCTCCATTTGATAATTTATACGGAGTTTGACCACCGCCCCAAGAAGAATTGTAATAATTATTGTCATTACAAATTGTAAATAATCCCTCTAGCCTTTGCCAGTAACAAAGGATTTTTCCATCATTTCTTTTGATAGTTTCTCCGGAACAATTATTTAATGGATTAGAAACTGTTCCATATTCAGTGTATGCATAATTATTGTTTTGATACGCAGAAAGTCTCTCTAATATTAGCAAGTCATTTAAAAGTTGAAACCTATAAATATGTGATTCTCGTTCCCCATTGACTTCAAATGCCCCTATATTTGTTACTGGATTAAATTTTAACCATTCTGTATTCAAAACAAGTTTAGGGAATCTTGCCATGTCATAATTTTTATAATAATCATTAAAAATATCCTTCCATTCAGGACATTTATAAGATTGAGTTCTTGAATTAGTTGGATGTTCACACCAAACTGATATGTTTGATTTAGGATTATAAATTGCCTCTAAGGCAGGTTTCATTTTCGCCTTTATTTTTTCAGGTAATGATTCTGTTGCCTTAACAAAAGATTTATAAATACCAACATTGTATTGTATACTATTGATGAGATACTTTTTAATTGAAATTGAAGGAGCTTTTAGCGATGCTGCTATATATTCTCTTTCAGGAAAATTATACCCTTCTGAATAACTCTCAGGACCATTAATTGTATTTAATTTTAAATCTGATTGAACATTGATTTTGTAATTACTGGAATAAAGAGGGTGCCAGCTAGCAAAATTTATCTCTTTATTTTCTTCAATTAAATTATTAAACCAATGTTGAGTTTGTTTATAATCATCCGGGTAATAATATTTTAGATCTGAGGCATCAATATCACCAAGGTATTTTACCTCTATATTTTCTCGTTTTTCGTAAGGATTTAATGAGTTTAGATATCTTATATAGCGTGAATCCATTGTAAATCTACTACCTGGACTACATTCTTTAGAAAATTGTCTCCCTTCAATAAAGTACTTAACACTTTTTAAATCTAGATATTCATATTCATTTAGGTAATTATAACTACAAGGTGAAGTTGTAAAAAGATTAGAAACTGTTATTCTAGCTTTTTCAATTATTGGAACAAGACCAATATAAACACTAACAATTGCAATTTGTTTAACATCTTCATTTATATCGAAAATAATATTTTCGTTTTCTAAAAATGCATTATTTAATTTATAAACAATTCTGAGTTTAGAATCATCTATTCCTTCTATTATTTTTTTATCCCAGGTGGCATCACTCATATAAATATATTCTCCAGAACCAAATAAGCCAGCAAATTTTTCTATCCAATTAAGGGATATGTCTTTCCTGTATTTTAAAACCGCTTCATCTCTTTTTTCACCTAGTTCTAATAACTTAGCTTCATATTCATTATATTTATTTGAAAACTCCGTACGTGCCCTCTTATAATTTGCAAATCTTCTTTTTTTTTCAACTAGCTTAAAGTCATCAAAAGATATCATTCTATAATCGCTAAAATCTTTTACCTCTTTAACGAAAGAACCCCCCATGGTCAAATATGTTACACTATACTTTCTATTCCCAATAAGATTCAACCCGCTTACGGTTGCGTAATTTTGAGAAGCAAAAGAATTAATTCTGATTTTGTCTTGTTCGGTTACATAATTATTATAATCCCACATACTAATTTCGGAGTTATAAAGTTCCCATGCAATCTGCTTTTCTTTTTCATTTGGCCTAGGTATATCAAAATCCTTTGAAAGCTGATCAACTTTATATTCTTTTGGGGATACTTTTACATCAATTTCTTTGTTTTGTGAATATATCGTTGTTGAAAAATTCAATAAAACTAATAGGGTCAATATTTTTTTCATTTTAATAAAAATAAATTGTTATTTATAAAGTTATTAAATTTCCGACAATAAATTATAAAAATGTTGGTAATATTTGTAATATGTCAAAACAAAGTGGACTAGTTATCACTTTAATATTAGAGATAGTTTTTATTTTTTTTACAAACCTTTAAATCTTAAATCATGAAAAACGAATTTTACTTAAGTATATAAGTTGACAACAAATAATTATTACCAAAAATAAAAAAGTATTCTTAGAAATAAAAAGAGGAGCTAAAGGGAGTGAAGTCGAACTATTTCGATTGCGATTTTATTGTTTTAATTTCCTCGAGATTTTAAATATTTTTTGTTCTTAGTAATTTTTTTTGTTAGTTTGTCATATATTTAAGTTACTTAAATTAATGATTATGAAGAAATTAATATTTTTTGTTCTGTCAATCTCTTTTACTGTTTTTTCTCAAGAAGACGATAGTTATAATTTAGATTATAATAATTCTAGAAATGCCGCTGAATTATGCACACAATATAAATCTAGTGGTTTTCTGTCTAATGCTGAAGCAGACAACGCATTGTCTAAGATACTATCGGTAGTTGGAGCATCTAAAAGATTTGTAGTTGCTCCGTGTGAAAACATCAATAATGCATTGGCTGTTATTGACGATGGTATGCGCTACATCCTTTATGATCCAGAATTTATTAACTCTATTTCCGAAACATCAAATTATTGGGCTAATATGTCCATTTTAGCACACGAAGTTGGTCATCATATTAATGGACATACCTTGGGAGCTAGCGTGTCAGCATATGAAAATAAAATTCAAGAACTTGAATCCGATGAGTTTTCTGGATTTGTCATGCAAAAAATTGGCTCCACATTAGAACAGGCTACAGACGCTATCGCTTCTATTTCGTTTAGCGGAGATGACTCCTATTCCTCACACCCAAACAAAGAAAGACGAATAAGAGCTATTACAAAAGGATATAATAATGCTAAAAATAACAGCTTTATTACTGAAAAAAAATTAACTGATTGGGAGGAATATTACTTTAGAGGTAATGAAAAATTTGATTCTGAGGAATATGAAGCAGCAATTGAAGATTTTTCCGAAAGTATAAAACTAAAACCTGATGCAGCTACTTATTTAAAAAGAGGACGGAGTAAAGCTTATCTTGCAGACTATTCAGGAGCAAAATCAGATTTTATAAGAAGTATCGAAATAAATCCTAAAAACTGGGAATCACAATATTATTTAGGAAGAACCTTAAATCTTGCTGATGATTACTATGGAGCACTCTCAGCTTTAAGTACATATTTTGACTTAGTTAAATATTCAGGTGATTATTATGATCTTTGGGCAGGTTATTATATGGCTCATTCTCTTTATAGTGAATCTATCTACAACAAGTCAAATTCATATATTGACTACATCCTAACTAGAACAGATTTTGTGTCTGTTATTGATTCTGAAAATCATCACATATTTTATCGATTAAGAGGTCTAAACTATTTGTATCTTGAAAATTTTGAATTAGCTAAAAAAGATTTTGAAAAAGCTTCTGAATTAAATACACAAGATGCTTTATGCATTGAGTTTTTGGGAGATGTCTATGCAAAAGAAGAAAACTATGAAAAAGCTATTGAATTTTATAAACAGGCTTTAGTATTAGACCCTGATAAATATAGTATTTATCAGTACAGAGCTTATGCATATGAAGCATTAGAAGATTATTTTAATGCACTTTTAGACATGAATGAGGCGATAAAACATGCTCCTGATTATGATGGACATTTATTTTATAAAAGAGGTGAATACAGTTTTAAAATGGGTGATCAAAAGAGTGCGTGTTCTGACTGGTTGTTAGGTAATGAAAAAGGTGATACAGACTCATTTAATAAACTGATAGAAACCTGTGGTTACTCAAAAGAAGACTTTTATAATGCTGAAGACTTTATAAATGCTTCTATTGAAGAGAAGGATAAAGGGAATTATATAGAGGCTTTTAGACTTTTGGATAAATCTAGGGAATTAGGATATAATGACATTTATTATTTGGAAACAGTCTTGTATGCTATTTATTCAAAAAGTGGACAACAGGAACTTGCGTTAGAAGTCTTAAATAAAATTGAAGGGGATACCAAAGAAAATAATATAATCTGGTGGAATTACCAATTTATTTATACAAATTTCAATTTGAAAAATTGGTCTCAAGTAGTAAAAAAGGTTGAAGAATTAATAGATCGGTTTAAATTAGATCCTGATGCTTCAGACTCTAGCTTAGATATTAATTTTATTAATGAAAACCTTGATTTTGTATATGATTTATACGATTATGGTGGAATAGCTCACACCAGTTTAGAAAATTTTAATGAGGCCTTAAATTCTAACAACAAACTTTTTAAAATTGGAAAAACTATAGAAAACAACACTTTTATTAGGCTTGGATATTTAAGACTTGCAGCAAATAAAAATTATCTTGGGCAGTACCTTGGGGCTTTACAAGATATTAATGAATACATTAAAATGAGACAAGAATGGTCTGTTGGATACAAGCTTCGAGGAGAAATTAAGCTGAATTTGGGGGGAGCCAGCAATAAGTATGCGTGTGAAGATTTTAACTTAGCTCTTGAGGTTTCTCTAAAAAATGATGATGAAGATGAGGAAATACAGCACGAAATTCAAAAACTAATTGATGATAATTGTAAATAGCTGATAAAATGATAAGTGACAAATCTCAAAAAATATACCCAAGGATAAAAAATTATTCATGGAAATAAAAAGTGGAGCCAAGGGGCGTAAAATCGAACTATTTTGGGGAGGATTTGAAATTATTTCAAGACTATTTTCTTTAATCTAAGCATAATATTTCGTATATTAGTGTTGCATCAGGAACGCTTTAAGCGTACCAACCGACTTACTCGAAGCACGGTGGTTTAGAATGCGGGAACTCTCCAAAATTAACGAGTCATCCACATCCTTTCTTGTTGCAATTTATGTTAAATTTAAATTGTAAAACAATGAAAAAAACAAAACAAATTCAAGTCAAATTCCTCAAAGAAGAATCTATTTTCAATCGCATTGACAGAGAAAGTCTAGAGCTTTACCGTCAAATGATGGCAGACCGTTATGACAATTTTAAAGACGAGGAAGAATGAGCGTTTCTATAAGCGGTGAACTCGTCTTTAAAGTGACATTCGATCAGCACGGGTTTCCAGCTAACATGTACACAAGAGCTGCCATTATACATACATGTGCAGCACAGATATATGCTAGATCCCCATTTAGTAATTCAGATAAGCCTGAAAAGCTAGAAAACTTTAAAGTTGAATTAATTTCAAAAAAGACCTACTAGCATGAAAAATGTGAAGGGATTAAAAGTGCAATCCAATTTGTAGAGGGAAGCACACGTCATGAAGTGTTACAAGAAATGCATAGATGATTTGATGGAGATGAATCGTTTTCTATCTTTGAAATATGGAGGATTCTAACATTCAAACCATTTATCAAAAAACCATTGACTTTGCGGCTGAGAAGCACGGGAAACAAAAAATGCCCAATGGTCTCCCTTATATTGTTCATTTATCAAATGTTGCCATGGAGGTTTTTATGGCGCACAAACAAAAACCGGATTTTAATCTTGAAATCGCAATACAGCTAGCTTTACTTCATGATGTCTTGGAAGACACAGCGC
>Ga0209199_1005641_pt1 | contig 10898 bp, 10 predicted proteins | sample COGITO_mtgs_1105_7_FD_184805 | JGI IMG/M metagenome (GOLD analysis project Ga0209199, IMG submission 184805) | Pelagic marine microbial communities from North Sea - COGITO_mtgs_110523 (SPAdes) (version 2) | ecosystem: Environmental > Aquatic > Marine > Epipelagic ...
AAACAACACTAGTTTATGTAACTCACGACCAAAACGAAGCTATGACTTTTGCTGATAACATAATAGTTATGAGTGAAGGTGAAGTTGTTCAAGCTGGAACACCAAAAGAACTATTTGAAAGACCTAACACTACTTTTGTTGGTTATTTTATTGGTTCACCAGCAATGAACTTATTTGAGACCGTTGCAATCTCAAATGATAGTGTCAAAATTAATGATACTATAATTAAAACAAATACTAATTTAACAAATTTAAAAGATAAAAAGATTAAATTGGGAATTAGATCTGAATTTATCAAGATTGCTAACGATCAAACAGAAAACTCATTAAATGTAGATGTAGATAAAGTCGAAGACTTAGGAAACTACAAATTATTAACTGCTAAAATGGGAAATCTTATTATTAAATCTAAAATTAATAGAGAAACTGAAGTACCATCAAGTAATGTTAGATTACATATTCCAGCTGAAAAATGCTGCGTATATGAAAATGATAAATTAATATAATAGTACCACCTAGGATTGTATAATAAGGCTATAAGTGGCAATCTGCGCACCTATTTAGAAAGACTCTAATTAAATTTTGTGCTTAACTTGAGAAGTTAATTAACAACTATAGGAGAAATAATGATTAAAGAAAAAAAATCATTGAAGGCTAACAAAACACCTTCAAGACGTAAGTTCTTCAAAGCAGCAGCAGCAACAGGTGCAGCAGCAGCAACAGCTGTAGCAATGCCAAATGTAGCTTTTGGTGCTCCATTAACTTTAAAGATGCAAGCAGCTTGGCCTTCTGGCGCTAACATCTTTTTTGAAATGGCAGGAGATTACGCAAAAATGGTTAGCGACATGTCAGGAGGAGAACTAAAAATTGATCTTCAGCCTGTTGGCGCAATTGTAAAAACTTCAGAAATTGGACAAGCAGTAAGTTCAGGCGTAGTTGATATGGGTCACTGGGTGACTGCATATTGGTATGGAAAAAATGCTGCAGCTTCACTTTTTGGAACTGGTCCTTCATACGGAATGTCATCTCAAGAAGTTATGGGATGGATGGAGTATGGTGGAGGAAGAGCATTATACGAAGAAGCAGTTAAAAGTGTAGGATTCAACTACACTGGTTTCTTCCATATGCCTATGCCAGCTCAACCATTTGGTTGGTTTAAAAAGAATGTAACTAAAGTATCTGATGTTAAAGGTATGAAGTATAGAACAGTTGGTCTTGCGACTAACGTTTTAACTGCTATGGGAATGGTCGTAAGACAATTACCAGGTGGTGAAATCCAACCAGCTATGAAAACTGGTTTGATTGATGCTGCTGAGTTTAACAACCCAACATCAGACTCACAGTTTGGAATGCAAGATGTCTCTAAACACTATCACTTAGGAAGTTTCCACCAATCTCAGGAAATGTTCGAAATTCCTATGAACACTAAGAGACTGAATAGCCTTTCACCTGCTCATCAAGCTATCTTGAGAAATGCTGCTTATGCCGCAAACTCAGATAACTACTTCAAAGCACTAGTTAGATATTCACAAGATTTAGCTAAGCTGATGAATGAGCACAAAGTGAATGTATACCAAACATCTGATGCTATCCTAGCAGAACAGTTAAAAGGTTGGGATAAAATCATTGCTGAGTTCTCTGGAAAAGATGCTTTCTTTAAGAAAGTAGTAGACTCGCAAAAAGCATACGCTAAGAGAACTATGAAGTATCTGTTGATGAATCAACCGAACTACAAATTAGCTTATGAAAATGAGTTTGGTCCAATTGGAAAAGTTAAAATTTAATTAACTTTAAATTAATTTAGAAGAGGGGGTTGAAAAACCCCCTTTTTTTTTAATAGAATTAATATATTTTTATATGATGAAATTTTTCATTAAATTTGCTGACACTTTAAGTACCTCAATGGGTAAAGCTTTTTCTTGGTGTATTGTAATTTTAATGGGAGGAACGGTTTATGAAGTAGTGATGGCTTATGTTTTTAATGCACCTACTTTATGGAATTTTGATTTTAGTATGCAAATGTATGGTGCCATTCTTATGATGTCGGGTGCATATTGTCTTGCAACGGAATCTCATGTTAGAGGTGATGTTATTTATAGATTGTTTAGCCAAAGAACTCAGGCATGGATAGATTTAGTTCTTTATTTTTTATTTTTCTTCCCAGGTGTTATTGCTTTAGCTTTTTACGGATATGAGTATGCTGCCCTTGCATGGAAAATAAAAGAAACAAGCTGGAGTAGCCCAGCACAAATTCAAATTTATATGGTCAAATCAATGATTCCTGCTGCAGGTGTCTTATTAATCATTCAAGGTATTAGTGAGGTATTCAGATCAATTATTTGTATTCAAACAGGTCAATGGCCAGCGAGACTTGTTGTTGCTGAAGAAACTGAGCAAGTACTTATGAGAGCAGCGCAAGAAGAGGATAAAAAAAATGTTATTTAGTCTGACAAATCCAGAAATAGCAATTTTTATGATGGGTATATTTTTGTTTGCTGTTCTTCTTGGATTTCCGATTGCTTTCACGTTAATGGCAATGGGAATTGGTTTCGGCTATTACGCTTATTACGATGCTACCATGATGGAGCATATATTTGACAATAGAATATTTCAATTATTTGTTCAAAACACCTATACAGTGATGGACAACAATGTTCTTACTGCAGTGCCATTATTTTTATTTATGGGTTATCTTGTTGAAAGAGCAGGGATAGTCGCAAAATTATTCTTTGCAATAAGATTAGCAGCTCATAGACTTCCTGCATCGATGGCAGTTGCCGCTTTAATAACTTGTACGCTTTTTTCTACAGCAACAGGAATTATTGGTGCAGTTGTTACTTTAATGGGACTGCTTGCTTGGCCAGCAATGGTTAAAGCTGGATATGATAAAAAATTTGCATCAGGAATTATTTGTGCAGGTGGATGTTTAGGAATTTTAATTCCTCCAAGCATTATGTTAATTGTTTATTCAGTAATTGCACAATTATCACCACTAAGATTATTTGCGGCAGCAATATTTCCGGGTTTAATGTTAGCCGGTCTTTACATTGCTTATGCTGTTACTAGGGCTTGGTTAAATCCTTCTATTGCACCAAAACCACCAGCTGAAGATATCCCACCAAGAGCAGAAATTTTAAAAGAGGTATTGGTTTCTTTTGTTCCATTATTTGGATTAATAATGTTAGTGCTTGGAACTATATTGGCTGGAATAGCAACACCAGCAGAGGCAGCCGCAGCAGGAGCCTTTGGAGCAATACTTTTATCTTGGTTTTATAAAACTCTTAAATGGCAAAATTTTAAAGAGTCTGTATTTTTGACTGCAAAGACTACAGCTATGATTATGTGGTTGTTCATTGGTTCTTGGACTTTTTCATCTGTATTTTCTTACTTAGGTGGTCACGAAGTATTCGAACATTTCTTTACTTCAATAAATATTTCAACTTGGCAATTTTTAGTAATTACCCAAATCATAATTTTTCTTTTAGGATGGCCATTAGAGTGGACAGAAATTTTAATCATATTTGTTCCAATATTTTTACCATTACTAGAAATATTTGGAGTTAATCCGTATTTCTTTGCAATGTTAATAGCGCTTAACTTACAAACATCTTTTTTAACCCCTCCAATGGCAATGTCTGCTTATTATTTAAAAGGAGTTCAAAAAAGTAATGTTGAATTAATGGAGATTTTTAGAGGGATAATGCCATTTCTAGGTATTGTAATTTTTGCAATGTTCTTAATGTATATGTTTCCAGGAATTGCATTATGGTTACCAGAAACATTATTTGCAGATTAGATAAAAATGACAGATATATTTTCGCTTAAGGTTGAAGAAATTGTTTCTAAAATAAAAGATGCTCAATTAACTTCAGTAGAAGTTTGTCAAAAATATATAGAAAGAATTAATAAATTTGAAAAAGATGTAAAAGCTTGGGCTCATTTTGATAAAAAACTTTTGCTTGAAAAAGCAGAGGAGGCAGATCAACACAGAAGATCTGGTAAACCAACAGGCCCATTACACGGTATTCCTATTGCTTTAAAAGATATTATTGGAACTGTTGATATGCCAACTGAGTGTGGAACTCCTATCAGAAAAGGTAAATCTTACTCTCAAAACGCTGAAATAGTTGACTTACTTCTTTCTGCAGGAGCAATAGTCATGGGTAAAACAGCAACTTCCGAACTTGCTTATCTTGGTCCTTCAAAAACTACAAACCCACATGATCATTCAAGAACGCCAGGTGGTTCTTCTAGTGGATCAGCAGCATCTGTTGGAGCTTTTATGGCTCCATTATCAATTGGCTCACAAACTGGTGGATCAGTTATAAGACCTGCATCTTATTGTGGTGTGGTTGGTTATAAACCATCATACGGATTAATTTCAAGAAATGGAGTTTTAAAAACATCTGAAAAACTAGATCACATGGGAGTTTTTGGAAGATCAGTAGAAGATGTTGCCTTACTAGCAAAAGTTTTAATTAAAAAAGATAGTCATGATAAAGCGACAATTTATTATTCAAGTGAAGATATGTTGAGCGAAACAAAAAAAGGACCTTTGTTTGAACCAAAATTTATCTTTTATAAAACAGATCACTGGAAGCTAATTGAAAAGAAGTCTAGAGATGCTTTTGAATATTTTATTAAATCATTTAAAAAAAATATAGAAGTTTTTGATACACCTTCTTATTTTAAAGATATTCATAAATATCATCAGATAATTCATGAAACTGATTTAGCAAATAACTTTGGACTTTATTACAAGAAATATAAAAAAAAATTATCTAAATATATGCAGGATGCAATTGCAAAAGGTAATAAACATTCAGCTAAAGAATATGCCGAGGCTATAGATTTCATGAAAAGAAGCTATGACTCTTATGAAGAAGTATTTGAAGATTATCATGGTGTTTTGACACCTTCTAGTCCAGGTGTGGCTCCCAAAGGTTTAAAAAGTACTGGCACAGCTGAATTTAATAAGGTTTGGTCATATCTTGGCACACCATGTATCTCATTACCATTGCTACAAGGTGAAAATAATATGCCTTTAGGAGTACAACTCGTTGGAGCTCGTTATGATGATCATAGATTTTTAGGTGTTGCTAATTGGCTAGAAAAGGAATGTAATAAATAAAATGCAAAAATTTACAACACTACTTGGCAGTTTACTTGCAGGTTCATTTCTCATTGGGTTAGCAACAACTTTGACAAGATCTACTATGATAGGTTTTTTTGATGTCTTACCAGTTTATATATTAATGGCTATTGCAATATTTATGATGGTCTACGAAGCTTTCTTCGATAAAAAATAGTTTTTAATTAAAAAAATTGTCTAACAAAAAAAATAATTTTTTAGCATTTTCACTTTTGTTTATTCAGCCTATTTTCATGGCATCCAATCTGATAGTTGCACGAGCTGGAGTTGAGTATGTACCTCCAATCTCATTAGCATTTTGGAGATGGACTGTAGTTGTTCTGTTACTTTTGCCTTTTACTTATTCGCTATTAATAAAAAATTCAAAAATAATTAAAAAAGAATTTAAGAAACTTTTCTTTTTAGGTGCAATGGGATGTGGTGTTTGTGGAGCATTTCCTTTTTTAGCGGGAGAAACAACAACAGTTACAAATATGGGTATTATTTACACCTCTTCACCGATATTTATTATTATGATTTCTGCAATATTTTTTAATGAAAAAATTAATTTTGTAAAAATTATTGGCTTGGTTTCTTGTTTAATTGGCGTTTTTGCAATTATTATTAAGGGTGATTTAAATCTTTTATTGAATTTAAATTTTACTATCGGTGATCTATGGATGCTGGCTGCTGCTATTGGCTGGGCTCTTTATTCTATCTACCTTTTTTATTGGAAATCTCAATTACCTATTTTTCAAAGATTTACATTAGTAGCATTTTTTGGAGCAGTTAGCTTGTTACCTTTTTACATAGTTGAAGAAATAGTTGTTCAAAGAACAATATTTAATTCTAACTTTTTTTTATGGGTTTTATTTGCTGCAATATCTCCAGGAATAATTGCCTTTACTCTTTATACGCAAGCTCAAAAAAGTTTAGGCGCATCTTTAACTGGTTTTACTCTTTATATTTTTACAATTTATGCAGCAATCTATGGATTTATATTTTTTGATGAAAAGCTTGAGTCCTTTCATTATTTAGGTACAGTTTTAGTATTCATTGGTGTGTATTTGGCTAAAAAAAATTATGAAACTAAAACATAGGAATTTTTTTTTGGAAGTAATTATTGGAATAATTGTTGTTTATGTATCAGTATTAATTTTACTTTTTATTTTTCAACGAAGCTTAATGTATCACCCAGAAGAGAACAATTATTCTGGTGATAAATTAGAAGTAGAAGTAGAGAGAGTTAAAATTGTAACTCCAGACAATATAAGCTTATTAGGCTGGTTTCATAAAAAAGATCTAAAAAATTTTAAAACAATCGTTTATTTTCATGGCAATGCTGGCAAACTTGAAAATAGAATTCACAAATTGAATCATTTTAAAGATTTAGATGTTAATTTTTTAATAATAGCTTGGAGAGGCTTCAGTGGTAACAAGGGAAAACCAAGTGAAAAAGGGCTTTATATAGATGCCAATAGCTCAATTTCATGGCTTAAAAAATTAGGCTTAACAGAAAAAGACATAATTCTTTATGGAGAGTCTCTTGGAACGGGTGTTGCAACTGAGATTGCACAAAGTAATAATTATGCTGGGTTGGTACTCGAGACACCTTTTACATCAATGGTAGAAGCTGCAAAAAATTTTTATCCCTATATTCCAGTGTCTATTTTATTAAAAGATAAGTATGACAATCAAAATAAAATTAAAAATATTAATACCCCAGTTTTAGTTATGCATGGTGAGGTTGATCAAATTGTTCCTTTTTGGATGGGCAAAAAAATTTATGAAATTGCCAATCAACCTAAGTATTCATATTTTACAAAATTTGACGATCATATGATGGAATATGATGAAAAGCTTGTATCTGTGCTAAAAACATTTATTAAAAGTTTAAATTAAGCCACATTCCAAACAAACATAACACAAATTCTTTAATTAAATATAATGTGTGAAAAAAACACTTTTAGTATTTATTATTTTTTTATCTTTTAAAAATCTTGGTCTAACCCAAGAAAATAAATCATTAGTTGATAATTTATTTCATATAGATCAGATGAATTCACATAATAAAAATTTTGCTTTATATTTTAAAACTAGAGAGAAGGCTATATTGGCCAGAGGAGAAAACAGTAATTATATAAATGACTATCCCAAAGATCTTTATATATATGATTATAAAACAAAAACTTCGTTTCCACTAATTTCTTATGAGTGGTTTCCTTCTAGAGCAAAATATTTTCTTGAAGAATATGATTTTCCAGTTTTTCCTGATGATTTTGCTTATTATCTTTTAAAGGATAACAAGACATTAGTTATGATTAGTGCTGTTAAAAGCTTAAATGCTAATTTTAAATTTGATATAAGAGAAAAAAAATTAGAACTTTATCCAAAAAATGGAAAATTTGATTTTATTATTTCATCGATAGCTAAGAATTGTGGACATGATAATTTCAAAGAGAATTATAAGTGCACCTTCTATAAGCCTTTAATATCAAGCACTTTAATCAATTAATTTGAGTAAAAGCTTCAGCAAATTTTTCTGCTTCAAAAATTTGCAGATCATCTTCTTTCTCTCCTAAGCCAAGAGCAATAATTGGAAGCTTATATTTTTTAGCAACAGCTAGAAGAATTCCCCCTTTAGCAGTACCATCAAGTTTTGTCATAATAAGACCAGTGATTGGAATAATTTTATTAAATTCTTCAACTTGATTAATTACATTTTGACCTGAGGTAGCATCTAAAACTAAAATTACGTCGTGAGGAGCTTCAGGATCTATTTTTTTTGTTACATTTGCTATTTTTTTATATTCTTCCATTAAATTTTTTTTATTTTGTAATCTTCCCGCAGTATCAATTAAGACTTGATTAAAATTATTAGCAATTGCTTCTTCAATAGCTTTATAGGCAACAGATGCAGGGTCTGCACCTTGGGAAGATTTTGTTATCTCAACTTCTACTTTATTTGCCCAATTTTCTAATTGTTCAATTGCTGCAGCCCTAAAGGTATCAGATGCTGCCAGCATGACTTTATTTCCATTTGCTTTTAATATTTTACTAATTTTTCCAATAGTTGTTGTTTTTCCAACTCCATTAACACCCGAAACTAATGTGGCATTAATTTTTTCTTTCTTTTGAAAAAAAGAGGTATTTTCAAGAGGCTTCATCAAAGAAACAATATACTCTTTGAGAATAATAGTTATTTCATCAGTAATATCTTTACTTGGATCAATTTTACTATCTGAAATTATTTCCTTAATTTCAGATGCAGCTACAATTCCAACATCAGATTGAATTAAATATTCTTCAATTCTATCCAAAGTTTTGTCGTCTATTTCTTTTTTTACAACTATATCTCTTAAGCCAGACGTAAAAGCAGACGCACTTTTTTTAAAACCAGATTTAAATTTATCAAAAATTCCCATTAAATATTAATCTCAATATTTTTAATATCTGAGACAGGCCCTTTCATATGAACACTATTATTTGCATCAATTGATATTGATAATTTACCTAATGCAAATTCAATATCAGTTTTTTTATCAGTTAATCCATTAATGTTTGCGGCTACAGCTGTAGCACATGCCGCTGTTCCACATGCCTTTGTTAGTCCAGCTCCTCTTTCCCAAACTTTAACTTTAATTAATTTTCTACTAATAACCCTTGCAAGAGTGACATTACATTTTTCTGGAAAATAATTATGATTTTCTATTTCAGGTCCAATTTTTTTTAGGTCATAGTCCTCAATATTATCTACAAAAAAGACAACATGAGGATTTCCAACATTAATAGAAGTACCACCTATATGTTCAGCATTATTTTTGTTAACAATTTTAATGTTTAAGTTTTTTGTATCTAAATTTTTGATTAATGGAATTTCATCCCAATTAGTTTTTGGGATTCCAATTTCAGTTTCCACTAAATTATTATCTAAAATTTTTGATTTTAACTCCCCAGAAGAAGTCCAAAGTATAATTTCTTTATCATTATTTTCTTTTGATAAAAGATCAGCTACACATCTAGTACCATTTCCACAAGCACCAGAAACACTTCCGTCTGAATTATAGAATGCCAATTCAGCATCTTTCTTATCACTTTTTTGGATAAAAATTAGCTGATCACATCCAATAAAATTACGATCACAAATTTTAATAATTTGATCTTTTGTGAGATTATAATTTTGATTTCTTTGATCAATAATTACAAAATCATTGCCTAAACCATCCATTTTAAAAGCTTTAATATCCATACATAGATATTTAACTTATTTATTGACTTTTTGAACCTCTATTATAGGTTGTTGCCGTTTCCGCAAAAACATTAACTTTGCGGTGTCTTTGGAAACAAAGAGATCGACACTAGTCAGCGAGGCTTCGCCCACTAGTGCGATTACTGCTGTGCGTAATAATTATGTTTGAAAACTTAACAAGTAAATTCGAAGAAATTTTTTCTTCTTTAAAAAAGGCTCCTTCACTTGATGAAGCTCAAGTAGATGAGGGACTAAGAGGTATCAGACAGGCCCTGTTAGAGGCTGACGTTACTTTAGAAGTAGCTAAAGATTTCATTGAAAATGTAAAACCAAAAGTTCTAGGTCAAGAAATCATCAGATCAACTTCTCCCGGGGATATGGTTGTTAAAATTGTTTATGATGAGTTGGTTAATCTATTAGGAGGATCAAATAATGAGATAAATCTTAATGCTGTGCCACCAGTTCCTATGATGCTTGTTGGATTACAAGGGTCAGGAAAAACAACTACAACTGCAAAATTAGCAAAATATTTAGAGACCAATAAAAAGAAAAAAGTAATGATGGTCAGTCTTGATATTTATAGACCAGCTGCTCAAGAACAACTTAGATCACTTGGAGAGCAAAATAATATTTTAACATTACCTATTATTGAGGGTCAGCAACCAACAGATATCTGTCAAAGAGCAATTAGTGCAGCCAATTTAAATGGAGCTGAAATTATTTTATTTGATACTGCTGGTAGAACTCAAATTGATTTACAAATGATGAGTGAAATTAAGCAAATTGAAAATGTAATAAACCCTACAGAAACATTTTTAGTTGCAGACTCATTAACAGGACAAGTAGCAGCATCTGTAGCAAAAGAATTTAAAAATACAGTTAATCTTTCTGGAATAATTTTAACTAGAGCAGATGGGGATGCCAGAGGTGGTGCTGCTGTTAGTATGAAATATGTTTCCGATGTTCCAATTAAATTTTTAGGTATTGGAGAAAAAGTTGATAATCTTGAGGTATTTCACCCTGACAGAATAGCTAACAGAATTCTTGGAATGGGAGATATTGTATCTCTTGTAGAAAAAGCTGCACAAGATTTAGGTGAAGAGAATATTAAAAAAGCAGAGGAAAATTTAAAAAAAGGTCAATTTTCCATGCAAGATTATTTAACTCAGTTGAGACAAATGAAAAAAATGGGTGGTATCGAGGGAATAATGTCTTTTATGCCAGGAGTCTCAAAAATGAAATCTCAAATGGACTCAGCTGGAATTGATGAAAGTATTATTACTAAAAATGAAGCGATTATTTTGTCGATGACTAAAAGAGAAAGAGAGAACCCAAAACTTATCGATGGTTCTAGAAAAAAAAGAATTGCTAATGGCTCTGGCACAGATCCGGCCACTATCAATAAATTGCTTAAGCAATTTAAAATGATGTCTGAAATGATGAAGAAGATGTCAAAAGGAAATCTGAAAGGTATGTCTGATAAAGGAATACCGCCAGAGCTATTTAATCAATTAAAAT
>Ga0209199_1005645_pt1 | contig 10896 bp, 10 predicted proteins | sample COGITO_mtgs_1105_7_FD_184805 | JGI IMG/M metagenome (GOLD analysis project Ga0209199, IMG submission 184805) | Pelagic marine microbial communities from North Sea - COGITO_mtgs_110523 (SPAdes) (version 2) | ecosystem: Environmental > Aquatic > Marine > Epipelagic ...
CCATCTGCATCAAACTGTTGTAAGAAAAGATCTTGAGATTCATCATAATCTTCGGATTCCCAAACATATTTGGGAGGTTTCGCAATAGCGGTCTTAAAAATGAGGGCAAAAACAAAACCCACCATCAACCCAGACAAATGCCCTTCCCAAGACATATTTTCTTTAATCGGGAATACGTACCACAACATACTGCCATATAGAAAAATGACAGCAAACGAAAGTGCCGTTAATCGGTAATGCTTAGAAAAAATACCTTTAAAGAGCATGAAACTCATCAACACATAAATAAGCCCACTCGCCCCAATATGATAAGCCGAACTTCCAATAACCCAAGTGGAAAGTCCTGACAACAAAATACCATATAAAATAACTTTCCACGCAATAGGACGGTAAAAATAAAACAAGGCCGTTGACAACACCAACAAGGGCGTGGAATTATGGTATAAATGTTCCAAACTTCCATGGATAAAAGGACTGAAAATAACACCTCTCAATCCTGAAAAGGTTCGTGGAAATACCCCCAAATAATTAAACCGATACCCAAACCGAACTTCAAACCAAAACACAATCCAAATCAACAAGACAAATGCAATCGGATAGCCGATCACACCTGTAGAAAATCGAAACGTTTGTTGTGGATTCATGCTTATAAATTTAAGAAAATCTAGCAAATAACCCGCCAAAAAAAGGCAATATGTTAGAATGTCACCTTTATATAAAAAAAATCTTTAGTTTTGTAAAATGAATGCACCCTTGGCAGAACGCTTACGTCCAAAAAAATTGACAGATTATATCAGTCAGTCCCACCTTATTGGACCCAACGGGGCATTAACCCAAGCTTTAAAACAAGGACTAATTCCCTCCATGATTTTTTGGGGCCCTCCTGGTATCGGAAAAACCACCCTTGCCACCATTATTGCCACCGAATCCGACCGCCCTTTCTATACCTTAAGTGCCATCAGTTCAGGCGTAAAAGATGTGCGAGAAGTCATTGAAAAAGCAAAACAAAGCGGCGGCTTGTTTACCACCAAAAACCCTATTTTATTTATAGATGAAATTCATCGCTTTAGCAAATCACAACAAGATTCACTGCTGCAAGCCGTTGAAAAAGGTTGGGTGACGCTGATTGGTGCCACCACAGAAAACCCAAGTTTTGAGGTCATCTCTGCACTTCTTTCCCGTTGTCAGGTGTACACCTTAAAACCTTTTGACACCAACGATTTAGAAGCCCTTTTAAAACGTGCGATTGAAACGGACGAACAGCTCTCAAAAAAGAAAATTAAACTTCTAGAAACCGAAGCCTTGATGCGATTGTCTGGAGGCGATGCTCGGAAATTACTCAATATTTTTGAATTGATTGTCAATTCCGAAAGTGCCACCAAGGTGACCATTACAAACCAATTGGTCTTAGATAAAGTTCAGAACAGTACGGTTTTATATGACAAAACAGGCGATCAGCATTACGATATTATTTCGGCCTTTATTAAATCCATTCGCGGTAGCGACCCAAATGCTGCGGTATATTGGTTAGCGCGTATGCTAGAAGGTGGAGAGGATGCGAAATTTATAGCAAGACGTCTGCTCATCCTTGCCAGTGAAGATATTGGAAATGCCAACCCAACGGCTTTAGTACTGGCAAACAGTACCTTTCAATCTGTCGCGGCAATTGGCATGCCCGAAAGTCGGATTATCTTAAGTCAATGCGCTACTTACTTGGCATGTTCGCCAAAAAGCAATGCTGCCTATGCTGCCATCAACCAAGCGATTGATGTGGTGAAAAACACAGGAAATCTGGCAGTACCGCTTGACATTAGAAATGCACCCACTAAATTGATGAAAGACTTAGGCTATGGCGAATCGTATAAATACGCCCATAATTACGACCTGAATTTTGTAGAACAAGAGTTTTTACCTGAAAGCATCGAGAATACACAATTCTACAAACCCGGAAACAATGCTCGTGAAAATGCACAACAAGAATTTTTAAAACAACGCTGGAAAGATAAGTATAATTCCTAGCGTTGGATGTTCAATGCTTCAATCGTAGTCTTGCCATTTTCGACGTATTCACGCACCCAGTTTTGTCCACGTTTATAAATAATTCCATCTTGCCCGTCTATAATGTAAACATTCTCAAACAGCGTTGCATGCACCGAATACTTGATCGTTTTTGAAACCCCATCTATAAAATCATAGCCCGAATTGGTTTGTTGAATGAGCAATCCCACTGCCTTCTCAACAGTTGGAACTGGTTCCACTACTTCTTGAAGTTCCTTCTTTTTTACAACTACTTCAGTAACAATTTCTGGAATGGGCTTTACAATCGTTATTGGAGGTTTGGGCATAACCGCTGAAGCGTTAGAACCATTATATGCATAATTAAACACACTCAATGCAAAAGCTTCTCGGAGTGCTTCGTGGTACGCCTTTTTGTATTCTTTGAGTTTCGACTTCCCTATTTCAGAAGAAAAAACAACCGTGTTCTTACAATTACTCAGTACCAGTTGGAGTTTTGAAAACATAAACGCTTTAAGCTTCACCACGTTTGCGTTTAACTTCAAACAATTATTTTGAGCTAAATCCATTGGATAGTTATCCGATTTATCTAACAACGTAAACCCTTGTTTTTTGAGCAGATAAACGGTTAACGAATTTAATTGGTACTGATCATTCGATTTCAAAAAATCAAATTTTTCTGGAACTGAAACATATTTATAATCATTGAGTGATTCTTGCGAGAACACTACTAAATTGAACAACAGGAAAAAGATAAATAATTGTTTTGAAGACTTCATATTTTAAAAAATTAAATCTAATATAATTAATAATTTATAAATACTGTTTGAGTTCCAACAAATCATCAACACCAAAAATATCGTCCGCTAAAGTTTCCCTGTGATAATTATAACAAATCGCGTCCATTCCAAAATTGAGCGCCCCCATAATATCCGCCTCGAGATTGTCGCCAATCATCAAACTCTCTTCGGTCGTAGCTTTGGCCATTTGCAACGCATGATTAAAAATTCTAGGATTTGGTTTCTTAACACCCACCATTTCAGAATTGGTAACGGTTTGAAAAAAGTGATTAATATTGGATTGATTTAATTTTCCATGCTGAACTTCTTTGAACCCATTGGTGATAATGTGAAGCGTGTAGTTGGGCTGCAAATAATCCAAAAGCTCAATTGTCCCAGGAAACAAATGATTAAAAGTTGAAAGGTGCGTGATGTAATCGTCCGACAATTTATGAATAATTCTGGTCGGGACATCTATTTGTAACGCCTTAAAAGCGTCGTTAAGTCGGGCGAATTTTAAGTTTTTTTTATCGATTTTCTCTTCTCTATACAGCTTCCAATACTGCAAATTGATGGGCACATACACCTCCAAAAAATTGGATAGGTGAATATCTAAATTGTTTAATTCAAATATTTTTTCAAAGGTCAATGCGGAGTTTTTATCAAAATCCCAAAGTGTATGGTCGAGGTCGAAAAAAATATGTTTTTTATGATGAAATGTCATTCGTGGAATCGAGTATAATATTAAATAATGATTTAAAATCGGACCATTGTTTAAGAGTGCTAAACGCGTAGTTATGAAAGATGAATGTAAAAGTACCATTGACTTTTTTAACTTCTGATATGGCCCTCAGCAGGGTTTCTTTTTTATCTAAAAATGAGGCGTATTTTAGGAGTACAAAATCCATCAGTTGAAAAGGATGAATTATAAGGGGAGTTTGAATTTCATAATCTAAATCATAAAACAAAAATGGCGTACAAGTACCCGCCCTGAATCCAATCGATTCTGGATAGCCCATCGTATAATCAGAATTAATTTCGAGGTCTATAAAATTTCTATAAGTTGATGGTAAATTAACTTTAGAAAACGAAGAGCGTGCCGAAGTAGTTACGGAATTTACCACCGCGTCCATTTGCCTTTTTTCGGACTTTAAAATAGCTACAGAATCCAATGCCATATAAGACGCTTTGATCCCTACATTACAATAGTCAGCTACTGATTTAATTAAGGATACAAACTCCTTTTTATTAATACTATTATTTTTATCATAAGTCGTTAATCTTCCAATTAAGAAAAACACATTAAACTTTGTTTGTGTTGTTTTTTGACGGTTGATAATCCATTTAAAATTGTCGTACGGATCTTTTTTAAACCCGAACAATACCGGAAAACGATCGTATAAAAACTTGAACCGAAACCGAAACAAATCGGATCCAATCCCTCCAATCGTTCTTAAAAACCCTTTGTTTTTAAAATAATAAGCGACAGGCACATCAATCACTGGGTCAATTGAAAACTGACGAGACTCAAATTTATGGTTTGGGTACTGTGCTTGTAAGGCTGCTTTAAATTTATAAGCCCAAATATCAATCACAGGTTGGTGTAAAAACCCCGATTGAAAAGCCAAGCTCTCTTCTTTAGTAAAACGCCCATAGGCGTCTTTAACATGTGGTAAGTACTCTTCATATCGACTTAATAAATAAAAAGCCGCCGAGAAAATATCAAAAGGGATGTGGCTTTTTTCACCACTGCTAAAAAAACATTTGGTATCCTCCCATGTCTGAACATTAAGTTCTAAGTCCGATAATCCCTGCTCAAACAAAAGACCGTTACTCCTCACGAAAAACTCACTTCTTAAGGGCTGTGAACCGTAAGACATTTTTAGACGGTCATGCGCAATAAATTCTTCAATCACACTTGTAAAAGAAACAGGAATGTTGAGGATTCGCGTACAAATTTGTTTAAAAACAAATTTGAGTCTTGGTGTGATTTTAGAAGTATAAACTAACAGCATTATAATAAGCTTTCATCGGCAAAACTAAAGTAGTCCTTTTCTGTGACAATTATATGGTCTAAGACTTTAATATCTAAACTTTCCGCAGCTAATTTGAATTTTTTAGTCAATTGGGTATCGGCACTACTTGGTCGAAGCGTGCCAGAAGGATGGTTGTGTACCAGAACGATTGCTGTGGCAGAATGCTCCAAGGCTTGCTTTAAAACGATCCGAACATCTACAACCGTGCCCGTCATACCCCCTTTGCTCATCTGTGTTTTTGCTAATATTTTATTAGAATTATTGAGATATAAAACCCAAAATTCTTCATGCGATAGATGGCCCAAAAGTGGGTTCATAATATCAAACACCGACCGACTGGTATTAATTTTATCTAGTTTCTTTTGATCCGTTTCGCGACGGCGCCGACTGAGCTCCATGGCTGCCGCAATTTTAATGGCTTTCGCCTCCCCTATACCGTTGAAGGTTATTAATTGGGCGGTTGATAATTTGCCTAAATTTTGTAAATCGTGATCCACGCTGGCTAAGATTCGTTTAGATAAATCTACGGCACTTTCTTGGACACTTCCAGAACCAATTAATATTGCTACTAGTTCTGCATCACTTAAAGAACGGGCACCTTTGTCTCTTAGTTTTTCACGGGGACGGTCATCTTGTGACCAGTTTTTTATGGAGAATGATTTGGGGGACATTGTCATAAATTTTTGAGGTTTATTGTATGATTTGAAAAGGTCAACTTGGATCAGATACCTTATTTTTAAGAGCTTCAAAATCCAAGCCACCATAACTTCCAGAACTCATGAGCAGTACTGTTTTTTCAGCAAATTCTAAGGAAGTGATGTAGTTCTTAAAAAGCGCAGGGTCAGTGAAAATAATTAAATCATCCCGTTCAAAAGCGATTTCAATTTGAACCTTACTAACCGAATCTAGTTTTTTTATTTCAACAGCCTGTGGAGAATAAAACACCACCGCTGTATCTGCAGCATCCAAAGCGCCTTTATAGTGTTCTAGAAATTCTGCATTTAAACTGCTATACGTATGCAATTCTAAACACGCCACGAGTTCGCGTTTTGGATATTGTGACTTGACAGCTTCCGTGGTGGCTTTTACTTTACTTGGAGAATGTGCGAAATCTTTATACACCACACAGTTGCCATTTTCTGCTACTTTTTCTAAACGTTTACTTGCCCCCGAAAAACTGGAGATCGCTTCATAAAAATCATCTTGATCCACGCCCATTTGTTGACAAATCCATTTAGAACCTGCAAGATTGTTTAAGTTATGTGCTCCAAAAATTTCGAGTGGAAGCGGTCCTTCTTCGGTCTCTAAATAGGTCACACCGTCATCGATCGTATGCTCAGGCGTTTGGTAGGGAAATTTCCGAATTTGATTGTTACTGTCTTCAACTATTGATTTGACATTAAGATCCTCGGTATTATAAGAAATACTCCCACCCACCGTAATACTGTCTACAAAAATTTTAAACTGATCTAAGTAATTTTTAAAAGTGGGAAATACGTTGATATGATCCCAAGCAATGCCGCTCAACAGAGCTATATTAGGCTGGTATAAATGAAATTTTGGACGGCGATCAATTGGTGAACTTAGATACTCATCACCTTCTAGCACCATAAAATCGGCGTCATCGGTCAACTTCACCATCACATCAAAACCTTCCAACTGCGCGCCTACCATATAATCTACTTCAATGTCGTGGTAATTTAGAACGTGCAATATCATCGCTGTAATGGTTGTTTTTCCATGACTACCGCCGATCACCACCCGTGTTTTATGTTTGGATTGTTCGTATAAGAACTCTGGATATGAATATATTTTCAGCCCCAACTCCTGAGCTTTCAAGAGTTCGGAATTGTCCTCTTTGGCGTGCATCCCTAGCACCACCGCATCTATGTTTTTAGTGATTTTTTCGGAGAACCAACCAAAACTATTTGGCAACAGTCCAGCAGCTTTTAATCGCGATTTGGAAGGCTCAAAAATAGTGTCGTCACTTCCTGTAACTTGCATCCCTTTGTGGTGAAGCGCCAAGGCTAAATTATGCATCGCAGCACCTCCTATAGCAATAAAATGTACATTCATCGTATGAGTTTATGAGAGGTAAATATACGGAATGAGGTTAGATTTCCTTAAGACTTTAGCAATAAAATTAATTGCTTTTCTTTCAATGCAGGTTTAAAATTGGGCATTTCGGAGAGTGCTTTTTCAATAGAAGCAAGTGCCTCAGGAATTTTATTCTGAAGCTTAAATAATTTTGCTTGAAGTAAATAAGCAGCCTCTAAAGGTTCGCGATCTTTAGAAGAGATGGAATTCATATATTCTTGAATATAACGCTGTCCAACAATAAGTTGTACATTGTGAATCACACAAGCAGTGGCAATAAGAAAATGTACCGAATTGTTATGTGCTTCTAAATGTGTGGTATTTGATAATTCAGCTTGAAAACAGTTGAATTCTTTTAGATTTTCTAAACCTTTTTTGTAATAGGTTTTCGCTAACACCTCTCTATCTGAATTCTCAAATATATAGGCTTTGGCAAAATACCCATTCAATCTAGAAAGCTGCTCTAATTCATCAGCGTAAGCCAGTGCCTTTTTATAACTACCCCCTAAAAAACCTGGTAATTGTGTGTATAATTCCACCAAAGCCCAACGAATATTTACATGGTTTGGATCAAGTTCTGCAGCTGTAAGAAAAGACGCTTTTACTTTAGAAATTTGGCTGATTCCACTTAGTTTACGTCCCTCTTTAGCAAGCTTTCCTAAGACGCCACCATATTTGTAATGATATGTAACATTTTTTGGGTCTACATCCAGAAGTTGTTTGTAGTAAGTGACCGATTGGCTCCAGTTGCTTTGAAATCCGTAGGCATCCCCCATCAATTCTAGTAATTCTAAATTTTGAGGGGTTTTGGACAAATAAATTTCTAACTTTTGAACCGCTTGGTCGTAGTTCTTAGCTTCAAATAAAGAATCAAATTCTTGAGTATAGTTTTGACTTATTAAGAAGTATGGACACAACAAAACCAATAAGAATTTTTTCATGTCTAAAACTATTTAACGGTTTAACATCGCCCACAAACTGTCTTTGAGTTGAACAATTCCTGTTTGTGCTACCGATGAAATAAACAAATAATCGATGGGTAATTCTGCATCTAACTCTTCCGTAAGTTCCGCTTTTAACTCATCGTCCAACATGTCGCTTTTAGAAATGGCAATCAGACGATCTTTATCGAGCATTTCTGGATTGTAACGGCGCAGCTCATCTAATAAAATATCGTATTGTTTTTTAATATCATCCGCATCGGCAGGAATCAAAAACAACAGAATAGAATTTCTCTCAATATGTCTTAAAAAATAATGCCCCAGTCCTTTTCCTTCAGCAGCGCCTTCTATAATTCCAGGAATATCAGCCATTACAAACGATTGGTAATCTCTGTATTCTACAATCCCTAAATTTGGTTTTAAGGTTGTAAACTCATAATCAGCAATTTTTGGTTTTGCGGAGGTGATTACCGATAATAATGTTGATTTTCCAGCATTTGGAAATCCAACCAATCCCACATCTGCTAGGATTTTAAGCTCAATCGTAACATATTTTTCTTCCATTGGAAGTCCAGGCTGTGCATACCGTGGCGTTTGATTTGTTGACGATCTAAAATGCCAATTTCCTAAGCCCCCTTTACCGCCTTGACAAAGTATGACTTCTTCGTAGTTTTCAGTAATTTCAAAAAGAATTTCATTGGTGTCTGTGTCGCGAAGAACTGTACCTAACGGGACATCAACATACACGTCTTCTCCGTCGGCTCCCGTACTACGACTCTTACTGCCAGATCCCCCATGACCCGCTCTAAAGTGGCGTTTAAATTTCAAGTGATGTAAAGTCCAAAGGTGTTCGTTTCCGCGTACAACCACATGACCACCACGACCACCATCACCCCCATCAGGGCCTCCTTTTGTGATAAATTTCTCGCGATGAAGGTGTACAGATCCTTTTCCTCCGTTACCAGAGCAAGCAAACATTTTTACATAATCTACAAAATTACCTTCCGTCATCTAATGAGTTTTTATTACAGTGTATTAATCACTGTATTTAATCGGACCGTTATGTCTTCTACAGACCCTACGCCATCCACGCCAAAATACTTATCTTTGTCCGCATAGTACGACTTTAAGATTGCTGTTTCTGCGTAATATATTTTTATTCTATTTCGAACCACTGTATCGTTGGCATCATCTGGTCTCCCACTCGTTTCGCCACGTTTAAGAAGACGTTCTACCAAAACCTCATCATCCACTTCCAACGCAATCATTGCGCTAATTTCAGTATTGTAAGATTTTAAAAGCACATCTAAAGCTTCTGCCTGCAGTACATTTCTTGGAAATCCATCAAAAATAAACCCCTTTGAATCCAAGTTTTTAGCCACTTCTGCACTCAGCATATCAATGGTAACTTGATCTGGAACCAACTCGCCTTTGTCCATAAAAGATTTGGCCAAGGTTCCTAAATCAGTTTCATTTTTGATATTAAAACGAAACACATCTCCTGTAGAAATATGGATTAAGCTATAAGTCTCCTTTAAAAAAGTAGCTTGCGTTCCTTTACCGGCACCTGGAGGGCCGAATAATACTAAATTTTTCATTTTTATTTAAACTTTAAAATGCTGACATCTAAAAAGAGTCATTGTGAGTAACTAAAATCAGGCTGCAAAGATAATCAATTGTAAAGGTTTTGATTCGTTTTGATGGCCGATTTTAGTGTTCGATTTCATTTTTAAGTGTATTTTTGTCGTGTATTTATAAAATCGTTCAAGAAAATCATACTATGGAGTATTTCTCATCAAACTTCAAACTTGGTATTTTAGGTGGCGGTCAGCTCGGGAAAATGTTACTTTACACCACTCGAAAATTTGACATTCATACCTGTGTTTTAGATCCCAGCCCAGATGCACCAAGTAAACTTGCCTGTAACGAATTCTTTCAAGGGGATTTGATGGATTATGATACCGTTTATAATTTTGGAAAAAAAGTAAATACCCTTACCATCGAAATTGAAAATGTCAATATCGAGGCGCTTAAAGCACTTGAGAAAGATGGAATTAACGTCTACCCTTCTTCAAAAACACTTGAGAAAATTCAAAATAAAGCAACACAAAAGTTGTTTTATATCGATCATAATTTACCAACAGCTCCTTTTCAGCGGTTTGCATACACCGAAGAAATTCATTCAGCCATTGAACACAGCAGCATTGCTTTTCCTTTTGTATGGAAAAGTGCACAATTTGGGTATGATGGAAATGGCGTGAAAATGGTGCGTTCAAAAGAGGACCTAAAGAGCTTACCAAATGTAGAATGCATCGCTGAAGAACTCATTCCGTTTAAAAGTGAACTTGCAGTTATAGTTTCTAGAAATATAAAGGGCGCTGTAAAAGCATATCCAGTAGTAGAAATGGAATTTCACCCCGAAGCCAATCAGGTTGAATATGTATTATGCCCTGCAAGAATTTCTAAAGAAATTGCAGCAAAAGCAGAATTAATCGCCCTGAGAACATCCGCAGCCTTTGAGCATGTAGGGCTTTTAGCGGTCGAACTGTTTTTGACACAAGACGATGAAATTATTATAAATGAAGTCGCACCAAGACCTCACAATTCAGGGCATCAAACCATTGAAGCCAGTTATACTTCCCAATTTGAGCAGCACATAAGAGCAATCTTAGGAATGGCCTTAGGAAGTACGAAAAATAAATTAAGTGGCGTGATGGTTAATTTAGCAGGCGCAGAAGGATACACAGGAGAAGTGATCTATGAAAATATAGGAAAATTAATGGAGATGGAAGGTGTTACGCCACACATCTACGGCAAAAAAGAAACACGTCCCTTTCGGAAAATGGGGCACGTAACCATCGTTCATGCGAATATCGAAACTGCACGCGCAATCGCACAAACAGTCAAACAGTCAATCAAAGTAATAAGTAAATAATATGGCACAAGTAGGAATCATTATGGGAAGCGACAGCGACATGCCTGTCATGAAAGAAGCAATTGCAATTCTTGAAGGATTTGACATCCAAG
>Ga0209199_1005653_pt1 | contig 10884 bp, 10 predicted proteins | sample COGITO_mtgs_1105_7_FD_184805 | JGI IMG/M metagenome (GOLD analysis project Ga0209199, IMG submission 184805) | Pelagic marine microbial communities from North Sea - COGITO_mtgs_110523 (SPAdes) (version 2) | ecosystem: Environmental > Aquatic > Marine > Epipelagic ...
TTGATGAAACCCTTGGGGAAAACATCACCCTTGATGCGCGCGATACGGATCCATCGAAACTCGATGAGGTGGTCGCAGCGGCCCATGTGGGCGATTTCCTGCCAACTTTGGCCCAAGGTATGGATACCGAAGTCGGGCCGCGCGGCTCAAACCTATCTGGCGGGCAGCGTCAACGGGTCGCCATCGCCCGCGCGCTCCTGCGCGATACGCCAATATTGCTGTTAGATGAAGCCACCTCAGCACTGGACACCCAATCAGAGGTCCTGGTGCAAAATGCTTTAGAAAAGCTCTCTGAAAATCGCACCACTTTGGTCATCGCGCATCGCCTGTCGACCATCGTCTCTGCCGATCATATCATCGTGATGGACAGAGGTCGGGTGATTGAGCAAGGCACCCATACGGAGCTGATTGCGGCAGGTGGGCATTATTCTGACTTGTGTCGCTTACAATTTGATCGCTCGGAAAACCAATAGGTCCAGCGCCGCCACCTGTCAGCTCTTGCCGCCGCATGGTGCACTGCGCTTCTATATTTTGTGATAGCGACGCGCCAAATCTTTGGCATCTGCACCCAAAAAATATTGCAACAAGAGGCCGATATTCTTCGCCCCACGACGAAACCAGCCCTGTTGCTGATACTTATCGGCAGCTGTGAAGGCACAGGCCGGCAATCGGCGGATTTTTTGCTTTATGGCCCGGACCAATGCCACATCTTCCATCAAGGGCTGGTCTGGATAGCCTCCCGCCCGGTCATACTCTACCCGACGCAGCAAGAGCCCCTGATCACCAAACGGCAGACCCAATACATCACTGCGCAAATTTGCCCAAGCCGCCACCCATCGGGCCGCAAGACCTCTGGCACGGAAGGCCAGTGAAAAACACAGCGGGCCTTGCTGCATGTGCGCTTTCACCTGTTCGGCCCAGCCCTCTTGCAAGATCGTATCCGCATGCAAAACCATAATCCAAGCACCGCGCGTGACCGCCACCCCACGGCGCAATTGCCCGCCGCGCGAGGCCGCCCCGGTGATCACCTCAGCGCCCCAGTCCAGAGCGATAGAGCCGCTTACATCTGTCGATCCGCCGTCAGTGACAACCACTTCGCAGATCAAACCAGCCTCCAATCCCTCCATCAGCGACAAAAGAGTCGCCGGTAAAATATCGGCAGAATTAAGCGTCGGGATCACAACAGAAATCGGTGCGGACATGAGGCCTCTGGCTTTGCGGTCAAAACAGCTTATATGGGAACGTCAGACAAAGGAACACCCATGGCCCAGCCCGAACAGCCCCACAGCATTCTTCAAGTCACCGGTCGCGACCGGATTGGCTTTTTGCAAAATCTTGTGACCAATGACATCTCCGCACCCGGATTACATTACACGGCGCTATTGACGCCACAGGGCAAATATCTTGCAGATTTTTTCGTGTTGCACCGGCCAGATGATCTGCTGATTGACGTGGCTTCAGAGATTTGCCCCAGCATAGTTATGCGCCTGAATATATATCGGTTGCGCGCAGATGCCCAAATTTCACAAACAGACATGGACCTGTGCTGCGGCTTGGGCCCGATCCCACCGGATGGGTTTGCAGATCCGCGCGATCCAAATCTAGGCTGGCGCGCCTACGGACGACAGGAGGCAGGTGCCATCAATTGGCCAGGCTTGCGTGTCGCGCATATCATACCAGAGACAGGAATCGAGTTAACCCCAGAGCGTTTTATCCTAGAAATGGATTTCGAGCGTCTCAACGGGGTGGATTTTAAAAAAGGCTGCTATGTCGGACAAGAGATTGTCGCGCGCATGAAACATAAAACCGAGCTCCGCAAAGGCTTGCGGCAAGTTAAGATTTCTGGATCGGCGCCCATTGGCACGGCCATTCTTGCCAATGAAAAACCCGCCGGCATATTATACACACAATGTGACGGGCTTGCATTGGCCTATCTGCGCTTTGACCGGATCGCGTCTGAGATGGTTGCAGGCACTGCCGTCATCACAGTTTAGGCCCGCTCTGTATATTCCATCGAAATCGTGTCGACGATGATCATCTCATCTTGCCCAACAAAAGGCGGCACCATGACTTTCAACCCATTGTCCAAAACCGCAGGCTTAAAAGAATTCGCTGCGGTTTGACCTTTGACCACAGGCTCTGTTTCAACGATTTTGCAAGTCACCTTTTGAGGCAAAGTGGCATGCAGCGCTTCGGCCTCATAATATTCAATCTGAACCGTCATACCATCTTGCAAAAATGGACGACGATCGCCAAGCAGCTCCGCCGGCAGTTCAATCTGGTCATAGGTTTCCATATCCATGAACACCAACATACCGTCATTTTCATATAGAAACTGCTGATCTTTTTGCTCCAAACGTACCTTTTCCACTTTGTCAGCAGACCGGAACCGCTCGTTCAACTTTGATCCATTGCGCAGATTGCGCATTTCCACCTGAGCAAAAGCCCCGCCTTTTCCTGGCTTTACGTGGTCGACTTTGACCGCACTCCACAGGCCGCCATTGTGCTCAAGCACATTGCCGATGCGTATTTCATTTCCGTTAATCTTTGGCATGTATGGAACCTTGTATAAAAGGTTGATTTTGATTCAACACCGCCTATATCGAAGCAATGTCGGGGTTTCAAGCCACGACTGACGTCGAGGGTGGCCGCCTAGCTATGCGTTTAGCGCATGGCAGACATTCCAAAAGAGACCACCCGAATCGTTTTCGATGCTGCATAAGGAGCGCAGATCGGAAAGTTCAAGAGTAAGAATTAAAAGGACACGAGATGAAAGATTTCGTCGACGGAAACGCTTTTAACAACGAACAGGGCAACCGCGCTCGCAAGCTCTTTGCGGCCGTTGTACTGGCTGCATTAGATGACGCAATTGCGGACGATAAGAAATATGGCAACGGGCCTGAGCAAATTGCGCGTTGGGCGCGTTCTCGCGATGGGCGCGAAGTGCTCTCCTGCGCCGGCATTGATCCCAACGAACGTGTCGTCTCCGGCCTAATGGATTTCGTGGGCAAGGGCATTCGCACCTCCGTGGCTCTGAGCCGCGAAGAGAGCGAGCGTCGCCAGCAGGCAGAAGCCGCTTAAAACCTCTCCACGGTTGTGACCGCCAACGCGCCCGATGGGCGCGTTTTGCATTTTGGTGCGCAATTTGCCGAAACAGGCAAGAAACTGCCGCTTTAATGATGGCTCTGGCGCAAGTCGCAGACTAAACTTCGCGTATCTTCGACCGCCAAACCGGTATTCACTTGGGCTGAACATCCTGAGACCCCGAGGAGGGCCATATGACCAAAGCGATTATGATACAGGGTGCCGGATCGAATGTCGGCAAATCCGTTTTGGTGGCCGGGATTTGCCGCGCGTTGGTCAAACGCGGCCATCACCCGGCACCGTTCAAGCCGCAAAATATGTCCAATAATGCCGCCGTCACCGTTGACGGTGGAGAGATCGGCCGCGCGCAAGCGCTACAAGCCCTCGCCTGCAGACGGCCCGCGATTGTCGATATGAACCCGGTGCTGTTAAAGCCCGAATCCGAAATCGGCGCGCAGGTGGTGGTTCAAGGGCAACGGCTCACCACAGTAAAAGCCCGAGACTATGCGGCGCTCAAACCGACCTTAATGCCACGGGTGCTAGACTCCTTTGGCAGGCTGGCAAAACATGCCGATTTCATCGTGATTGAGGGTGCGGGAAGCCCGGCTGAAATCAACCTACGCTCTGGGGATATCGCCAATATGGGCTTCGCAGAGGCCGCCAATGTTCCAGTGGTCCTGATCGGCGATATTGACCGGGGTGGGGTGATCGCGCAAATGGTCGGAACACATGCGGTTTTGCCCGCGGAGGATCGCAATAGGATCACAGGTTTTGCGATCAATAAATTTCGCGGAGACGTATCGCTCTTTGATGAGGGCATGACAGCCATCACCGAACAGACGGGATGGGTATCGCTTGGCGTCTTGCCATGGTTCGCCGAGGCTTGGAAACTACCGGCGGAGGATGTCATGGACATTGCGACCCGGGCCGGTGGCGCGATAAAAATCGCCGTGCCGCGTTTGGCGCGGATTTCCAACTTCGATGATCTCGACCCGCTGGTAGCCGAGCCAAATGTCTCCGTCGAAATTGTTGAACAAGGTCACCCCTTGCCCGGTGACGCGTCACTCGTAATCCTGCCCGGCAGCAAGTCCACCATCAGTGATCTGGAAAATTTTCGCGCCAATGGCTGGGATATTGATCTTCAAGCGCATCACCGCCGCGGCGGTCACATCATTGGCATTTGTGGTGGGTATCAAATGCTGGGCCGCAAAGTTCATGACCCGGACGGAATAGAAGGCGCGCCACGCTCCATAGATGGGTTGGGATATTTGGATATTGAAACCACGATGGTGCCAAAGAAAAACCTATCATTGACCGAAGCCCGCAGCGCCGAAACCAACACGCCAGTCAGCGGTTATGAAATCCATCTCGGCCAGAGCAGCGGACCCGACTGCCAAAACCCATGGCTCAAGCTCGCAGATCGTCATGAGGGGGCCATCTCCGCTGATGGCCTGGTGCGCGGATGCTATTTGCATGGGCTGTTTGCCTCTGACGGCTTTCGCGCTGAGGTCTTGACCATGCTCGGTACACAATCGCAGCTCGCCTCTTATGATGCAGCTGTGGAGGAGACTTTGGACCGGCTCGCGGCTTTTATCGAGCTGCATTTAGATGTTGATGCGCTGATCGCCCTGGCAAGACCCGTCGCGCTCTAGGCGCCGCAGCTCATAACACCGCCTGACAGAAGCTCAGGGATCGCTGTCGTCAATCATAGTGCGAACCGCGCTCGACAGCTCGTCGCGCATCGGACCGGCCAGAGCGCGGCGGAGGTTGGCAATGACCTCCAGATATTCGAGATCATGTGAAAGTGGTGCCTCAGGCTTGGGGGGCTCAGGCTCCACTGCATCGGCGCTGGCACGATCCACATGCGTGAGCACAACCGGCTCCGGGGAGGGCGGCGGCGCAACCCGCTGGCTGGCTTGCAACACCAAAGGGGCGCCCCCGCCTGCGTTCTGTGCCGAAATCGGGGCATCAGAAATTAACTTGCGCATGGATAGAACCAAAGCATCTGGCTCGCGTGGGTCGTCCTTATGGGTCACAGCGCCTCCTTGTCATCGGGGCTTGCACAACTCACCCGCCGCAGTCCCGCTCAATTTCCAGCCAAGCCGCGCAGCACGCGGTCAAGGGCGGCGCCCTGTTTGCTTGTGGCCCGCGGTGCCGACTTTACCAGATTATAATATTCCGCCAGATCATAGGTTTTTACGCCGAGATTCAGCTCTGTCGCAGTTAACCGGCCCATCGCGGCCAGCAGGCTATAGCTCGCAATCTGCTCATCAATCCGCGTTGAAATGCGGCTCACGCGCGCATCCAGCAGCTCTTGCTCAGCATTTAGCACATCCAAAGTTGTCCGCGCGCCCAAAGAGGCTTCCTCCCGCACACCGCGAAAAGCGACGCTGGCCGCTTCAATCTGCCGATCTGTCGCCTCACCCGTGGCGCGTGCAACTTCCAAAACAACGAATGCATTGCGCACGGTCTGCTCGGCCTCGAGACCTACGACATGCAAACGCGCCCGCATTGCGTCCCGTTGTGCAATTGCAGCACGGCTGGCCGACGCAATGGCACCACCGCTGTACAGCGGCCCGCTGACCGTCAAACTCAGGCTTCGGCTCACCTCGCCATCAAGGTCCAGGTTAGAAACCCCCGCGCCAGCTTCAAGCCTTGGGCGATAGGCCAGCTGCGCGGCTTTCACAGCAAGCTCAGCCGCTGCAACGTCATGTTGCACGCGTTTAAGCTCCGGATGATGGGTCCGCGCGGTTGCAATGGCAGCAGAAACATCCGCTGGCAGTTCAGGCAAGCTCGACGGCGTTACAAGGTCACCGGGTTTACGCCCCACAACCGCATGATATTCCGCCGCAGCCTTCGCCAGATCGCCTTGAGCGCCTGCCAGCGACGCGCGGGCACTGGCCAAACGCGCCTCCGCCAATGCCACATCCGTGCGGGTCACCTCACCCACATCAAAACGATCTTCCGCAGCACGCAATTCTTGCTCAATCAATTCTACATTGGCCGACCGCAGGGATACAAACTCCACCGACCGGCGGTAATTCATATGCGCCTGCACCGCCCGCAAAAGCACGTTTTGCTCAATCGACACCAACGATTGCCGGGTCGCCAAAACACTTTCCTTCAGCGCTTCGGTCTGTAAATCCGATCTGCCAAAATCATAAAGCAGCCAGTTCGCGTTCAGCCTTGCGATCAAGCTGTCGCCATTGGCCGCGTCACTGTAGCTATGGGCAAATTGGGAACTCCAGCTGATCACCGGGCGCAAAGCCGCCACAGCGTCAGCAACCTTTTCATCCGCCGCGCGTAACAAGGCGCGATTTTGTACCAATAAACCGCTGTTGTTATAGGCATTGCGCAGGCTGTCGCGCAGGCTCTCGGCAGCAGCGAGGCTGGGTGTGGCCAAAATCAACATGGCCGCACAGCTTATTTCAGCAAATTTCCGTCCAAACATCTGTGCCCCCCCAGGCAAAAGAATCATTTCAATTTCTAAAGAGCAAAACTGCGCTCTGCCACAAACCCTTTCAAAACTGGCGCAAAAGCATTGCAGGCAAAACGCCAGGACATCTGACCATCCGTCTTATAGCCCACCCGAACCGCACCCTGACCTTTTTGGCTAAAGACCGCAACAATACGGCCCCCTTCCGCCAGTTGCTCGATCAAGGCGGCTGGCATGTGCTCCACCGCCCCTTGCACGACAATCACGTCAAAAGGGGCGTGTTGCGCGGCCCCTTGCGCCAAGCTGCCCTGCACAACTGCGACGTTCAAACAGCCCTCAGCGGCCAAATTCGCCTCAGCCTCAGCGGCCATAGCTTCATTTTCTTCAATAGAGACAACAGCTTCAGAAAATTTGCCAATCACCGCCGAGGAATAGCCAAGACCGCAACCAATATCCAATACCAACTCATTGCCTTGAATATCCACAGCATCAAGCATTTTGGCAAAGGTGCGCGGTTCAAGGATCACGCGGCCATGGCCCAAGTCCAAAATCGCATCCGCATAAGCGGTTTCATTCAGGTGATCTGGCACGAAAACCTCCCGCCGCACCTGAAGCATGGCGTCAATAATGGGAAATTTCGTCACATCAGCCGGTCTAATCTGTGTATCAACCATCGTTGTGCGGCGTGTCAAAAAATTGGTCATGTCAGGTATTCCTGTCGTCATCGAGTCTCGCAGTTATCCCACATGCGCCAGTGCCCTGCAACGACAAGAACAGCCATCAGACAAAATCTCAGGTGGATTTCTTGATCATATTAAAACGGACTGTTCAGCAGGTAAACGCCATGGCTCGGGCTCAGGCGATTTTGGCTGTCACGCGCGTGATGTGGCGGGGGTGGACTGGTGGGTCGTGAGAGGCTCGAACTCCCGACATCTTCGGTGTAAACGAAGCGCTCTACCAACTGAGCTAACGACCCGCTTTCTGCGATATAGATCGGGCAAGCCTGGGGGGCAAGCGGTTTTTTCAGTTTTTTATAACTCATCATGATGGCCGGCTTTGACGCGGTAAACCACCCCCTGCCCGCTTGGCAAATCTGCCAAACGATCAAGCCCCCAACCCAGCGCGCAGAGCCGCAAACACAATGAAGTCATCCCATGTGTGACCAGAACCGCCGGCCCCGTCAGCTGGCCCAAGAATGCCGCGCAGCGTTCGTAAAGCCGCGCGGTGCCTTCCCCACCGGGGGCCCAGTCATAAAATTGGATGTGCCCAAGATCTTGCAGGCCAATCATTCTTTCTTGTGCAATCTCAGCGCGGGTGGCTCCAGCCCAAGCCCCCATGCCAATTTCCATCAACTCCGATGAGGTTTCGATCTGCGTCGCAAGACCCGCAAGGGCGATTTCCGCCGTCTTTCGCGCGCGCCCCTGGGGGCTGGTGATAAAGCGAAAACCCGTCAAATCATAGGGCTGCAACAGCTCATGCTGACGCCGTGCTTGGCGCAAGCCTTTTTCGGTTAAGGGGCTGTCGAGATGACCTTGCAACCGCCCTGCCGCATTCCACTCTGTTTGCCCATGGCGCAGGACCAGCACTTCAGGGCAGCAAGAGGGGGTGGCCAAAGCCGCGGTCATAAGCAGAGCACCGCCGCCGCGACCAGGCCGCGAGGGGATTTGATCGTCAAAGACGCTCCGGCTCGTCCACCGAAGCGCCTTTGGAACTCACTCAATGTGCCGTGAGGCCAGCGGCGCTGCCACGCTCTGCCGCTAGGGCGGCCGCGGCTGCATCCTCTGCCGCCTCATCCCAATCAATCGGCTCGGGGGGCGATATCAAAGCATGTTTCAAAACCTCTGACACATGGCTGACGGGAATAATTTCCAACCCATCGGTGACGCTTTCAGGCAAATCACGCAGGTCTTTCGCATTCTCACCCGGAATCAGCACAGTTTTGATGCCTCCGCGCAGGGCCGCCAGGAGCTTTTCTTTCAATCCACCAATCGGCAAAGCATTGCCGCGCAAGGTCACCTCGCCGGTCATGGCAATGTCTTTTCGCACGGGAATGCCCGTCAACACAGAGACAATCGATGTCACCATCGCCAGCCCTGCCGATGGACCATCCTTGGGTGTTGCCCCTTCCGGCACATGCACATGGATATCCATCCGATCAAACCGGGGCGGCTTCACCCCGATTTCGGGGGAAATGGAGCGCACATAGGAGCTGGCCGCATCAATGCTCTCTTTCATCACATCGCCCAAGGTCCCGGTGGTTTTCATCCGGCCTTTGCCCGGCAGGCGCAGGGCTTCGATATGCAGCAAATCGCCGCCCACGCTGGTATAGGCCAGACCCGTGACAACCCCCACCTGATGATCGTCTTCCGCCAATCCGTAGCGATATTTCTTAACGCCGAGGTAATCAATCAGATTTTCAACGGAAATATTGACGCTCTGCACCTCTTTCTTGACGATCTTGGTGACAGCTTTACGGGCCAATTTGCCAATCTCACGCTCCAAATTCCGCACACCCGCCTCCCGGGTATAGGTGCGGATCATCTCTTGCAGCGCGTCAGGCTCCAAAGAGAATTCAGAGGCCTTTAACCCGTGGTTTTTCACCTGTTTTGGGATCAAATGACGGTGCGCGATCTCCGCTTTTTCCTCCTCGGTGTAGCCCGCCAAAGGAATGATTTCCATGCGGTCCAGCAACGGTCCGGGCATGTTATAGCTGTTGGACGTGGTCAAGAACATCACATCAGAGAGATCATATTCGACTTCCAAATAGTGATCAACAAAGGTTGCATTCTGCTCGGGATCCAACACCTCCAACATCGCTGAGGCCGGATCGCCCCGGAAATCTTGGCCCATTTTGTCGATCTCATCCAATAGGATAAGTGGATTGGTAGTTTTGGCCTTTTTCAACGCTTGGATGATTTTGCCCGGCATTGAGCCAATGTAAGTCCGGCGGTGACCGCGAATTTCGCTTTCATCCCGCACACCGCCCAAGGAGATGCGGATAAATTCGCGCCCCGTGGCCTTGGCAACAGATTTCCCAAGCGAGGTTTTCCCCACGCCGGGAGGGCCCACCAAACACATGATTGGGCCTTTTAATTTGCGCGAGCGCTGTTGCACTGCGAGATATTCAACAATCCGCTCCTTGACCTTCTCCAGGCCATAGTGGTCATCGTCCAATGTCTTTTGTGCCTTCACAAGGTCTTTCTTGACCCGGCTGCGCAGGCCCCAAGGCAGAGACAGCATCCAATCGAGATAATTGCGCACGACGGTGGCTTCTGCTGACATTGGCGACATATTCTTGAGCTTTTTCAACTCCGCTGCCGCTTTGTCAGAGGCTTCTTTGGACAGTTTCGTTTCTGCGATTTTGGCTTCCAGCTCGGTCAATTCGCCTTCGCCTTCTTCCCCCTCGCCCAATTCTTTTTGAATGGCTTTCATTTGCTCATTCAAATAATATTCGCGCTGGGTCTTCTCCATTTGCGTTTTGACCCGCGACTTGATCTTTTTCTCAACTTTCAGCACGGACATTTCGCCCTGCATCAGCCCGTAGACTTTCTCCAAACGGTCTGCCACGCAGAGCAGCTCCAAAAGCTCCTGCTTTTGCTCAACCTCGACGCCCAGATGTCCGGAGGCCAGATCAGCCAGTTTGCTGGAATTACGCGTTTCGGCAATGGCCGCCAGTGCCTCCTCGGGCACGTTTTTCTTCACCTTGGCATAAAGTTCAAATTCAGACGAGACCGAACGAACCAGGGCCGCGACTGTGTCCTCATCACCCTGTGTCTCTTCCAAAAGCCGGGCCTCGGCTTCAAAATAGGAGTCATTGCCGATGAAGCGGTCGATCTGAACGCGAGCGCGGCCTTCGACCAAAACTTTGACCGTGCCATCAGGAAGTTTCAACAACTGAAGGACATTGGCCAAAACACCAACCCGAAAAATCCCATCTTCAGACGGATCATCCTCCCCAGGGTCGCGCTGCGACGACAGCAAAATTTGCTTGTCTTGCGTCATCACTTGCTCAAGCGCGCGGACAGATTTATCGCGCCCAACAAACAATGGCACGATCATATGTGGAAACACAACAATGTCGCGCAGGGGCAATACAGGGTAGCTTTCGGCTAAATTCAAAGTCATTTTCGGTCCTTAACTGTGGCAGGCATAGAGCGAATCCCAATCCGGCAATTCGCCCGGCCCCGGTCGTGTTATATAACTGGGGCGCAACCACCTCAATTTCAAGACCCTGTGTAACCTGCCTGCACAATCTCGGAAGTGCAAGCCGTAGGTTTTAGATAAGTTTAAATATTGCGCGATCAGCAAATCTCAAATCTCCCATGAGACCGCTCCAGACACGCCATTTGCAGGCCTTGGCGCCC
>Ga0209199_1005658_pt1 | contig 10875 bp, 10 predicted proteins | sample COGITO_mtgs_1105_7_FD_184805 | JGI IMG/M metagenome (GOLD analysis project Ga0209199, IMG submission 184805) | Pelagic marine microbial communities from North Sea - COGITO_mtgs_110523 (SPAdes) (version 2) | ecosystem: Environmental > Aquatic > Marine > Epipelagic ...
TTTAGCTCAATTTTAATTAACACTTGAGCTTTATAGTTTATCTAAATGAGCTATAACGTCCGAAATAAGGCGTCTCGCTTGTGCCGTTAACAAATTCATTAGTATATGTTCTACTCATTTATTTCTCTTTGCTCGTTTTGTTTCGCTTACTGGGCATGAGCAAAAGCGTGGCGCAAGCGGGGTTACAAAACGTTATTTATTCAACAGTTTTTCTAAATTCAAATTCAGAGCTAAAATTCCGCAAAATATTTTTCTGTCATTTCCTAGAACATCATATAAAGCTGTCAATCCATAATCAAGTCGTAATTCCAATTCTAAAAATTCGTAAATTGAAGTTCCAGCTCCAAGTTGTAATCCAATATTACTGTTTTCAAAATTATCCTTAACATCTTCACCGTCAAATTCGGCATTTAGTAAAAATGAGAACCTTGGTCCAAAAAGAAGATAAAATCCATCACTGTAATTATCTCCAAAACTGTATTTGAAGCTTGTGCTAATATCTAAAAATCCAAAATCTACAACTTCTCCAACAGCTAAAGTTTTTTGGTTAAAAGCTATTAGTGCTTTTGCTCCAATATTTTCAGTAAATCCATAATCAGCAAATCCGCCTAAATAAAGTTTGAATTTCTTTGTTCCTGCTTCATTACGTATTGTGCTATTCAAAGCACTATTAGAGTATATTTCATTAATATTTCCACCTAATGTTATTCCATAAATCAGTTCTTGGGCTTGTGAAATTAAAGCAGTAAAAAGTAGGATTCCTGTAATAATTTTTTTCATAAAATTTGGTTTTAATGTTTTGTAACTTGTAAATATCCGCACTCCTTTCGATAGACTCAAGGAACGTGCCTTTATTTCTTTTACATATCAGTGTCTTATTTTATTTGCAAAATATTTTTGCTCAGACAACTATAAACCTCTGTAGTTTATAAAACGTATTTCAATAAAATTAGATCTAAAACTTCGGTTAAATTGCGTATTGAAGATTTAGATTTGGGGTCCAATGTTATCAAATTTACACGATTTTTTGAGATAACAAAAAAATAGGGTCTAATTTTAATAGATGAATCTAAAATGGTTTTATAAAAACTAAGCTTTTTCTGTATTCTCAATTACTATTCGCCAAGAAATAAATATTTCTAACTATCGAAACTAAGACTATAGGAAAGGGGGTTGCTTTGTCAATCTGAATTTATTTCAGATTCTAAAACAAAATAAATTTCAAAAAATTGAGATTCTGAAATAAATCCAGAATGACAGATTTTCTACTTTTTAGACAGCTTAAAAATTACCTATGTGGCTAGACTCTCTACTAGATTTTAAAGCATAAAAAAAAGGACCCATTTCTGAGTCCTCTTATATCTAGTATTTTAATGTGCTACTTAGTAAAACGTCGCTCTGTTATCTTCGATATCAGATGCTTCCTTCAGTGCATTGTAAAGTTGTGTATTGACAGCACTTGACTTGGCTTGACCTACACGGTTTGCAGATGCTTGATAATTTGGCAACGGCTCAGCAGGTGTTAACTTTGTCAATTGAATTGCATAGACGCCGTTGGCACCAACGATTAATTTTGAGGTGGCTCCTTCTACTAAACCAAAAGCCGTTCCGATGACTTTAGGCTCTCTTCCTGCTCCTGAAAGCGTTGGATTTTTCATGTTTACAGCCAGGGCTGTTTTAACCGTCTGTCCTTCGTCAGAAGCAATCGCTTCTAAAGTGGTTGCAGTAATACGGTCTTTGATAAGTTCCGCTTTCTTTTCTTTTCTGATTTCTGGAAGTGCTGTAATGGATGCTTTTTCAACACTCATTAATCCGGCTTCATTGACAGCTGTTACCTTAGCAACTACAAAACCACCTCCTGATGTATTGAAACTTTTAAAGTCTCCTACTTCAACACCCTCTTCAAAAGACCATCTTACAATAGCTCTCTGAACACCAAGACCTGGAATTGTTTCGTCCAATTCTTTAATGCTGCTTACTGGGGATGTTGTATAGTTATTTTCTTTTGCAACTTCATTGAAATCCGCATTGGCAACCGCGATTTCAAATTTAGATTTATCTGTAAAGACGCCATCTATTGTTTTAATTGATGGCTCAATCTCTTGTACGATCGTTGCGATTTTAAATGCTTCTTGTTTTTTTCCTTGATCTAAGATTTCAATAATATGATATCCAAAGTCTGTTTTTACAACGCCTAAACTTCCTTTAGGGTTCTCAAAAGCATAGGCTTTAAATTCTTCTGCAAATGCGTCTGTATAAGCAAATTCAATAACGCCTTCTTTTTCGTTGCTCACTTTATCAGATGATAAAGACAGTAAATTTTTGAATTTAGAACGTTTAGAACGAATCACTTTATAAATACTATCGGCAGTCGTTTTTGCTTGTGCATCTGTTTTGGTAACTGAGGCATCTGCACGAACCGTCCCAACAAATGGAATCAGGATGTGACGAACTTTCGTAGAATCTGACATCATTTTTTTAGCCACTTGTTTTGACAACTTGTACGCTGCTCCATCTTTATAAGGTCCAAAAACTTCATTTGATTTCAACCCTGTGATTTGATCTGCAACAGTCGTTGGAAAGCTAGATGCAAACACATATGCATCGTTATATTTAACTGATGAATTGGCATTTACAAAGGCTTTTACATCTGTTGTATTTTGAAAGCCTACCACTGTTTCGTTGGCTTTGGCAGCTTCATTAAATTCTACTTTATCAGCAATAAGGGCTGTTAAATCCGCTTGGATTTGCTGCTCATCTTCTAAAGAAGCTACTTCTTTAAACTGAACATAGACTAAATCTCTTGAAGCTTCAACCTTGTATTTGCTTGGATTTGCTTTGACATAGCTTGCAACTTCCGATTTCTTAACCGACACTAAACTGTCTGCAATAGACGTAAAAGGAATTTGAACATATTTAATATCTGCTTTGTCATTTTCTAACACATACTCTAACTCACCTTCTGTAAGGGTTCCAATAACACCTGCTTTCACAAGGTTAAAATACGTTTGTTGAACGCCTGTTTGAGAAATACTTTGTTCAAAATCAGTCCATGCTTTATAGTTCACAGCACTTCCGTTCAGCGTGGTTGTTTCTGGAGCTATGGCTTTTAGGTTTGCAATAAATTCGTTGAGCTTGTCTTCATCAAATAAACCAGCTTCATTTTTGAATTCTTCAAAAGATCCTAAGTTTTGTTTTAACAATTGACGCATATAGTCTCTTTCAATGGAGATTCCAACAGCATCGTATTGCGTTTGCATGACTTTGTTTCTTACTTCTTGATCCCAAACGCGGTTCATTGCTTGGGTGTTTGATACAGAACCACCAGACTGGCGTTGGATGTTTTCAACTTGATTCATGAATGCATCGCGTTCAATGTCTTCGCCATTAATCGTTGCGACAACGGTTTGCGATTTACCTGAAGACCCTAGGTTTTGAAATATATCTCCAATAATGAATGAAAATAATGCAAGAGCGATGATAATGATCAAGAATATAGAGCGTTGTCTAATTTTATTTAAAACTGCCATTTGTAGTGTGTGTTATTTTTTTAATATAGTGGACGAAAATACCAATTTCTTTGAAATAATAAAAGGAGAAAAGAATATAATTCAACGAAGGGGGTTAAATTAAATTTCTTCTAAGATTTCAAGCTGTACTAATTCGATTTTAGTATTGGATACTTCCTTGATGGTGAAATGAAATTGTTCAATTCTAATTTCTTGATTTTTCTCTGGTATTTCTTCGGTATGATTGACAATAAACCCTCCGAGAGTTTCGTAGTTTTCACTTTCGGGAAGTTCAAGTTTGTAGGTTTCATTGATATGATCCACTTCTATCCGTGCTGAGAATATGTAGGTGTTCTCATTCGTTTTTTCTTCAATAAGCTCGAACGTATCGTGCTCATCTTCAATTTCACCAACTAATTCTTCAATAACATCTTCCACAGTCATAATCCCCGAAGTTCCGCCATATTCATCTAAAACAACGGCTAGACTCTTGCGTTTTTTAATTAAGACGTTCAACACATCTTTTGCGAACATGGTTTCCGGCACATATTCTACTGGCCTTAACATTGATTTTATATTTTTTGGATCTTTAAATAAATCAAATGAATGAACGTAACCCAAAATATCGTCAATGGTTGTTTTGTACACCAGTATTTTTGAATGGCCTGTTTGGGTAAACAATTCGTTAAGATTATTGATAGAATCATGAATTTCGATGGCAGTCAACTCTGTACGAGGGACCATGACCTCTCTGGATTTTACTTCCGAAAATTCAAGGGCATTTTGAAAAATCTGAATTTCACTATCGATCGTATCGTGGGCTTCTACGGACTCCATTTGTTCGCTAATATAATTGCCCAGCTCTACTTTGGTAAATGCTAATTGAACCTGATCTCCTTCTGTTTTAAATAGATATTTTAGGATGACATCTGAAATCCATATTACAAAATCGGATACAAAAGAAAATAGAACATAAAACAGATACGCAGGAACCGCAAATAACTTTAGTAATGAGTTGGCATAAACCTGAAAAAATACCTTTGGCAGAAACTCCGCAGTCACCAATATAATAAGGGTTGAAATGACGGTTTGCGTCAGTAAGCTTAACTCCGTAAAGAGATAGTTAATAAGTGTACTAGAAGATGGCAAATAGGATGCAAACCACTCTACGAGCATATCTCCCATATAAAATCCATAAATCACAAGGGCTATATTGTTTCCAATAAGCATGGTTGCTATAAACTTGGACGGTTTTGCTGTGATTTTGGTTAATAATGTTGACAGTAACCCCCCTTGTTTTTTCTCAATTTCAATATGAATTTTGTTTGAGGAGACATACGCAATTTCCATTCCTGAAAAGAAAGCAGATAAAATCAAACTAAAAACAATAATCAAGAGGTCTCCGGTCATGACTACAATTTACCGCGATCTTGAAATCGCTTCTTAAATTTTTTACGAAAGAAAAACATCGCGACAGCTAACACAGAAAAGAACAAAGATATATAGGCTGCATTTCGGTCGTTGTTCCATTTGTCAATGGCATCAAAAAGAAACAAGGCAGCAAACCCTAAATATAGATACTGTAGAATTGAAAGAATTTTCATTTTTATAGAGTTAAGTTAACGACCAAAATTAGTGGAGTAAATATACGAATTATTCATCAATAAAGATGCGCCCATTCACTTCAAGGACTTGCGCGTTGGTGAAATTTTTGTTGGAATCAAATCCAATTCCGTTGGTGATATAGTCTTTGGTTCTGAATTTTACAGGTTGATTGGTAAATAGCCATTCCTTTTTTTGATCGTAGAAAAGTTGTTCTGTAAATAGGGTATCGTTGGTGGATGTTGTTAAAACCACATTGCCTTTCAGATCGATTAGATCGGTTTTCTCATACACAATCGCATGGTCAGAAGTTACCGTATTTTTATTTTGGTCATCATCAAAAAGAGTGAGATCGATGCCCTCTGGAAATTTATAAAACGGAAACTCACGGTTTGTAAAGTTGACCATTTTTGGACTCACCAAAATGACTGTGAGGCGGCCTGAGTCTGTGTATTTTGTGTTGATGTCCTGAGCGATCGACAGTGGGGCGTAAGTGGCAATATCAAGCCCCTGTACTTCTTTTAGGGTATTGTTACAAGAAAAAAACATCGCTACCACAGCAAGTGGAACGCTATTTTTTAATAGTATGTTAGAATCAAATTTCATTAAAGCGAAGGTACCGTTACCGAACGTTGAATCCAACATCCAACTTTGATGACTTGACTTGCACGGCCCGAAGAAAATATTTCACTTTTTGTCGGTGCCTTGGCTTCATAATTTGCAATAGATTTTGCAGCATTTTTCTTCATTGTTGGGTCTATGCGTCCTGCTTTCGCAGCTTCTTTAGCGGCTAACCAATAGACAGCTCTTTTTGAAAAATTATCCGTTCCACAATTATTGGCACTTTTAGCATACATCGCTGCAATGGCAAGGTGGGCTCTTCCCATACTTGGGTTTGCTCTTAGGGCTTTCATAAAGTAAGTTCTTGCCTGACCGTAACGCCCTTTCTTTTTGAAATTTGTAGCGATTTTATATAAGATTCTTGACTTCTCAAAGTTATCAGATTCCAGCTCAACAGCTTGGTTGTAGTAACTCAAAGCTTCTGAGCTCTTTCCTGCTTTGTCTTTTAAGATTCCTAAATAAAATGCGGTATCCGCATTTGGTTCTAATGCATTTTTTTGTTCTACAATCTTCACAAACAACGGATCGTCGTTACATTCTTTTGCATACATTCTGTTCATGGCACGCTGCAACCAAACTCCGTCATTTTTAAATTCTTCAAAATCTCTTTGATACAATGGAATCAAGTTTTCGCAATTGGCTCTGGCACCCAATTTGGTGTCAATACTCCCCGCAATTTTATCATAAGCTCTTAAATAGCTATCATACGATTTAAGTTTACGCGCCTCTTTTTTACTCAATTCTATAACCACACCTTCTTCATCTAAATATGCGTTTCGCTTATTGGTATAGTTTTTAACTTCAAACTCAATTTTTTCGCTAATGTCATCGTACTTGGAAAACAATTGCTGTGCCGTTTTTGCTTCGGAATCGTAAAGGTCCACCATCAATGAAAAGTAAGTGTACAGACTCTTTGGGTTTGTAAACGTTTTGGCATCGGTTGTGTAAGCCGTATCAAAACCAGTATAAAGCGCTTCGTTTGTTTTGTTTAAAATTTTTCTGTAATCATATTCCATCTGGCAGGCTTTTGCCATGTAGGCACCAGTTGGAGTGACGTTTGGAAAAACAGCTTTACGCTCTTCCCAAAGTTTCAACATATCGTTGACAAAGCTAATTTTCTCTTCGCCTTCAGAATTGTCAATCTTATAATCTAGGATACGTTCTCCATAAACAAAAATTGCTTTGTTAAATTTTGGATTTCGTTTTCTAATTTCCATCCATGGCGTGTATGCCGCTGTGTAGTTTTTAGACTTGGCTAATTCACTAAAAATAGAAAGGGTTTCTATATCCTGCTCGTTCTGGGCAGAGATTGTAGTGATGCTTAAAAAAAGGAATGCGATTAAAAGGGTGATTTTCGTTTTCATTAGGCTGTTTTTATATTTATTTCAGATACTTTGGGCTATTTTATAAAGCCATTTGGTTGTATTCTTGATTAATTAAATTTTCGTTTTTCAAACCAGCGATCGTTTAAAGATAAGCTCATCTGAAATTTTACAAAATTTTCTTTCACTAAATTGGCGGTATTAACTCCGCGTGTACCAATCTCAAAACCAACATTTGCATTTGAGAATATACGTCCAACTGGAAGTCCTACTCCAAAAGATATGCCAAACTCTTTGATGTCTTCATTATTTATCCGCAACCCTGTATCTTCAAAACGAATCCCTGTTCTGTAAACGATCCGTTTCCAGTAGCGATTAAAAGAATCAAATTTTGGAATATAAAACCCTCCTACAGCAATTGTGGAGGCATCTTCATAAGTTGCATTGTCAATAGATAGAAGTCGATTGGAAAATTGACTTGCTTTGAGGAAGGTGTATTCAACCCCTGCAAACCATTTTCTGGGGGTTCCTACCCCTAAACCAAAAGATGTTTTAGAAGGTAATGTCAATTTAGTGGTCTCTAAATTAAAAACAGACAAATCAACTTCTGATATATTAATTGTAAATTCTTGTTGCGTTGTAGGATCAATTACGATTGTTGAATAGGCTCGGCTATTGGCTGAAGTCAGTTCGGAGCTTGGCGAATAAGTTGCCGAAGCGGTCACCTCTAAGTTTGGCTTTATGAGTTTTGAGAAGATCAATCCAAAGTTGTAAGTAAGCCCGCCTAAATCTGATCTATTCTGTTCTCTTGACTGATACTGTAACAACTCACCTTGTGTATTATACCCAAAAGCAATATTCGTATTTTTTATATTTCCAAAATTATAACTGGCATCTACTCCCAATCTAAAATCTTCAGACAGTTGGTATCCAAATCCTAAAAAGACTCTATTTAATCCCCCTTCACCTCTGTATTTATATTGAAGAACATCGTCAGCATCCGTTGACTGTAATTTATAACCTACGGAAGAATGAGGCAAGACACCAAATCCTGCTCCAAATTTCCCAAGCGGAACGGCTATTGCCAAATAATCCAACGAAGATGTACTTGACTTATCAGTTTGTGAACCGCTAGAAAGCTTTACCTCAGAATGACTTCCCCCTATTGTATATTTTATAGGTTTGGCTTCATTATTAAAAGACTTTAAATTTTTACCAGCAAAGGAAGCTGGATTTCGAAGGTTGATATGGATACTGTCAGAATACACGCTTAATCCTCCCATGGACTGGTTTTCTACTGTGCCCTTAAATTTTAAACTTCCGATGCCATAAAATGAATAAGGAGAACTTGAACCCTGTTGTGCAAAAGATAGACTTGAAAAAACAACCGTTATAAGTATTAAAAACTTTTTTATCATTAGTTTGAATTAAATTCTAGTAAAAAATTAAGCCCTTCTAAAAGAAAATTTGAATTCGCAAATATGCTAATTTTAAATTGCTTACACAAGAAATCTGTGTCTCCGCCTGTTAAAATAACTGTTAAATCTGGATATTTATTTTGATACACCTTAATAGTACTCTCTATTTCATGTAAGACTCCATGGACAACTCCAGAGTGAATCGAGGCTTCGGTAGAGCTCCCAATGCGTTGATTGGGGATGGTTTTTTGGAGGGATGGTAAGTTTGACGTAAATGCTTCTAGTGATTTATAACGCATCTCTACTCCAGGTGAAATAGCGCCGCCTAGATAGTTTTGGTCGGCATCCATAAAATCATAGGTAATGCAACTCCCGGCATCGATCACCAAAACGTTCTTATTAGGAGACTGTTTGACCACCGCTGCCATAAGGGCTAAACGGTCCACACCCAAAGTGAGTGGCGTATCGTAGCAGTTTTTAAAAGGCACCTTAAAAGAAGCCTCTAAAATTTTGATGGGTAGCAACTTTTGGAGCGTCTCCACCTCCAAATTGTCCATAGTTTTTACCGTTGACAGCAGACCATGTTTGATTTCAGAGAACTTTTCAAGTAATTTTTCAACCTCCATAACCACCTCTTTAGTGGAAATCGTTTGAACCTCTATTATTTTATCTAATTGAAAAACAGCCAGTTTGGTTGTTGTATTTCCAATGTCAATTATTAAATTCATCTTCCGTATTTAGACTGTAAATCTACAAAACCATTTTTTATAAAATTTTACTTTGCGAATATTAAAATTCCACTATATTTGCAACCGCATTATGCGAGGAGGTGCCTTAGCTCAGTTGGTAGAGCAATGGACTGAAAATCCATGTGTCCCTGGTTCGATTCCTGGAGGCACCACTTTTAAAACTCATAACAATCTATTTTATAGAAAGTTATGAGTTTTTTGTTTTTAATAGATGCTTACCAAGGTGCTTATAAAAACTTTAAAGAAAAATTATCTGATTTTGACAACAGGAAACCAGAACAACTTCTTTTACAAATAGCCTATCAAAAATCTACTTAAATCCTATCACAAATGATAGGGTTTCTGTGAAATAATCTACAACGCTATTTTATATTCAATATCCATATTATGTATTTCAATTATTTAGTTGGATATTTGTGATGGATATTAAACCTTAACAAAGCGTAGTGATTTTACAATTTAAAAAAAACAGAGTTCTTTATTCCATTCTAAGCTTTTGTGCACTTCTGTGGATTCAAAGCTGTAAAGAAGCACCTGCTAAATCACCTGCACTACCTCAGGTTAATAGAGTACTCGATACGCTAGAAGAAGCTCCAGAACAAGATACTCCTGTTTCAAACAGTTCAGTGCCCGAAGAATTTTCGGACTGGCCCAACTACCCCCTTTTAGATACCGCCATAAAAAACCTTAAAAATGGCGATCCTATCTTTTTCAAACAACCCATTGAAGATATAAATCAACTGTTTTTAGACATTAAAAAAAGCGTCCCTAAATCCTTAAAAACAAACAGTATTTTGGCACGTGTTAAAGTCACCGAAACCTTAGCTCGTAAATTACACGAACTTTACAGTGTGGAGGATACAGACTTAAAGGAAGCCGAACAGACAAAAGTCAATCTCATTAAATCACATACCAATTTAATATTTCAAATAAATAAAACGCGCGAAAAAGAAGCGCAACGCATTACAAAACCAATTTAATTTTTTACACTAAACCGTCTTCTTAAAAAGAAGACAAACTATATTAACCAACCAATTTAACTATTATGAGAACTCTTCTTATTGTACTCTGTACCTTTTACTGTCTTTTTTCCAATGCGCAAGTCGATTCTGGAACGCCTTGGATGAAAGGCCTGAAAAACACCAAAGCCAATCCTTTAACATTCAAAGAAATTGTCGATGCCGGAAACACCTATTGGGAAACCCGTGACACAGACGTTAAAGGAAGTGGATACAAACCCTTCAAACGTTGGGAGTCCTTTTGGCAAAATTATGTGAATGCCGGTGGGTTTTTACCAACCTCTCAAGAATTGTGGGACGTATGGGAAGCTAAAAATTCTCAGAAATCACAACGACGTTCAACGGCTGTAAGAACCGATGAAAGTGATTGGGAATCTATGGGGCCCACTGATTTTTTAAATCGATCGACTAACAGTGCAAACCTTGGTCGTGTCAATACCATCATTGTGGATCCAGACAATTCAGATGTTATTTATGTTGGATCGCCTGCAGGTGGGATTTGGAAATCCACAGATGCGGGGGCTACGTACATTCCTTTGACGGACTTCTTACCTCAAATTGGGGTTTCTGGAATCGCTATCGATCCAAGCAATACAGACATTCTTTACATCGCCACTGGCGATGATGACTATAAC
>Ga0209199_1005664_pt1 | contig 10863 bp, 7 predicted proteins | sample COGITO_mtgs_1105_7_FD_184805 | JGI IMG/M metagenome (GOLD analysis project Ga0209199, IMG submission 184805) | Pelagic marine microbial communities from North Sea - COGITO_mtgs_110523 (SPAdes) (version 2) | ecosystem: Environmental > Aquatic > Marine > Epipelagic ...
CTTTCGTATTTCCTAACCGAACTTTTTCAATTAAGCTGTTAATTTTTAAGTCATGAGGCCCCACACCATCCATGGGAGATATTTTACCCCCTAGCACATGATAAACGCCTCTATAAGATGCGGTACTTTCAATAGCCATCACATCTCTAATATCTTCCACCACACACACAACATCTTGCTGACGGTTGGTATTGATGCAAATTTCACACAATTCTGAATCACTAATATTGTGGCAGTTTTTACAAAAGTTAATATTCTGACGCATTTTTTGTAAGGCATCCGTTAAATGAAGTGTCTGCGACTCAGGCTGGCGCATCAAATGAAGTACGAGCCGTAAAGCCGTTCGGCGTCCAATGCCAGGCAATTGCGCAACTTCGTCCACTGCACTTTGTAATAATTTAGAAGAAAATTCCATGGCACAAATCTAGATAAAATTAAACGAATTAATGTCATGAATTTAAACATCTCGAAATATGCAATCTAAAGATCCCTTCTTAACTATTTTTATAGAACTAAAACTATATTATTTTAAAAATTATTAGTGAAGAAACCAAAATAAAAATGGATTTATTCATAATAAAAAATTTAATAGTTACATTTATCAATCACAAAATAAAAACTCATGAGCTCTTCTTTAATCTTAACGCTCCTTCTAGGATATTTTTTGGTTTTAATTCTCATTTCTTATTTGACAGGCAAAAACGACTCCAATATCGATTTTTTTAAGGCCGGCAAACAATCTCCTTGGTATCTAGTGGCTTTTGGAATGATTGGTGCATCGCTATCAGGGGTTACCTTTATATCGGTGCCAGGTTGGGTAGAGGCGTCTCAGTTTAGCTACTTTCAAGTGGTCTTAGGCTATATGGTCGGCTATGTTGTGGTTGCTTTTGTGCTGCTTCCTGTCTATTATAAATTAAATTTAACGTCCATTTACGAGTATCTTTTTCAACGCTTTGGATTTGTAAGTCATAAAACAGGGGCCTTTTTCTTTTTTGTATCAAGAGTTTTAGGGGCTGCATTTCGGTTGTATTTAGTGGCGATTGTGTTACAGCAATTTGTATTTAATGAGTGGAATGTTCCTTTCGAGATTACAGTCATTATTTCAATTTTACTGATTTGGATTTATACATTTAGAGGAGGCATTAAAACCATTGTTTGGACGGATACGCTTCAAACGTTATTTATGATTACTGCGGTTGTATTGTCTATTTATTTTATTACGGATAGTTTGGGCTGGAGTTTCACAGAGTTTCTGGCCTCTGACGAACTTAAATCCTACAGTACTATTTTTAATACGGATAACATATTAGACAAAAACTACTTTTTGAAATCCTTTTTTGGGGGGTTATTTATTACCATTTGTATGACAGGATTGGATCAGGATATGATGCAAAAAAACCTAACTTGCAAATCGCTTAAAGACGCTCAGAAAAATATGCTTTCGTTCAGTGTTGTCCTTACTTTAGTGACCTTTTTATTCATGCTGTTGGGAGCACTTTTGTTTATTTATGCCAAGAAAAATAATATTACAATACCCTTATTAGATGGGAAACCTAAAACAGATTTATTATTTCCAGAAATCGCTCTTAACAGCGGATTGGGCATTACACTAGGTATTACTTTTATTCTTGGATTGATTGCTGCTGCATATAGCAGCGCCGATAGCGCTTTGACTTCTTTAACTACCTCTTTTTGTGTAGACATTTTGGACATGACTGATAAAACCGAACAAGAACAAAAATCAATTCGTAAAAAAACACACATCGGAATGAGTGTGCTTTTGGTGGTGGTGATTATCGCCTTTAAATACATTCTAAACTCAAATGTAATTAACAGTCTATTGACTGTGGCAGGCTACACCTACGGGCCTCTTTTAGGATTGTTTGCTTTTGGAATATTTACTAATTACAAAATAAAAGATCGATATGTCTGGATGGTAGCCTTGGCTTCAGTAGCAGTTGTGTTTATGCTTGGGAATATACCTTCAGACTACTTAGGCGGCTATGTGATTGGTTACGAACTCCTACCGCTTAATGGCTTATTTACGTTTTTAGGGTTAATGTTGATTCGACGTAAATAACCTAAATCATAAAAAAACGATTTCCTATTGAATTAGCCGCCTTTACATATATTTTCAGGTGTTATAGAGATTCATCTAAAAAATATTAGAAGCTATTTTACGATCAGTTTTTTAGTGATTTCTCTGTTAGCCGTATTTACTTTTAAGAAATATAGCCCTTTTGGAACCTTTAACTCTATTTCAGGGTTTTGTGACAAATCTCTGTTTTTTTCATAAAAGACCAACTTTCCAAGAGGGTCATAAATTTTTATGGTTACTTGTTTGTTTAATTTCCAATTCAATTTAAAAGTTCCAGTAGATGGATTTGGCGACAGAATCAAACCCGTTATTTCCAAGTCATCCACGCCAAAAGTAGAAGGATTAAATAAATCGACACTCCAGATGCCACGACCGTAAGTGGCTGCATACAATTTGTTATCTGCTGTATTTACTTCAAGTTCATTTATTTTAACATTTGGTAAATCGCTGTTGTAAGATGTCCAGGTTGTTTCATTATCTCTTAGATAATAAACCCCATAATTCATGCCTAAATAAAGGATATCTTCATCATAGGTAGTATCCCACACCAATGCCAAGGCACTAAAATTCGGTATGTCTTGAGTTGCAACACTCCAATTTTCACCACCATCACTTGAAATATATACTTTATTTGATGAACTCGTTGCAATAGCTAATTTATTTGGATTGGCAGGATGAATCGCAATTGAATTAATCTTACCTAAAAAGCCTGATAATTGCGTCCAGTTTTCAATTGAACCTCCATTAGTAGTTTTATAAAGATTAAATCCAACTGCCGCATACATGGTATTACTATCAGAAGGTGCTATTTTTAGGTGATCTGCATTTTTGCCAAAATTTTGTGATATTGAAGTCCAGTTTTGCCCTCCATCTATCGATTTATAAATCTCATCATATCCTGAGTAAATAGTTGTAGAAACAAGCGGATCTTGTTCGAATGGGGTTACCCAATTACCTATTTTACCACCTGGCCTAGAAAGACCAATAATACTTTGTCCTTGATTTATGGATTTATATAAACTTCCAAATTGTGAAGTCCCATACAAAATATTAGAATCTGAGTGATCTACAAAAGACTCCATACCATCGGCTCCTAACCAGTCTGCCCAAGTTTTATCCGCTGTATAAACAGAAGTGCCGTTGTCTTGAGATCCTCCAGATACAATAACAGGATCTGTTTGACTGATTCCTATTTTATAAAATTGTCTAATTCCCAAACCAGAAGTTAGGTCTGTATAATAGGTGCTGTTAACATTCAACGGATCGTTGGCTACAAAAATACCGCCATCACTACCCACATATATTTTATCATTTTGATAAATCATTACATCAATATCAGCATGACAATAACCTATACCTTCAGCTACAGCATTTTCAGGTATCCATTGAGAAGTGATATTAAAATCGATACCCGCATTTGTAGAGCGCCATGATAAAACCCCTGCAATGTGGACGTCCTCTGCATCGTTTGGATTTACGACGACATCCATATCTCTGGGTGCTTGCCCTCCTCCTCCGCTGGCATTTGAACTGTACCCAAAATAATTTTTTTCTGAGTGATCCAATTTTGTAAAATTAGCTCCACTGTCTATTGATTTATAAAAACCTCCAAAGATACTACCGGAGGCCTCTAGAATGTAAACGACTGCAGGATTATCCGCAGAAACACCAATCATTTTTGGGCTATTACTAAAGGTTTCAATACTAGAAGGAATTTTAGTGTCAAAATTATCTAGAAACACAACCCCTAAAGTTGAATCTTCAACCGAAACATCGTCTAGAGTAACCCCTCTACCGTAATTAGACGTTCCTTCAAATGCTATATAATAATCTGATGTTGGATTTGGTAAACTTAGTACTATATCTTCCCAAGAAATAATTTCAGATGTATAATATGCAAGTTCTATCCAAGTTTCATTAATTCCTGTTTTATAAAAAACTTTAAGTTCGTCTAAATCGTCACCCCTTTTTACATTCGAATAAGAAAACTTGAGTTCGGGTGCAGTGCTACCAATGAGATTAAGTTGTGGAGAAATTAATTTAGTTACTACTTCATTGTAATCGGCACGGTAAAAAAGAGCTAACCTTGATCCGCTTTTAGGAACTACAGAATTATTTTCATTTGAAGATGACAATTCCCAGGCTGTATAACCATTTACATTTTCTTGTGTCCAAGAAATTGGTTCTAATGGATAATACGGTTCAGTCGTATATTCTAATGACTTTATAAAACTTTGACCACCATCAGTAGATTTAAAAAATGAATTCCCTGAAGCATAGACCGTATTGGTATCTCCAGGTTTAAACTCTACGTCAAAACCTGTGGTAGATTCAGAATGAATTGAACTCCAATTGACACCTCCATCCGTAGATTTATAAACTCCGTCATATTGACTAGAACAAAACATTTTGCTTGTATCATAAGGGTTAATTAAAATCTTATTGACGACTCCACTTCCTGTATCCGCGAATTGATTCCAAGTTGCACCTGCGTCTGTAGATTTAAAAATGATCCCTGAAGTACTTCCCCAATAATAAATACTTGAGTTGACGGGATCGATCGTCAATGCAGATACATAAATATTAGAAAGATTATCTGTGAGTACTGACCAATTGGCTCCCCCGTCGGACGTTTTCCAAACACCTCCTCCTGGAGATCCAATAATGATATGATTCGCATTGTAAGCGTCTATAGCTATGCTTGTAATTCTTCCCACACCTGGATTCCATCCTGAGGTCTGATTCCAATACGTGGGTCCCAGTTCCTCCCAATTAGAAACCAAACTCGTACGATTTAATCCTTTAGAGTTGTTTGCCTCTGAATTATAGCGTTCTAATTCTTCATAGTAAAATGAGGGCGACTTCAAAAAGCCGTATTCGTTTTGCATACGAAGGGCATTGTATTCCCATCGTTTAAAACTTTTGTAGCCGGTTCCTCTACCTTTATCTTTGTTTTCAAAATAGATTTGTGCAGCGTTTTGAACCTCTAAAACAGTGTATTGGTCTGAATTCATCATCTCAAGATAGTCTTGGGATTCACCATTTAAAAATAAGAACAGGAAGGTGTATAAAATAAGAGTAGGCTTATTCATAACTGAAAATTTAAAGATTTGGAATCTTAATGTAATGAAAAATAATGAACACGAAAAATCCCCCCTTAACTTTAACAGTATTTCATGTTTTTTGTTTAATTAAAAAAAGGAATCTTTAAACAAAATACAGATAAATGGCAATTATGAATAGTTTTAAAAAGTATTTTATTCTACCTTAAAAATTAAAATATTATACCACCAAATTAAGACAAGATGTGTTTAGGAATTAATACTGATTCGTCGAAAGTAATACCAAGGTGCAAGCAACTTCATAGTTGATAGATGCTTCACTTAGAAGTTTATAAAATTCAGGATTTTCAGTGCCAGGGTTGAAGATCACACGCTTGGGGTTTAAATCTAATATATAGTCATAATAGGCTTCTTGACGTTTCGGATTCAAATACAAGCTAACGGTATGAATGTTTTTATAAGGCATTAATTCGCTGTCGATATCGACGTCGCAAACCGTTCCTTTTTTCAAGCCAAAAGCTTTAACTTCAATCGTACTAGCACGCAAGCGCTGTATCACTAGGTTAGAGTAACGATCGGGGTTTAAAGAAACGCCGAGAACGAGTGTTTTTTTTGACATTTTTACCATTTAATAATCACACTTCCCCAAGTGAACCCACTTCCAAAAGCAGCTAAAACAACCGTATCACCTTGTTTGACTCTGCCTTGTGCATGAGCTTCCGATAAGGCTATTGGAATGGATGCCGCCGTGGTATTTCCGTATTTTTGGATATTATTATAAACCTGATCATCTGATAAACCAAATTTCTTTTGAATAAATTGAGAAATCCGTAAGTTGGCTTGATGTGGTATGAGCATATCAATATCCGAAACTTCTAAATTATTTTTTTGCAAACCTTCATTAATCACTTCGCTAAAACGTTTGATTGCATGTTTAAAAACAAATTGCCCGTTCATATAAGGCCGGTAACTAAAATCTTCGGGATCATTATCTTTAATAATATCTGACACCCAACGCGTTCCCATACCTGGTGCTTCAGTTGCAAGCTCTAAGGCATGCTTTCCTTCCGAATGTATATGAGTTGATAGAATTCCTTTTGTTAAATCTTCTTCACGAGTCAATATAGCGGCTCCAGCGCCGTCACCAAAAATAACTGAGATACTTCGACCACGAGTCGATTTATCAATCCCATGCGACTGTAACTCACTCCCAATCACAAGAATGTTTTTGTACATACCTGTTTTAATAAATTGATCTGCAACAGATATCGAATACACAAATCCCGAGCACTGCGCCCTGATATCCAAAGCCGCTACCGTATCAATTTCTAAAGCTTCTTGAATTTGCACCCCTGGTCCCGGGAAATAATAATCGGGACTTAAAGTCGCAAATACAATAAGGTCAATTTCTTCTTTTTCAATTCCTGCGTTTGAAATGGCCTTTTTGGCAGCTTCCAAACCCATTGTAAAAGTCGATTGTCCATCGCCTGGTTTTGCCCAACGACGCTCCTTGATTCCCGTTCGTTCTTGAATCCACTCATCCGTAGTATCCATGATTTTAGACAAATCGTCATTCGTGACAATGTTTTCTGGCACATAATGACCTAAACCTATGATTTTTGAGTTGTACATACTGTAAGTTTGAGTAAAAGGTGCAACAAATATAAACTAAAATGTCAGTTTGTCACTTTTTAATATTTGGTATTTTTTTTGACTATAGAAAAACATATAACTTAAAAATCAACACAATTATGTCAAAAGGAACGATTAATGTATCCGTAGAAAATATTTTTCCACTGATAAAAAAATTCCTCTATAGCGATCACGAAATTTTCTTACGTGAATTGGTGAGTAATGCCACTGATGCCACACTAAAACTAAAACACTTGACCAATATTGGCGAAGTGAACGTGAAATATGGAGACCCGAAAATCGAAATTAAAATCGATAAAGAAGGCAAAAAACTTCACATCATCGATCAAGGTTTAGGGATGACTTCTGATGAGGTTCAGAAATACATTAACGAAGTTGCTTTTTCTGGTGCCGAAGAGTTTTTAGACAAATATAAAGATAAGATTGATGATTCTGGGATTATCGGTCATTTTGGATTGGGTTTCTACTCTGCCTTTATGGTAGCTGAAAAAGTAGAAATTATCACCAAGTCTTTTAAAGATGAACCAGCTGCACATTGGATTTGTGATGGCAGCCCACAATACACGCTTGAAGCTTCTGACAAAACAGAAAGAGGGACGGAGATCATTTTGCACATCGCTGAAGATTCTACAGAATTCCTTGAAGAAAGCCGTATCACTACTCTTCTAAACAAATACAATAAGTTCATGCCTATTCCAATTAAATTTGGAACCAAAGAAGAAAATGACCCAGCGCATGAACCAAAAACAACCACAGACAAGGACGGGAAAGAAACAACCGAACCTCAACTTAAGATCACGGTTGATAACATCATTAACAACCCTACACCCGCTTGGACCAAGCAGCCTTCTGAATTAGAAGATCCTGATTATAAAAGTTTTTACCGCGAGCTGTATCCAATGCAGTTTGAAGAGCCTTTATTCAATATTCATTTAAATGTAGATTATCCTTTCAACTTGACAGGGATTTTATACTTCCCAAAAATGGGGAATGATATGAATGTACAAAAGGATAAAATTCAATTATATCAAAATCAAGTATTTGTAACCGATAATGTGGAAGGAATTGTCCCTGAATTTTTAACAATGTTAAGAGGGGTGATTGATTCTCCAGACATTCCATTGAACGTATCTCGTTCCTATTTACAAGCAGATGGAGCGGTTAAAAAAATATCATCTTACATCACTAAAAAAGTGGCTGATAAAATGAAATCTCTATTCAATTCTAATAGAGAAGATTTTGAAGCGAAATGGAATGATATTAAAATTGTCATTGAATATGGGATGCTTTCCGAAGATAAATTCTTTGAGAAATCAGATGCCTTTGCGTTGTATCCTTCAGTGGATGGAACGTACTATACCTATGAAGAGCTTTCCAATAAAATCAAAGCGAATCAAACGGATAAGGATGACAAATTAGTAATTTTGTATGCGTCCAATAAAGATGAGCAACACAGTTATATTGAAGCTGCAAAAACAAAAGGCTATGAAGTGTTGTTGTTAGACTCTCCTATTGTGTCTCACTTGATTCAGAAATTAGAAAGTGAGAAAGAAAACACTTCTTTTGTGAGAGTTGATTCTGATCATGTTGATAATTTAATCAAAAAGGATGAAACCACGGTTTCAAAACTGAGTGAAGAAGACAAAACGGCGCTTGAAACAATTTTAAAAGAAATTGTTCCTTCAGAAAAATTCATGGTACAATTAGAAGCAATGGATAGCAATTCAGCACCCTTTATGATTACACAGCCTGAATTTATGCGTCGTATGAAAGAGATGCAACAAACTGGTGGCGGTGGCGGTATGTTTGGAATGGGGAATATGCCTGAAATGCACAACCTTATTGTAAACACTAACTCCGAATTGGTAAGTGAAATCCTAAATACCAAAACAAAGAAAAAGCAAGAACGCTTGATCACGCAAAGCTTAGATTTGGCACAATTGTCTCAAGGACTTCTGAAAGGAGAAGCGTTGACCAATTTTATCAACCGTAGCTATGAAATGATAAAATAAGTTTCTTAATATTATTTAGAAAAAAAGCTGTCCGAGGACAGCTTTTTTTTGCTTTCAACTTAAAAAATAAATTTAAAATAGTCTCTGAAATAAAAACTTATATTAATTTAGAGCTCAACTATGAACCTCTCATTATTTGATTCCTCCGAAATTATAAAAATTCCGCTTCAAGATGCTGAAATCGAATACGATCCGCAGTTTTATGATTTGGAAGAAGCCAATGCACTGTTTGATGAATTGTATCAAAACACCCAATGGATTGAAGAAGACATCCGAGTTTATGGAAAAATTTACAAGCAACCCCGTTTGACTGCTTTTTTTGCTAACAACAAAAAAACCTATAGCTATTCAAACATCGCAATGGCACCTCAGCCCTTCTCCCCGCTATTAACATCCATAAAAACAAAAATTGAAGAAGCCACTCAAATGCAATTTTCGTCTTGTTTATTAAATCTATATAGAGATGGACAAGACAGCAATGGTTGGCATGCCGATGATGAAAAAGAGCTGGGAAAAAACCCTGTAATCGCTTCAGTAAGTTTGGGTGCCGAGCGCCTGTTTCATTTGAAACATAAAAAAATAAAAACCTTAAAACACAAACTAATTTTACAAAACGGAAGTTTATTAGTCATGAAAGGCGAAACGCAACACCAGTGGTTTCACCAAATTCCAAAAACTAAAAAGCCCCTTGGCAAACGAATCAACTTGACATTTAGACTTCTTAAATAATAACAGTATGACCAAACACATCCTCCCTATCCTTTGCCTTTTTATAGGTATGACGTCTTTCACTAAAGCTCAAAAATTTTCTTCTACTGAAATCGCCATCAATCGCTATATTGATGGGACTCTAGTAGTCCCAGAATCCATAGAAAATCCACCATTAGTCATCCTCATTGCTGGATCGGGTCCCACAGATCGTGATGGGAATCAGTCCTTCATGAAAAATAATATGTTAAAAAAATTAGCTGAAAAGTTATCTGAAAATGGAATCGCAACTTTCAGATACGACAAGCGTGTTGTAAAACAACTAAAAACAAGAACCTTTGATAAGAATATCCGTTTTGATGACTTTGTAACCGATGCCAAATCGGTGATCACCTATTTCAGACCCTCTTACTCTTCAATCATAATTGCAGGACACAGCCAAGGGAGTTTGGTCGGGCTTTTAGCAACCGAAGCGGGTGTGGACGGATTTATTTCTTTAGCAGGTGCGGGGAATCCAATCGATCAAATCATTTTAGAGCAAATTACCAATACAGCGCCTTTTTTTACTGAGGAAACTAAACGAGTACTTGAAATCTTAAAAAGTGGAAAAACAACTACGGATTTCCCGCCGGCACTCGGGTCTATATTTAATTTAGATATTCAGCCATTTATGAGTAACTGGATGCAATACAACCCCCAGGAACTTATTAAAAGTTTAAAGATCCCTGTACTCATCATTAACGGCACCAAAGATTTACAGGTGAGCGCATCGGAAGCCCAAGTCCTAAAAGCACATAAAGCAGATGCCGAGTTGGTGATTATAGATAACATGAACCACATTTTATTTGAAATTAATGGCGATGATTTGGTAAACACTAAATCTTATAATGAAATGAGCCACTCGATAATGCCCGAAGTTATTACAAGCATGCTCCATTTTATACAAAAAGATAAAAGCACCATTGAAGAATGATGCTTTTAACTAACTAACCAACCTAATATTACAAACAAAATAATATGTGAAATCTAATTTCAATATCCGTGCCATAATGTTCGGAAAATTGTCATTTAACTTAATTTTCACATAATGAGACGGGGATACTCTAAATTTTAACATTCATGGAAAATAATTCATAGCAAACCTGCCTTCGGCAGGCAAGCACATGAACCATCCATAACCAAAACAAGCACATGAACCATCCACAACCAAAACAAGCACATGAACCATCCATAACCAAAACAAGCACATGAACCATCCATAACCAAAACAAGCACATGAACCATCCATAACCAAAACAAGCACATGAACCATCCATAACCAAAACAAGCA
>Ga0209199_1005672_pt1 | contig 10849 bp, 13 predicted proteins | sample COGITO_mtgs_1105_7_FD_184805 | JGI IMG/M metagenome (GOLD analysis project Ga0209199, IMG submission 184805) | Pelagic marine microbial communities from North Sea - COGITO_mtgs_110523 (SPAdes) (version 2) | ecosystem: Environmental > Aquatic > Marine > Epipelagic ...
ATGTCGCAGACGTACAGCGCTGGTGCGGTTGTTAACGAAAAAACGCTTCTACTGCGTGCAAGCGGGTCTGGCCTTGCGGGGCGCACGTTTTCGGACGACAAACTGCGCCGGCAAAGCTGTGCATTGCTTGCACGTTTCACAGACCAGACAGTGACGACCCCACACGACCTTGAATACCGCCTGTCACATACACGCAAAACCGGGTTTGGTATCGCAAATCAGACATTTGAAACTGGGGTACACGGCGTTGGTGCCTCTGTATTCGACAACAGCGGCACAGTGGCAGGGGCCATTGCCGTCGCAGCGCCGGCGCACAGGATAAATGCGCGTCGCGACCACACCATCAAAAGCCAACTCATCATCGCGGCCCGATCGATCACCTCACACTGGAGCGGCCACGTGCCTGCCGCGCTGGATGAGGTATGCGATAAGCATAGCAAAACGTCAGCTGAAATTGGCGCAAATGGGTGAAGAACGAGAATTTCTTAACAGAGCACAACGCCCGCCACATGTGGCACCGTATGGCGCATCCCGCAGACAGTCAGCAGATGCCCTCACAATCGTGACCCAAGCCGAAGGGGTGCGCATTACCGATGTGGACGAGCATACCGTAATCGATGCTGTGGGTGGGCTTTGGAACGTCAACTTGGGGTTTTGCTGTCAACCGATTAAAGATGCCATTGCCAGACAACTTGACACGTTGCCTTATTGCTCAACCTTTCGGGGCACCACCAATGACGCCGTGATTGAGTTTTCTTATTTGCTGACCCAGTTTTTTGCAGAAGACGGGCTAACGCCCGCTTTTTCACCTCTGGCGGATCAGACAATGTGGAGATCGCCCTACGCCTGGCGCGCCAAAACCACAAATTGTGCGGCGCACCGAGGCGCGTGAAATATCTCAGCTTCAAAAAAGGATATCACGGCACCCATACCGGTGGTGCCTCGGTCAACGGAAACGCAAATTTCCGCAGCCAGTATGAACCCCTGATGCCGGGATGCTTTCATATCGCTGCCCTTTATACCTATTGCAGCCCGTTCAATGAGGTCGATCCGAAAAATTGGCAGATCTGTGCATAAATGTGCTTGAGGATGAAATCAATTTTCAGGGCGCAGACATTATTGCGGCGATGATCATGGAACCTATTCTTGGCGCCAGAGGGGTAATCCCTCCCCACCCCAGTTTCATGCCAAAGGTCAGGGAAATTTGCGCTCGGCGCGGCATTTTGTTGATCGCAGATGAGGTCACAAACCGGTTTGGCCGCAGCGGCGACTGGACAGGCGCACGGCATGGGGGGGGCAAACCAGATTTCAGCTGCACAGCAAAAGCAATACCCAATGGCTATTTTCAATTTGGCGCAGTGATGATCGCACAAGAAATCGCCGAAACATTTAAAACCAACACCAGCGGCGGCGCTGCAATCGGGCTAGGTTATACCTATTCAGGCCATCCCGTGGGCGCACCGGCGGCAATTGCCTGCCTGAAAGAAACCCAGCGCCCCGATGTGAAAACAAATGCCGGCTTGCGCGGTGGACAGTTTTTTAAAGGTCTATGGCGGCTTGGAGAGAAGTACGATCTTATCGGCGAGGTGCGCGGCGGTCACGGATTAAGGTGCGCATTGGAACTGGTCAGTGACCAAACGCAGAAAACCCCGATTGACAAACAGACCATTCAGCGGCTGCAAACAGCGGCCTATAAGGGCGGTGTGATGCTGCGGGTCTCCGGCCCCAATGTGATCTTCCCCCTAATCATCGACGAGGCAGATACAGCACAGATTTTGCAAGCAGTGGATCGGGGATTTGCGTCGCTTTAATCTGTGTCTGCCGCTTGAATATCAGACAAGAGCGTCGCCAATTGCTCCCATCGCTCCGAGCCAACTGTCTGGCGCAGCTTGGCGAAAATCTCTACGCTTTCAGGCGAAACTTTTTCGATAAATGCCTCCCCCGCGCCAGTAAGTTGAAGAACCGTCCGGCGCTTGTCTGAAACATCCCTTACAGAGCTGATAAAGCCCCGTTCTGCCAGCGCCCTGACAATCCGTGTCACACTTGGCGCCAACAGGCAGGCCCGCGCCGCAACCGTGCTGGCATCAATTCGCACATCTTCTGAGATCACGCGCAGAACGCGCCATTGTTGCTCGGTGATACGGTGCCGCATTAGCATCGGGCGCACAACTTCCCTGATCAACTCACGGGTTTGCAGCAGCGAGTTGGGCAAACTACGGCTTGTCGGTTCATACTGGGCCACGTTCTTAGTCATCACACTCCCGATACACGGTGATCGCAAGCAGGCAAACCAAACAAGCCCCTTGCCTTTCCAATAATTAGTTAACAAGTTTAATATATATGCATCCGAGTTCAAGACGCCGTATTTGATACTTTGGTATTCCAGCAATCTGGCGCAACGCGCAGATTTGAAAACATTCTGCGACCAGATGCGCCTATCTCTGTTAAATCTACACCTCCATCCCAAGGCGGGTATCCGCGTGCGCACTGTGGCGCATGACGCATATTCGATTGCAGACAACCATCCCAAAAATGCATTTTTAGATATGACACTCCGTATAGGAGAGGGGCGCACTGATGTGCAAAAAACGGACAGCGCAAAGGCGCTGTAAAGGGAGACTAAGCTTTTTTTAAACAAGAGTTAGCACACGGACCTTTTATGGTATCAGCTAATATCAATGAAATGGATGTGAAATTTTTTTGGAAATACAATCCCGTCCATGACCGCTTGAGAAACGAGATGGCCGAGAAATCAGGCGTGCCGGTCGGAATATGGAACATGGTCAATGGCTTTGCTGAAGAGGCCGGCCGCGCACGAACCGAACATCCAGATATTAAAGCCATCGCATTTGTCGGTGAAAGCCAGACGCGCTCAATGATTATGAAACAAGGCGCTGACACGTTGAAGCGCGTCCATTTTGAACTGGGCGGGGAAAACCCAGTTATCGTGTTTAAAGATTCCGATCTAGAGCGCGCCGCCGACGCCGCCATATTCATGATATATTCGTTGAACGGCGAGCGCTGCACATTGTTTTCCCGGCTTCTGGTCGAGGCTGATATTTATGAAAATTTTACAGCTAAAATTGCTGAAAAAGCCGCCAAAATTACCTTGGGGCATCCTTTAGACCCCGCCGCAACCATCGGTCCTTTGATCGATCCAAACCATCTGCAAAAAGTAAAGTCGTATTTTGACATCGCAATGCAAGAAGGCGCTACCATTGCCACCGGTGGCCGCACTGTCAACGGCCCGGGTGGCGGGTGCTATGTTGCCCCAACTCTTTTCATCGATGCCACAAACGACATGTGCATCTCACAAGAATAAATTTTTGCCCCCGCTTTGACCGTGCTGTCGTTCAACGCCGAGGCAGAGGCCGTCACTGCGGTCAATGATGTCGGCTATGGGTTGGCCAGCTATCTCTGGACCAACGACCTTAAACGCGGATTGCGGGTCTCGGATGCGCTTGAGGCTGGAATGATCTGGGTAAATTCTGAGAACACGCGACATTTTCCAGCGCCATTCGGTGGGACAAAAAATTCCGTCACCGACCGGGATGGCGGTGACGGGTCATTTGAGTTCTATATGGAGACCAAGAATGTGGCCTTTGCCATGACCGATCACAAAATCCCCAAACTGGGAGGATAACCATGCCCCTGCCCGCGCCCAACCTGTACCCCACTTTTAATACTGTTCGGCTCAGCCATACATGCTTTGGGGTCAGCGATCTCACCGCGTCACGCAAATTTTATGTGGACACGCTTGGCCTTCAGGTCACCGACGAAGACAAAAGCCGCATTTACCTGCGCGCCATGGAGGAGCGAGGTCATCACTGCATCATCTTAGAGAAAAGCGAAGACTTCACCGTTAAAGTTCTCGGGTTCAAGACTTATGATGATGCCGACCTTGATCGGGCGCATACGTATTTTGTGGATTTAGGGCGACCTGTATCTTGGGTTGAACGCCCCTATCAGGGGCGGACGCTGCTCACGCAAGATCTGCACGGAATTCCAATTGAATTTTATCACAAAATGGACCGTCTGCCGTCAATCCATCAAAACTACACGCTTTATCGCGGTGTCAAACCGCTAAGGATCGACCATTTCAAAATGGTTTCGGGCCATGTCGATGAAAATATGGCCTTTTTGTCTGATTTCGGCTTCCGGGTCACCGAATACACCGAAGATCCACAAACTGGCCGTCTCTGCGCGGCTTGGGCGCATCGCAAAGGCGGTGTGCATGATATTGCGTTCACCAACGGACTTGGTCCGCGCATGCATCATATCGCATTTTGGGTGCCAACACCCTTGAACACCATTGATTTGCGTGATTTTATGGACACCACGGGATATATCGGCAATATCGAACGCGGTCCGGGACGCCACGGCATTTCTAATGCGTTTTTCCTATATATTCTGAATCCAGACGGCCATCGCATCGAAATCTATTGCTCGGATTATCAAACCGTTGATCCAGATCACGAACCAATCAAATGGGATCTCAAAGATCCACAGCGCCAGACCCTTTGGGGTGCGCCTGCACCAAAAAGCTGGTTTGAACATGGCACCCTGTTCGAAGGCACCGAGCCACAGCCTTGGACCTGACTGCACAACTAATTATCGCACCATAGGATAGAAATATGAATTGGGACGAATACGCCCGCTGGGGCAAAGAAATTTCCGACTGGGGGGCTAATTATCACAAAACCCTGCGTGACCGGCCGGTACGAGCACAGGTCGCACCGGGTGACATTGCCGCACTTCTGTCACCGTCGCCTCCCGAACAGGGCGAGGATATGGCTCTTATAATGGAGGATTTTGAGCGCGTTGTGATGCCCGGCATAACCCATTGGCAACACCCGAGGTTCTTTGCGTATTTTCCATCAAACGCATCTCCACCTGCAATTCTGGCCGATTTTCTGACCTCAACAATGGCGGTTAACAGTTTGCTGTGGCAGACCTCGCCGGCGGCGACAGAAATGGAAACCCGGATGATGGAATGGCTACGACAGGCCGTGGGTCTGTCTGACGGATTTGCAGGGGTGATCCAAGACAGCGCATCATCAGCAACGCTTGCGGCTGTTTTAACAATGCGTGAACGCAGTTTGAACTGGCTGGGCAATTCCAAAGGTCTATCCGGCATGCCACCCCTGCGCCTGTATTGCTCAGGCGAGGTGCACAGCTCGATTGACCGAGCAGTCTGGGTGGCGGGATTGGGTGACAGCAACATCGTGCGTCTGCCAATAGAAGGCCCCTTGCGTGGTCTTCGCGCCGAAGCGATGCGCGCTGCGATCACAAGCGACATCACGGCAGGATACCAACCCGCCGGTATTATCGCCTCAACTGGCGCCACCGGTGCCGGATCTTGTGACAACATCCGCGATATTGCCGAAATCGCCAAAGAGTTTGACCTGTATTTACATGTAGACGCAGCCTGGGCAGGGTCCGCGATGATATGCCCCGAGTTCCGCAACTTGTGGGACGGCATTGATGCCGCCGACAGTATTGTTTTCAATCCACATAAATGGTTGGGTGTTCCATTTGATTGCTCAGCGCACTTTTTGAAAAACCCAGACGATCTGGTCCGTACTCTCGCCATTCAACCAGAATATTTGAAAACCCACGGTCGAGACGGTTTGATAAATTACTCTGAATGGTCTATCCCGCTTGGCCGCCGGTTCCGTGCGCTAAAGCTGTGGTTCTTGTTGCGAAACTATGGCCTAGAAGAACTGCGTAACCGCATCCGCAATCACGTCAATTGGTCCCTCGTGATGGCCGAAAACCTGCGTAACACCAACAGTTTTGAAATTGTGACGGAACCTATCCTGTCACTGTTCACGTTCCGCTATGCCCCGGCTGGTGCGACAGACCTCGGTACACTCAATCAAAAGCTGGTGGATGACATAAATGATGATGGACGGATTTATCTGACACAAACTCTTATAGACGGCAAAAAGGTCATCCGATTTCAAGTCGGACAATTTGATTGCACCCAAGATGACATCACGTTTGCCTATAATGTGATCTGTGAGATCGCGGACAGGCAGGATGTGTCTTATGGATAAATTCGCCACCTTTTTATCAAACGGGGCCATTCTTTACGGGCGGGCAACGGATCAGGGCATGATCGCGTTATCTGACGCATTACCACAATACCCCAGCTGGCCAGAGGTGAGCGCAGACAATGTATTAACCGGACTGAAGGATGCGGCAAACAGTCGGGAGGTCACCCATCCAACAGGGCAATTTCAATTTGAAATTCCAGTGCCAGCTCCTGAAAAATTATCTGCGTCGGGGTAAATTTTCCCGACCGGAATGCCGAATATAAAGATGGCCAAGAAGCCCCTGCAAATATGACGCTTTTTCCTCGCTTTGGGCGCTCTTTTACGGGCGCAAACGACCACTAATCCGGCCACCCGAATCTCACAAACTGGACTGGGAAGGTGAAATTGCAATTGTCATAGGCAAGGCGGGGCGGCGCATTCAAAAAAGCGATACCTATGCGCATATTGCGGCTTTGACACAGTGCAATGAGCGCAAGACCCCAGACTGGGTGCGCCATGCTAAATTTAATGTCACTCAGGGTAAAAACTGGAACAATTCCGGCGCTACAGGCCAGTAGCTAGTGCCGTTTGAGCGTACCGAACAATTGGATGATATCCGCCTTACAACCCACGTGCACGGCGAATTGCGTCAGGATGACCGCACCGGCAGGATGCTGTTCCTAATCCTTTGACAGATTGCCGACATCTCGACCCTCACCACACGGGTACCTGGAGATATGATCATCACCGGGACCCCGACCTGTGCCGGCGCACGCTTTGATCCACCAAAGTGCCTTAAGCCCGGAGACGAAATCACGGCTTCTGCAGAAGGCATTGGTAGCCTCACCAATAGCGTAGAAGATGGAAGATGACACTGAATGCTGCGGAGATTGAGAGCACAGCGCAGGCCTTATTTCAGGCGGAAAAGACTGCAATCAAATCCAGACGATCACCTTGGCCAATCCGGGCATGAATATGGATGGCGCCTACCGGGTTCAGACAGCACTGATGCACCTGCACTGTGCCGAGGGACAGCGCAAAATCAGCTGGAATATTGGCCTGACGTCCAAGGCGATACAAATGGCGCCAAACATCAATATGCCAGACAGCGGCGTCCTTTTGAATACAATGGTTTTTGAGACTGCCGAAACCATTCCTAAAGGTCGCTTCAGCGAACCCTATATCGAGGCCAAGATCACCCTTATCATGAAGCATGACCTACAAGGCGCAAACGTCAGCCGCAGCGACGTGATTGCCGCAACCGATTATATCACCCCAAAAGCCTCAAAATTCTGGACAAGCGCATTCTCAGGCTGGACCCGAAAACTGGACGCACGCGGATGGTGCTGGATACAATTTCCAACAATGCAGCGAATGCAGGCATTGTTTTGACTAGCGAACGCCATCAACTGGACGCGGTCGATCCCCGATGGGTTGGGGTCATTGTCGCAAGAAACGGTGCCTTGGAGGAAACGGGCCTTGGAGCAGGCGTTTTGAACGATCCGGTAGAAAGCGTATGCTGGCTTGGGCGTCGCATGGATCACTACGGCGATAAAATATCCCCAGGAGAACTTGTTCTTTCGGGTTTTTTTACTCGTCCGATCAAAGCGGAACCTAGCAGCCACTTTCATGCGGATTTTGGATCCTTTGGCGTTGTTGAGGTGACTTTTGCGCAATAGAGGCGGGCGAACAATCCGAGTGTTCTTTGATGGCAACCAACGGGTTACGCTCAGGCTATCAGTCATAGCATCATGTGAGACAGGATGATAAAAACATCTCCCCAAAGTTATCAATAAATACCCAAAAGCTATTTTGCATGACTGTGTCAAACACCTTAGCCTAAAGCCGCAGCAAGCTTGAGCTGCCGTCAAAAGGAGAAACAGATGCTATTTAAATTTGCTTGGACCCATTCCCCGCAAGCCAGAGACAATACCATTAAACAATTTATGGCGACCGGTGGCATGCCACCCGAGGGCGCAACGCTTGTATCGCGTTATCACAATGTTGACGGAACCGGCGGTTTTGCAATTGTTGAATCCTCAGACGCGGGCGCTTTGGCGGACTATGCGCTTGACTGGAACGGAATGATTGAGATCAACATCACGCCTTTAATGGACGATGAAACCATCAGTAAAGTTCTAGGCGCAAAATTTTCTTAATAAAACCTAGCCTGCACGGTCCAGACCGCGCAGGTCGCTTTTTGCCGACTAAATATCGACCTTGGGGTCAGCAATCACAATACTCAATAGGTTTAAAACCGACAGATCTTTCCTATTATATACTCCATATCGATGCCCAAGTTGCCCTCGTGCCTTTAGCATCCGGCCCGCGCCTTACAGAGCGTTCCCAAATATATCTGGAGCCTGCTCCCACCGATTGAAACACCCTGACTTATCGCTGTATTTTACAAATAGGAACGAAGCGTGTCCCCAAAGATCAGCTATGATCTTAATCATATTTGTGCCTGCCTCAACAAAACCGCTCAATCAGCAGACATTTTTTAGCCAGCAAGCCGTTGGGCATAAACCGTCTAGGCTGTCCGTATGTGCACCAATCAAGCAAACGACCGAGTACTTTGTCTACCGTCCCTCAGTCCGGGACCAAGAGCAAACACTCTGCGGTAACTAGACCACGTCTTCCACAGGATGCTGCAGCAGATAGGTCTTCATTTTGCCAGCCCCTTTCACTTCGATCTCGCCGCGTAGAACCGTCTCATAGGCACCCTCAAGCGCATCATAGAACGCCTGAGATATCTGAATTTCATTTGGCAGGCCCGTCGATTCCATACGGCTTGCCATGTTCACAGTTTCACCCCAGAGATCATAAATGAATTTAGACGTGCCGATTACGCCCGCAACCACCGGCCCGCAGTGCAGACCAACGCGCATTTTTAAATTTGTACCTTTACGTTGATTAAAGTCATCTAGCCGCTGCAAAACACCTAAGGCCGATGACGCCATTACCCTAGCATGGTCTTCATTCGGTGTCGGCAATCCACACACAGCCATATATGCATCACCAATCGTCTTAATTTTCTCGACTTCAAGCGTGGTGGCAAATTCATCAAAAGAACCAAACAGTTCGTCGAGCATCGACAATACTTCCATTGGAGGGCGCCCCTGCGACCATGCTGTAAAGCCAACTAAGTCTGTAAAGATAACGCTGGCGCTGGGAAAGGCGTCGGCAATTTGCGACTCGCCACTCTTCAACCGCTCGGCGATAGGTTCAGGCAAAATATTCAAAAGCAACTTGGCATTCTCTGAATTTTTTTGTTCAATTACCTGTCTCTGGGTGCGCAGATTTACAACCATTTCATTAAAGTTTTGCGTCAGATGCCCCAATTCATCTTGGGACGTAACTGGCAACTCCAGATCCCTATCTCCCTTGCCCAGACGGTCCGTTGCATCCGCCAGTGTTTTAATCGGTGCGGTAATTCGTTCCGCACCCACGGCAGAAACTGCAACAAGAACCATTGCTATCAAAACACTCGACAAGCCCAGCGCCCAGCCGAGGGCGACCACCGGAGCAAAAGCTTCAGCAGTGTCTATTTCTGAAATTAAAGCCCAAGTATGATCACCAAATCTAATCGGTTCATAAGAGCTTAAAACACTGACCCCCCGATAGTCTTCAATGACATCCGTCCCGGTAATCCCCTCCAACGCCTGAATAGACGAATTGGTACGGACCTCTTGTAATAATATTGATGTACCGAAATTCCTCATATCTTCTATTTTTTCACTTTGATACCCAAGCTTTCTAAGAGCATCAAAATACCCGGGTGGATCTTCTGTCAAAAACCGTGAAACGCTGCGCATGTGGAAATCTGGGGCAACAAGATATGTCTCACCGCTTAAGCCGAGGCCGTCTTCTTGCCAGCTGCCACCACCGGTCATAATCGCATTTATTTTTTCAACTGAAAGCTGGAAGATAAGAACCCCTATCCGTTTCTTTCCATCAAAAATTGGACTGGCAATAAACGCTTCGGGGGATCCATAAGACGGTTCATAATATTGGAAGTCCGTAAAAGCGACACCGTTGGGATCTTCCAGCATATTTGCGGAATTAAATGCTTTGGCAATATTTGCCTCGCGGAACGGACCTGAAGAAAGGTTGGTGGCAAAGTCTGCCTCTTTGAAGACTGAATACACAATATCATTAGTCTCACTATCCACTAAGAAAATGTCATAAAACTCGAATTTTTCCTGTAGCTTTCCAAAATTTTGTGGTGTTTTTTATGTACTCGGCTGTATTCGCTCGCATCCCCTGGATCCGACAAGCTTTACCTTTTGACCAAGTGGCGAAGGGTTGGCTGCAATGTAGAGATGTTGTAAATAGACAGTCTGTGGCGTGGTCGGCAGGAAAAGCTTGGCTTCATAACTACGCCGGGTTCTCTTTTCCAGCGCAGGAATAAAGTCTTTCAGGTAATAATCGTTAAGTAGCCCACCAGTTTTTTAAGCGTCTCTAACCCACCTAAATCACTAAGGTGGAGGCTTGAAGTTTCAAAAGTATTTTTAAAATCCCGCATAGCTTCTATCGTCATAAGATTTTCTGAGAGCGTTTGAATCTCTGCTTTCACATTCTGCAGATATATATTCATTTCACTACCTTTAGCTGATCGAACAGCTGTGAGCTTTTTAAGCGCAAGTGCCTGCAATGCGTTTTTACTGCTGATAAAGCTAATCAACCCAGTCACACAACTAACTGCAACACAGGCAGTAAAAATAAAAACCATTACTTTGGCTTTAATATTCCAAGTAATCATAGCCAGCTCCAAAATAATCTCAGCCTTAAAAGAAAACCTTTTGAGTGAC
>Ga0209199_1005674_pt1 | contig 10847 bp, 8 predicted proteins | sample COGITO_mtgs_1105_7_FD_184805 | JGI IMG/M metagenome (GOLD analysis project Ga0209199, IMG submission 184805) | Pelagic marine microbial communities from North Sea - COGITO_mtgs_110523 (SPAdes) (version 2) | ecosystem: Environmental > Aquatic > Marine > Epipelagic ...
CCCAAAGCAGAAATTGAGGGTGATATGGGTGACCACCATGTTGGGTTGCAGGCCCGGTTGATGAGTCAGGCGCTGCGTAAGATGGCTGGCAACATCAAAAATTCGAATACCCTGGTGATCTTTATCAATCAGATTCGAATGAAAATCGGCGTGATGTTTGGTAGCCCTGAGACGACTTCTGGTGGTAACGCGTTGAAGTTTTATTCTTCTGTTCGTCTGGACATACGCCGTATTGGTGCTGTCAAAGAAGGCGATGAGGTTATCGGTAACGAGACCCGTGTCAAAGTGATCAAGAACAAGGTTGCGCCTCCCTTTAAGCAAACCGAATTCCAGATTATGTACGGCAAGGGTATCTATCATATGGGTGAAGTGATTGACCTGGGTGTCCAGTTAAACCTGGTAGACAAGGCTGGTGCCTGGTACAGCTACAAGGGCGAACGTATTGGTCAGGGCAAAAAGAATGCCTGTGAGTATATCACTGAGCATTCACACATCGCTGTAGACATTGAGCAACAGATTCGCGCAAAGCTGCTTGATCACGACGAAGGCTCGGAAGATGAAGATCTGGATAATGTCACGCCGATTTCTGGTGCCTGAGAGCAACGGCAACGTTGGCCTGAAGTTAGCCGACGTTGCCGTTGGTCGTACTAATGATTAAGTACTAATTTTTCAGGACTAAAAAATTGGGACTAAAAAATAGGTCTAATTAAATAGGTCTAATTAAATAGGTCTAATTAAATAGGTCTAAAGAAATAGGTCTAATTAAATAGGTCTAAAGAAATAGGTCAAATCAAACAGGTCTAATTAAACAGGTCTAATCAAATAGTGCCCATGAAGGAAAATGACAGACATTAAGCCCTCAGATGTACGCCGCGCGGCAATGGATTTTTTGGCGCGTAGAGAACACTCTCGTTACGAGATCCTATGTAAACTAACCCGTCGTCTTGGCGATAACCCCGACCTCTTTGAACAGGAGGTGGGCAAACTCACCAATGAGGGCTTGCAGAGTGACCGTAGGCTCGCTGAAGCCTTTATCCGCGCAAGAACCAACAGGGGGCAGGGGCCTGTTAAGATAAAAATGGAGCTTCGTAACAAGCAGGTTAGTGATGACATCATAACAACTGCCTTCGAAGAATGTGGTGTCGATTTCCTGGCGCTGGCGCAATCAGTCGCAGTGAGGAAGTTTAGAGACGCACTTCACAAGGTAGTGGAGTCAGAAGTGCAAGATCCCGAACTGCCAGAACTGCCAGAACTGCCAGAAGCGCTAAATATAAAAGCGCTGGATGTTAAAACCCAGGCACGAATATCACGGTTTATGCAGCAGCGCGGCTTTTCTTACGAGCATATCTCCAGTCTATATTAGGCGCTAACATGGCCGGTTAACGACCATCGCGATAGTTTGCAGGCGTCAAGATGACGCTTTATATAGCTCCTTAGGCCTAATTTCTGTATCTTAGCCGTCTTGTTTTTTGCCTGCCGAACCCGTTGCTGAATATTGGTTCGTTAGACTTTTTGTTTGTTAGACATGAAATGGTTTATTAAATATGGATAGCCGCGAGCTACGTAGCGCTTTTTTGAGTTTCTTTGAAGGTAAGGGTCATACGATCGTCGAGTCGTCGTCCTTAGTGCCTGGCAATGATCCTACCTTGCTTTTTACCAATGCAGGCATGGTTCAATTCAAGGACGCCTTCGCTTTCCGAGAAGACCGCGGTTATACCAGGGCGGCCAGTTGCCAGCGTTGTGTACGAGCCGGTGGTAAACACAACGATCTTGATAACGTAGGTTACACGGCGCGGCACCATACATTTTTTGAAATGTTAGGTAACTTTAGCTTTGGCGACTATTTTAAAGAAGATGCCATCATGTTTGCCTGGGAGTTTCTGACGGAAGTTGTTGGGTTGCCTGCCGATAAGCTGTGGGTCACGGTCCACGATAGTGACGACGAGGCAGAGCAAATCTGGATAGAGAAAGTCGGTTTTGATCCTCAACGCATCACTCGACTCGGCGACGATCATAATTTCTGGACCATGGGCGATACGGGTCCGTGCGGTCCTTCTTCAGAAATATTCTACGACCACGGGCCAGAAGTGCCCGGTGGCCCGCCCGGGTCAACGGACGGCGACTTGGATCGTTACATTGAAATCTGGAACCTCGTGTTCACGCAGTACGACAGGTCTGCAGACGGCACGTTGACGCCCTTGCCCAAACAGTGTGTCGATACAGGGATGGGCCTGGAACGACTGGCAGCGGTACTGCAAGGTGTGCATAACAACTATGAAATTGACTTGTTTCAGGCACTCATTAAAAAAACTGCTGGGCTTCTCGACACCACTGACCTGGACAACCCTTCGCTAAAGGTCATCGCCGACCACATCCGTGCTGCAGTGTTCCTGATCACCGATGGCGTCGTCCCCTCTAATGAGGGCAGGGGCTATGTTATTCGCAGGATTATTCGTCGAGCGCTCAGGCACGGTCATAAATTGCAATCCAGTGGCCCGTTCTTTCACCAACTCGTCGGGGAAGTCGTTGCTCAGATGGGTGATGCTTACCCCTTAATTGCACAGACTCAGAAGCAGTTAGAAAAAGTACTCCTGAAAGAAGAGCAACAGTTTGAACTGACCCTCGATCAGGGCATGCGGATTCTTACTGACGCGATTTCGCAGCTTGATGAAAAGGAAATTCCCGGTGAAGTGGTGTTCAAGCTCTATGACACCTATGGATTCCCAACCGATTTAACGGCTGATATTGCCAGGGAACGTAACCTGACTCTGGATATGGCCGGTTTTGATCGGGCCATGGAAGCCCAGCGGGAACGGGCCCGAGCGGCGAGCCAGTTTGGCTCTGCTGATACTGGTGATTTAGAGCTCAGCGATGTTACCGAGTTCGTTGGATACGAGTCGCTGGAAGACGAAGCTACTGTCATCGGCATCATCGTTAATGGGGCTAAGGTGGCTCAGGCGAACGACGACCAGGAAGCCCTGCTTGTTTTGGACAAAACACCCTTCTATGCCGAATCGGGAGGCCAAGCCGGGGATACCGGTCAACTAATCGCGGACGGCGTGGTCTTTAACGTCACTGATACCGTCAAAAGCGGTGATGCCTTCCTGCATCAAGCAAAGCCGGTTAGTGGACGCCTCTCTTTGGGTGACAAAGTTAAATCCGTTGTCGATCGCCCGAAAAGAGATGCAACGCGACTCAATCACTCCGCAACACATTTGATGCATGCAGCCCTACGTAAGATTCTTGGTGAACATGTGAATCAACGAGGCTCACTGGTAAATGCAGAGCGCCTTCGGTTCGATTTCTCTCATTTTGAAGCTGTTTCCAAAGAACAGTTGCGAGAAATAGAACGGCTCGTTAATACTGAAATACGCAATAACAGTGCCATTGAAACGGAAGTAATGGATCTGGAATCGGCCAAAGGCAGAGGTGCCATGGCACTCTTTGACGAAAAGTACAGCGCAGAGGTTCGGGTACTCACAATGGGCGATGGGTTTTCAGTGGAGCTTTGCGGTGGCACTCATGCGACGCGTACCGGAGATATTGGTATTTTCAGGGTTGTGTCGGAGCAGGGCGTTGCTTCCGGTGTTAGAAGAATTGAAGCCATCACCGGTTCAGCCGCGTTAGCGCAGGTTGAAAGCAATGAAGATCTGCTGTCACAAGCGGGCAGCCTGGTTCGAGCTGACAACCATAATCTGGCGGACAAACTAAGTGGGCTGATTGACCAGAACAAGAAACTAGAGAAAACGATCGCGGATCTAAACCGAAAGCTTGCCACCGGCGGTGTAGGTCCGGATATCACAGAATCGGCTATCGATCTGGGCGGCGTGAAGCTTGTTGTCAGCCAGTTGGATGGCGCCGACCCAAAATCATTACCAGATGTTCTCGACCAGCTAAAAAACAAGATCGGCAGCGGAATCATTGTTCTTGGAACGGTCAGTGAAGGCAAAGTTGGCCTGATTGTCGGGGTAACCAAGGACCTGACAGATCGGTTCCATGCAGGAAATCTGGTCAATCACATCGCCTCTCAGGTCGGTGGTAAGGGTGGTGGACGTCCCGATATGGCACGGGCTGGTGGCTCTGATCCGGACGCGCTACCGGCTGCACTCGCGAGTGTTGAGCAATTTGCCCGAAATCTATTGTAGTTTTTTTCGACAAAATTCTATTAAATAGGCGCCCTTTCAAAACGGGTTAAGGCGGCATGTCGCTGTTTGTCCAAAAATTTGGTGGTAGCTCTGTCGCATCGGTCGAACGGATCGAAAAGATCGCTGCGCGTATTATTCGTTCAAGGAACGCGGGTCATGATGTGGTCGTCGTCGTTTCAGCGATGGGTGATGAAACCGATCGGCTTGTATCGTTAGCGAATGAGGTCAATTACAAGGGGTTGGATGCACGGCGGGAACTGGACGTTTTGCTGTCCACCGGTGAGCAGGTAACGATAGCCCTGCTGGCAATGACGTTACTTAAACACGGTTTTAAAGCAGAATCAGTCTTAGGCTGGCAGGCCAGTATCCTGACAGACGACGAACACAACAAAGCGAGAATGCTGGAAATTGACGAAACGGTGCTTCAGGAGAAGATTGCCGCTGGTATCGTTCCCGTCGTAGCGGGATTTCAGGGTGTCGATCAAAAGGGAAATATAACAACGCTCGGTCGTGGTGGCTCTGATACAACGGCCGTTGCGCTTGCGGCAGTGCTGAAGGCTGACGAGTGCCAGATATATACCGATGTGGAGGGCGTTTTTACGACTGACCCTAGAGTCGTTGAAGATGCGCGTTGCCTTAAACAAATGACGTTTGAAGAGATGTTGGAGCTCGCCAGCCTGGGTAGTCGGGTTTTGCATACCAGGGCAGTAGAGTTTGCCAGTAAGTATCAGGTGCCGCTTAGAGTGTTGTCTAGCTTTGAGGAAAAACCTGGTACGTTGATCACGAAAGAGGACGAAGCAATGGAGCAACCAATCATCTCAGGGATAGCATTTACCCGTGACGAGGCAAAGTTAACGATATTGGGTGTTAAAGACGTGCCCGGTATTGCTTCAGCTATTCTGGGTCCAATCAGCGATGCTAACATTGAAGTAGACATGATCGTTCAGAACGTGGCTGCTGACATGAGTACAGACTTCACTTTTACCGTTCGTCGTGATGACTACGAGGAGGCGAAGCAGATACTGGAAAATATTGCGAAAAGTATTGATGCAAGAGAAGTTTCAGGCGACAACAAAATAGCAAAGTTGTCCTTGGTGGGTGTTGGAATGCGTTCTCATGCGGGTGTGGCCAGCACCATGTTTAAAGTGTTGGCTGACGAGTCGATTAATATTCAGATGATATCGACTTCTGAAATTAAAATTTCAGTGGTCCTTGCAGAAAAATATTTAGAATTGGCGGCGCGCGCCTTACATTCAGCTTTTGGGTTGTCAGAAGAAGCCTAGTAACCAGCATCAAGTGGTGTACTTTCGTTGCATCAGCCGTGCACACCTGGGCGCCGCAAGCTATGTCCCGTAAGCTATGTCCCGTAAGTGACCTTTCGCAACAGACCCAGATATCCCTTAGGAAACTCAATCCCATCATAGTAGCCCTTATCTAGCAGTATATGATGCAACTCCTTTAGCCTGTAGATCGGCACAGATGCCATTAGGTGATGCTCAAGGTGGAAGTTAAGCCCGTGCGGGGCCACCAGTAAAGCCTCTAGCCAATTGATGTACAGGGTTCTGGTGTTCAACCGAATGTCAGTGTCAAGGTGATCTGGCACCGCAGCGTGTTCAGCGATTTGCCGTACGCGGGTAATCAGCATGTGACTGGTCATAAACGCGATTACCCACAGTGCATACAAGCCCGGCGACCCTGCTAGGTACAGCGCCAAAAAAAGCGTAGTGTTACAGATTACGCCGCCCACCAGCATTTTTCTTAGACCGGGTTTCAGCTGGTTAAAACGGTAAAAGGATCGGCCAATCGATACAACCCTGCGCCAGCCAATCTTACCGGTGATATCTCTTAATACTTTTCGTTTGAAACCAGTGCGGGAGACAGGGTAAGCGTCAAAATTTTTAAGGTCGGGGTCATCAACCGTTCCACAATCCTTGTGATGCATCAGGTGTCCTTTCATATAAGCGTCTTTGTCGGAAAATACCCAGTAGCCGGACAGCCAGGTGGCAACGAAGTCGTTCGCCCTGCGCGAAGTGAAAAATGATTGATGCCCGGTTTCATGAACAAGGACACCAAAGGCCATTTGCCGACCACCTAGTAGCAGCACGGTAAACAGTATCGTCACTGGATTGGGAAAGGCTGCCGCCAGGGCAAAAAGCCCGATGACCATGGACCAGTCTGACAACACGATGCCTGCTGCCCTAAGGTCATTTTTTCTGGTTACCCGTGCCAGTTCCTCGGAGTTGAGTAGCGCTCGAATGTTCGTTGCCATGTTGTCCTTTATCCAAAGCTGGTGATTGATGTCGGCATGTTGCCTTGCTCGGGTGACCAAATACTGCGGCCAAGATCATCGTATCGCAGCATTGTCTGCCACAAGCGTTCCCGATTCCGGGGGGGCTGGAGTTCGGCGGGAAGGTAAGGGTCTTTTGCTAACAGGTGAAGTCCTTCACCGCCCAGGGTAAAACTTTCGACCTTTGCAAGGGCCAAGGGCTTCTTTTGCAGCCTATCAGCACTGTGTTCAAGCTTGGCAGTAAGCTCAACATAACCCTGCTCGAGTTTATTGATGTCGTAGTCATCAATAAGAGAGCCGTAATGCTTCTGCTGAAGCATCAAGCGTTCGCCAACGATGGGCTCTTCAGACAGGCCCAATTGACTTAGCCAGGCAACCAGTCGCTGTCCGGTTCTGTGCAGATTGTCTGGCCTCAGCCAGAGTCCGCTTCGAAGTTGTTTGAAACCGGTTGAAGTCAGCAGCCACTTTTCCTTGTTTGTTAGTTTGACCGACTGGGCCATCAGGAATGAACCTGGCTCCCAGGGTCTGCGTCTGGACTCTCCAATACGCCATTCCTCAATGAATTCAGTAATAGGGTCAGAAAGTTGAGCCAGTCGGTAATGTCCGCGTTCGAAATTCTCTATCAGGCGGCGTGTGACCAGTCGGGAAAGGGTGACTCGAATCAGGTTGTCACTGAAGTTGAACATCCGGGAGCTGGTCATCAGGTTCTGCGCACTGGTGCCCTTTTGACCATAAGTGCGAAGCAGGTCCAGGATAAAGTTGCCGGGTTTCATTATATTACAGGCATCTCTTTAATTGTCACAATTGTGTAATATTACACGGGGGTCCAGACAGAGGCAACGGATGTCATCAAAGAGGCTGGCGCACTGTAGTGCTAGTACAGGTTTTCCTTGGAATCTTTTTCTAAAGCTTCATCGATATTAGTCTGCAGCTCTTTTGAAGGAGGCTCACCGTTTATCTGTTCTAAGATCATCGCACCCAGGGTTGGTAGTTCGTCTGCGGGCATATACTTATCGATGTTCCACAATCCAGACCGGATAAAGGCCTTGGGGCAATGGAAATAGATCTCGGTAACGTCAAGTACGATGGCGAGTTTAGGTGTCTTTGTGCGAGCGGCAAGTAACTCAAGATAGGGCGCGTGATCCGTAAGGTATCCGCGTCCATTTATTCGCAGGGTATCATCCCGGCCAGGAATCAGGAACAGCAGCCCCATTTCGGGGTCGTTGATAATGTTTTTCATACTGTCAGCAAGCTTGTTTCCAGGTCTTTCTGGAAGGAGCAGGGTAGTGTCATCAAGGCAGTGCACAAAGCCGGGTGCATCGCCGCGTGGAGAGGCATCGCAGCCCTCTTTGGAAGATGTCGCAAGCAGGCAGAATGGGCTTCTGGCAATGAAGTTTCTGCTGTGCCGTTCTAGTTGGGTGATCTTTTTTACCGTAGTGTTAACAGAAGGTTCGCCGTTAATCGCCGTTAAAGAAGCGGTGTCGGTGAGTAAATTGATGCCAGTTGGTTTGGTCATGTAGCGTCCTTGGGTTTGTCGGTACTGCTAAAGATAAAGCCCTGCTAAAAATAAAGCCCTGCTAAAAATAAAGCCCTCATGAAAATCAAGCCCTCATGAATATCAAGGACTCATTCTAACCTTGTTACGACCACGTTTCTTTGCGTCGTACAAAGCGTCATCAGCGGCTTTAAGCACCTCTTCGGGTGTTGGCCTGCTTGCGGTGCGATCGGCGATACCGATAGAAATAGTCACGGAGACTTTTTTGTTGGTGCGTTTGAAAGACCCTTTCTCGCGCAGTTCCTTGCCTGCCGGCGACGCTGCTTTGTCCTGACGAGGTTCTTTTCGTATTATCATTTCGTAGTCTTGAATCGATTGTCGGACCAAATCAAGATGGTCGAAGGCATCTTCTTTGCTCATTCGGTTAAAGACCACCGAGAATTCCTCCCCCCCATAGCGGAATACTTTACCGCCGCCTCCAATCTGGCCAATCCGCGCCGCGACCATTTTCAGCACCTGGTCACCAATATCGTGCCCGTGGACGTCATTGAACTTCTTGAAGTTATCGACATCCAGTATCGCCAGGGTGTAGGAGTTGCCAAGGGAATGAACCTGTTCATTAAAGGCGCGGCGCTGCGGCAAGTTGGTCAGTTCATCTCGATAAGCCATGTTGTATGAATCGCGAATAATGTTGGCGCCCATATACAGACTGATGGCCATCAGAAAAACTTCCCATGCATGTGCGACGCCTAAAACATAACCAAGAATCAGGCCAACGAGTGACGTGGTGAGTCCCTGGGTGGCGGGTGTATTATCAAATCCCATCAGGATAATGCAGCCTAGAATGGAAACACCCAGGAACAGGCTGGCCACATGCGGAAAGGGTGAGTGCTGCAGAATAAGTGAAGCCGGGTCAGCCAGGGGTTCGGTCAGCAGGCCTGGTAGCAGCCACTCTTGCTTGATCAGGTATATAGCGACCGCGATCTGCAGAGTAATAAAAAACAGTCCGCTAATACCGTGAGTACTGAATATACCGCGTTCTCGAAAAAAACAAATCAGCAGGAGATTGAGCGGTACGAATCCGATGATGATAAGTTCCTTGAAATCGGGCGCCATTTCCTGGCCCCATAGCCATAGACAAAAAGCGCAGGCAATGCAGGTAAAGAAAGCCCTGGATCGATTGTAGGCTAATGCCAGGGTACCCGAGATAGCGAGCGCGACACTAGGGCCAATTAGCCATAGTGTGTCGGGAGCAGTGGGTAGTAACCTGAGATTTAAGACGATGACGGACACCGCGATCAGGAAGCTGGCGGGAATAACCAGGTTGCCAATTGCGCGGTGAAAGATGCGGATGGGGCAGCGCTCTACTAGTAGGTGATAGCAGTCGCCAGGGTCTTCCATTTGCCGTCTTCAACCACGGATAGAAGAGACTCGCTCACACCCTTGTGATCTCCGGGGCCGAACTGAATTCGGTAGCCAAAGATATCCTGGTAGTCTGTGATCGCTTCAGTCGCAGCCAAAAAGGTGGCCTTGTCCAGGTCAGGCCCGGCATTTTGAAGCGCGGTGACCACAAGATCCGCCGCTCGGTATCCCTCCATGGCAGGAATACCAGGCTCGACGTTGAAACGGGCCTCGTAGCGATCCCACCAGCGTGTAACGGTGTCCGTCAGGCCATCTTCCTTGTAAAGCTTCGCCATGTGCACAAAAGCATGATATCCCTCGCCGGAACCGCTTTCCTGCTCGGCAATCACCTGCCCGTAGGCGGCATTGTTACCGACGAAAACGACGTCGAATTTCATTTTCCTTGCGGCTTCTAGCACCAGAATGGTGTCTCTGTGAATCGTACCCATAAACACCACGTCACACTGGGCGTTGCGAAGTCGGATAATAGACGCGGTGAATTCCGATTCGGTGGGTTTGTGCGCGGAAACCCCTACCAATTCCTTGCCCATCTCCTTGAGTTGGTCTTGTGCGCCTTCAAGGATTTCCTGCCCGTAGTCAGTGTCCTGGTAAATGACACAAGGTTTTTCCTTGCCCATTTCTTCCAGGAAGTACTTCACGCCTGCTCTGATCTCATCATAGTAGATGCCGCGTTGGGCAAACTTCAGATCATGGTATGGCTCAACCATACTTCGCGCGCCGGTTAGGGGGAACATGTTCGGTATACCCGCCTTGAGTTGTTGGGTCAGTACCGCATTGTTGGTGGGTGTTCCAAGGGCCAGCACCATGGCGAACACTTTGTCTCGATTGATCAGTTTGTTTGCCGCCTGAATTGCCCGCGGAATCTGGTACTGAGTGTCTTCGACCACGAACTTGATCTGTCGGCCATTGACGCCGCCGGCCTCATTCGCTTCCTCAAAGCGCATTCGTGCGCCATTGATAGAGCCAACGCCCCAGATCGCAACGGGACCCGAAAGGTCCGTGTGGCTACCCAGGACAATTTCTGAATCTGACACGCCCTGGGTGATGGTTGATTGAGTGGTCGCTGGTGTCGCCTTGGTGTTTCCGGTGTCAGCACCATCGCAACTCGCGAGCGCAAATAAAGAGATTAGAAGGAGGACGTTATTAGTACATTTCATCGATCATTCCCGCATATTTTTGGTTAACGACTTTTCGTTTAAGTTTCATTGTAGGCGTTAGTTCTTCGTCTTCAGGGTCAAGCAGTTGGTCGATCAGGCGACACTTCTTGATAGTTTCTACCCGAGCGAACTTTTGGTTAACTTTCTCGACCTCGTCCCAAATAAGCGCCTGGACAGCTTCAGTGTGACATAAGCTGGTGTAGTTAGTGAATGGCACGTCTTTATCCTGGGCATACTTGGTGACGTTCTCCTGGTCGATCATTACAAGGCAGGTTAGGTAGGGCCGCTTATCGCCTATAACCACCGCGTCAGAGATGAAGGGGGAGAACTTCACCAAGTAT
>Ga0209199_1005676_pt1 | contig 10846 bp, 3 predicted proteins | sample COGITO_mtgs_1105_7_FD_184805 | JGI IMG/M metagenome (GOLD analysis project Ga0209199, IMG submission 184805) | Pelagic marine microbial communities from North Sea - COGITO_mtgs_110523 (SPAdes) (version 2) | ecosystem: Environmental > Aquatic > Marine > Epipelagic ...
ATAGTTTAGGAACTAGTAGTGATAATTTTATAGCACAACTTGTTGAGGTTTCAAGTGGTGCTACCGTTAATGCTGATGTTGTTAGAGGTGCTAGTGGTGCGATAACATTTACATTTGCTTCGGCACCTGCTTCAAACGCAATAAGAGTTCTTATTAACAAGCTAGGGTAATAACAAAAAAACATTAGGCGGTACGTGAGTACCGTCTTTTTTACTATTCAAATAAACTAATATGGCGATACCATTTCTTTCAAATATATCAGGAAAAAAAGCAACTTTTACAGATAAAGTAATAGCTGGAAGTGGCGACGGTAGTGTTGCTTTGACTGTTAATGACGGTGGTGGTAATGCTAACTTGACATTTAACCACGCTGATGAAACACCTGATAAAAGCGGTAACTCCTTTAGAATACGAGCTAATGTAGATTCCTCTAGTAGTCCTGCTATGCTTTTTGAAATGGCATCTGGAGTTACAGCTGATACTTCAGTATCAACTTCTGAAAGATTTAGAATAGATAACTCAGGTGCTAAGGTAAGAGTGTCTAGTGGTGGTATTATGGACCTACAAAGAGATGATACCTCTGTTGTTGGAAATAACGTTTTAGGTAAGCTAAGGTTTATGGCCGATGACCCAGCAAATGGATCATTCAATATAGGTGCTGAAATTAAAGCTAAAGCTGAAGCTGCTTGGGCCACTGATAACTATTCTAGTAGATTAGAATTCTTCACAACAACAACAGATACTTCTATATTAGCTTTAACAATAGATAAAGATCAAGACGCAACTTTTGCAGGTAATGTAAGCTTAACTGGTGGCACGTCTAAAAAACTTTCTATAACAGCGTCTCAACACGACACAAATATAGCAAATACATCAACTTTAGAATTAGGATTCGGACACTCTGGTGGTACTGGCATTGGTAATATAGTATTAACAGAAGATGCTAACAATAGTTTTGGCGCAGATATGACGTTTGGTGTACCTCACAATAATGGTAGTGGTGGTAGTTCAACAAGAACAGCTTTAACTTTAGATGGTGGCACTTTAAGTGCAATTTTTGCAGGTTCGATAACAGGAGTTAACGCTTCTTTTGATTCAACCACTGCTTTTAGTTTAACTAGCAAAGCTGGTGACACTATAATGGTTGGTGATGATACCGCTGGTTCGGCTGTTGGAAATGTTGGTGGCTCAATAGGTTTTTCTGGACCTCAAACAGGTGCACAAAGACAAGCTGCTATTGGCGCCTTAAGAACTGGTGATAATCACGATCATATTGGTTTAGCCTTTTACACGCACCCAAGCACAACAAACGATGAAACTATTGTAAAACAACTTCAAATAAACCACGATGGCACAGCAACTTTTACAGGTAGCATTAACGGTAGTGGATATATTCAAGCTTTTGGTCTACTATACTTAAGATCTAGCGTTCAAATAATGAACAAAGCTGCTGATGGGTTTTTAACTCTAGCATCTAGAGATACATCAGGCTCAGAGGTTGTTTATAATATAGGCAACGTAGGTACTTTAACAGCAGCTGGGGAAATTGAAGGTGGTAGTTTAGACATAAACGGTGCTGCTGATATAAGTGATGTACTAACAATGTCTAAAAGTAATGGTTCGCTTATTGCTACTAGCAATACAACTGACGCTTTTGGTTATAATTCAACAGCAGGAAAAGGACACTACATAAGAGGTACTGCAAGCACTTATATTTATGGAGGTGGAAAATTTTGGGATGGAAGCACGTTGCACACTCTCCTTCACGATGGATCAACTATATCTACTTCACAAATAACCAATTTATCAGGCACAAACACAGGTGACCAGACGTTAACATCATTAGGCGCGGCACCTGCTTCACATAACCACGACGATAGATACTACACAGAAACTGAAACAGACGCAAGATTTACAAGTACAAATGGTACTGAAAACGACTACACTTTTAAAATAGGTGACGAAGGTAATCTTAGTGGCAATAAATGGTACCATGTTGCAACAACAGGTAGTGGTAATGGTGGATTGCATATTAGAGGTTTTATGTCTAATCATGTAGAATCTTTTGCATCACAAAAATTTGATTTAGCAATACAAGTTAGAGAAGGTAATGATGGTGGTCAATTAGAGATAACTGGTAGCCTTGATGTTTTACACAACGCAACTTCTGGTACTGATAGAGCTGGTATTAGAGTTATCAAATCAGCTGAAAATGGAACTTATGATGAATTTAAAGTATATATAAGAACTTGTAGATATTCTATGGTTACCCTTAGATTGACAGAAGAGGGTAATTTTTCATTTAATACAAATCAAAGTTCACCTTTAACATCAGAACCAGCACCGGTTTCAGGTGGTCATGTAGAAATAGATACATCTACAACTGTAGAAGGTAACTATGTTGTAGATAATAGTACGATTAGAGAAATATACCACGAAGGACATTTACCTACTTTATCAGAATTAGGTGCACAAGCTGCTGGAACATATTTGACAGATTTGACAGGAGCTGTATTAACTACAGGTAACCAAACTATAGCAGGTGTAAAACAATTCAATGATTATATAAATGCATCCGCAAACATTCAAATGACTGGTCATTTGTATAACACTAACGATAACAACAGTATTGATTTAATAGATCATGGTAATTACACTTGGTTTAGAAATAATAGTTACGGTTGGGTTTTTCAAGGTGGATCAGGTGGTGATGATTGGACAAGAACTTTCCGATTTACTTTAGAGGGAGTTGGTAGTGGTTTTAACGATAAGTTAATGATAATTGGCCAGCAACAAAATAATGGAACTGACGGTGGTAAGTACAAGGGTGTTAGAATAGTTAAATCAACTGGATCAAGTTCTGTTGTAGATGGTTATTTACAAGCTGGTGATGTTGTTATTACAGGTGATTTAACCGTAAGTGGTACTACACAAACAATAAATCAAACAAACTTAGATGTATCAGATAATATTATAGGTTTAAATAGAGGTGCTACATCTAACGCTAATGACTCTGGTTTTATTATAGAAAGAGGTAGCACTGGTGATAACGCAGCTATACTTTGGGATGAAAGTATTGACACTTTTGTTTTTGGTACAACCACAGCTGTTCCTTCAGACACTGGCAACGTTGCTCTATCTGCTTTTATGCCAATAAAAACAGGTTCGTTAGAGGTTAATGGAAATTTAACTATCAATGAGTTTTTGTATCACAATGGTGACACTAATACTCATGTACAAATGACCACTGGTAAGTTATTAATAAAAAACTCTGGAGGATCATATATTAATCTACATGATAACGGTATAAACTACCATCAAGCTTCTCAGCATACATTTTATAATAAAATTGTTTGTGACAGCACAATAACTGCTGACAGAGGTTTTACATCTCATAACCAAAGAGGTGTAGCTACAAACCCTCATACAACAGAAGAATATCCATTAGGACATTATACTGGTGGTAAAGAGATTTGGTCATTAGACCCAACTTGGTCAGACGCACAATTAAAAGAATACTTTAACAGCAACAACGTTGAGTGGTTTGAAGATTCAACCGCACCAGCTGGTTACAGTATAAAAATAACTGGTGCTGTTAATACTGGTGGTTATTACGGTTCAGGTTTTCCTTACATACCTATTGAAGATGGTTCAATATATTTAATAGAAGTTTACATAAGGAATACTTCTGGTAGTGTAATAAGCCACTATATGGGTACTCAAGATTTTAACCACGCATTTGGAAGCCCTTCAAGTGGCGGTGGTAACCCAGGTAGTTATGGTTATCACTTAATGGCTAATCACAACCCAGGAACAGACTGGGAACATCAATATGCTTTTGTATCTGGTAATCACAATAGTGATGCTGGAAAATTTGAAACAGGTGCAAAGTATTTTACCCCACACTCTTTATTTAATTACAGTCACACTTCAGGTACAAGAGAGTGTTATATATCTGGTTGGAGAGTAACTAGAATAGCGGAACAAGAGTTTTTCGCATCAGGTACAGCAGCTAAACCAGCTATAGTTTTACATGATGGTGTTTACTCTTCGGTTCCTAATTCAGGTTTATATAGAGAATGGTATGATGGCTCTACGGCTACTAAAGATCAAGTATCAGTATCAACAGACGGTACTAGAAGATTAAGAATAAATGAAGCTGGTGTTTGGACTGACCAAAACTTTTATGTTGGTGGAGATTGGAGAACGTTTAGTTCAACCTGGGACGCTTCCGCTGGAACATCTGGCGCAGGATTTAGATTCCATAATACACACTCAGATACAAATGGTGTTGTTGCTTTAACTGTTTCCGCCACGGGTAACGCTGTTTTCGCAGGCGAGGTTGAAGCTGCTAGCTTGGATATAAACGGCGAGGCTAATATATCAGATCATTTGGTTGTTAAAGGAACAACATCACAACCACTTACTAGTATATTTCCAGGTAGTTTAGTTATACAAGGTGGTAATGATGAAGATCCTCTTATAGCGGTAACAGACGTTAATGAAACAAACGCTGCAGCTGCAGTATTTCATCAGTCATCTGTATCACCAGCTTTTCCAGCACTTGTAATAAATGCTGCTTCTAATGGTAGTGAACAACCTATAATATCCGCAAGAACAAACGTAAATAACACAACCGGTGTTGGTGGTACAGAGGTTTTTGCTGTAGATGGTGATGGAGATGCTACTTTCGCTGGAACTATAAATTCAGGTGCTATAACATCATCAGGTAATATAGAGCATGCTGGATTAACGATGACCTCTGGTACTGATGTTGATCAAATATACGAACCGACTGGAATGACTTTTCAACTAACGGCAAACACGTGGACTGATACAGGTATTGAAGGTGACGATATGCCAACTGGTGTTTATACTATGCATGTTTATGTTAGTGATTTTACTGTTGGTGGTAATCATTATTACGAAAACTATGCCGCTACAATATCTTGGTATGGTGGATCAACTAATTCTTCAAAATTTGATGAAATAGCAGTACATAGATCTGGTCACGCTCCTAACAATGGAGATGTACAGTTTAGAACGTTAAGAGGTTTAAGTGGTATTTTAAAGCTACAAGTAAAACATAATTTGGGTTACAGCGCACCTTTAAATAATAGTGATGGTGGTAAAATCATGAGGTTTAAATTTAGAAGATTAATATAATAAGATATGGCAATAAGATTTGATGAAATAGAATTAGCAAGCGCTGGTAATCACCAGTATCCTACATTATCAAACGATGGTAGTAACGGACTTAGAATACGAAGCGCTACTGGTTACGGTGATTTCGGCTCTGGTAACACTAGTTATTTTCATATAAGCACGGATAGAGGCACATTTTATGTTTCTAAACCTGTAGTGTTTGATGGTAACATTTTAGCTTATAACGGTGATGAGACAGCTAGCTTTGCTAAATATTTTGATTCACAAGATACCTCGTGGTATGGAGATTTTAACGATCAAAGTAAATTTAATAAAGTAAATATAGGTGGTGAAACTAGTAGTTCTAACTGGAAAATATATGACAGTTATGTTGATTCTGGTAGTTCTTATTTACAAACACCACAATTAACAGTTAGATTAGACTCTAGTGCTACAGGAGACATAGATCATGGCCACGTGCAAATGGCTATATTTAATAGGAATGGAGCTGATAACACTTGGATACAATTATCTTTAGCTAGTAGAGAAGCAGCTAGTGCTGGTAATACAGTTTCTATAGCTGGTATAGCTGCTAAGAAAACAGCCGGAACTAGTGGAAATTGGGCTTCAGGTGATTTGTATTTATGGACTAAAAAAGGTGCTACAAAAATAATAAATTTGGTTGCTGATCAAGATGGTAACACTTCTTTTCATGGTAATATATACGGTAGTTATAACAAAAACAGAGATGGTAACCCTGTTATAAGTGGTTTTTTAGCTGAAGAAGGTGTAGAAAATGGTACCTCACATTTTACGGTTCCTAGTATAAGCCCCAATATGTTTGCGGGTATTAACTGGAGAGGTACTGTAACAGCTGATGTAGATGGTACAGCTTTTAGTCTTGGGGCAAATCCGTTTTCGGTAGGAAATAATCACGCTGGCACTGGTAGTTTAACAGCTAATTCAACAACCTCAAGTATTATAACTATAATAGTAAGTGGTGAAAGCTTTACACACGCTTCATCTGCTGGTATAGCTTTTTCAGCAAGAGCTTGGAGAGCAAAAAACGTACAAATACTTACATCTACAGACGGAACCAACTACACGAGTAGATTAACTAGTGAAGATAACCCAAGCACAACAACATATTGCACTTTTAGCACAGGTGGTACAGCTACTACTCATATAAAATATATACTTTCAAACTTTAACACAACTTCAACTAGAATATCTAATATATTTGCAGGAAATTATAGTGGAGATAAAAGTCAAGTAATAAATAAGTGGCAGCAAGATACTAAATATAGAAGTTTACATATAGATACTCACGGTGATACGGATAATGAGTATATGGTGTTTAAAGAAGATGGTGCTCAAAGGTTTAGAATATACGAAAATAGTAACAATGTATATTTTGATGGAGGACCTGGTAATACACATTTTAGACCTAGACAAGGTGGTGGTTCTGGTGGTGTTATGATAAGTGGAGGACCTTTGTATGTTCCTAAGATTTACGACAATGATGATACTCAGTATTATTTAGATCCTAGTGCTTACAACTCTATTAAAAATTCTTACTTATGGGAGCCATCAAGCTCTACTTGTAATATAAAATCATATGGAGAAAATCACCTTAGATTAAATAGATCTGGTAGTGGTTACGTTTTTGCTCTAATGGGTGACGATGTAAATCAAAACGGAAATAACCACGGGCAAAACTGGGAAGTTTCTTTTGATTTTAATGTTGAAAGTGGTAATGATTCAACGCATTTTGGATGGGCATTTAACTACCAAGATCAAAATGATTTTTATGCAGTAATAATAAGAGACGCAAATACTGTTAGAGTCCAAAAACAAGTTAGTGGTACACAAACATACCCGGTTGCAGCGGTTAACGTAACTAATGTAGATGGAAACGTTGTAGATATTGATGATGGATGGCATAGTTGTAGAATACAAAAATCTAAAAACTATATAATAGTAGAAATAGATGGCGTAGTGCAAATAGCTACAATTATAGAAGCTACTCTTTCTTACAACTTTGGTAGAATGGGTTACTCAATATATGATAATGGCGTTGAATTTAAAAACTTTGCACTTAGAAGAGGAGCTGTTCAACAACTGTTATTAGGCTCAGGTGTAGATCCTGGTAGTTCTTGGAATGGTATATATGATAGCGATAATTTAGTACTGACAGACGGTTCTTTAACTATAAATCCTCATAGAAGAGGTGATTATGGTGAAAATGAAACAGGGGCGACATCTACGACTTTTAACTCTAGATTAAATATATGGTCAGATTCTGAAGATCATATCACCTTTGGTGGTGCTAACACGCATATGGTATCTGCTTGGGAAACATTTAAAATATGGATAAATAACGATAGCGCCTCTAACGGTTTGCTTAGGTTATATCACAAAAATACTAAAGTGGAATTTGGTAGACTTGATGGTGGGGGTAATTCTTTTTTACTAGGTAATTTAACAACTACATTAATAGGTAACGTAACTGGTAATGTAACTGGTAATGTAACTGGTAATGTAACTGGTTCTTCTGGTTCATGTACTGGTAACGCAGCAACCGCTACAAGCGCTACAAGCGCTACAACCGCAAGTAACTTAGGAGGTATTGGAAACACTGGATTTTATAAAATACTTCAAAACGCTGGTACATATTCTAGCTCGAATCAATATCACCAATCAACAGATTTGTATCCACAACCTGCTGGTGATATGATTTTTGGGCACAATGGTACTAACACTGGTATAGTAGGTTGTACACTTAGACATAAAATAGCGTCCTCTTATTATAAAAATTCTAGTGGTGTTTGGCAAAGTGCTGCTAACTCTGCGAACTATATTGACTTTAATAAATTATTAGGCTCTAATGCGGCTCACGCTTGGTCAGGTACTGACTTAAAAAGAACTGGAGCAGACAGTGGTTTAACACAAGATTTTATAATGTACATGGGTAACCAACAAGGTTACTCTTTTAATGGCCACCTGTTGATAACACACTCTACTAATGGTAACTCTTTTATTGTTAGGATGGAAACAACAGCTACTGACCCAGGTATAACTGAAGCTAATCGAGTGGCTGATGTTGGAACTGGTGGTTGGACATTAAAGTATACTTCTTCATCAATATCAAGTTGGCCTGGTTATACTAACATGAAAATTCGCCAGCAAATTGGTGGATCTGCTCACGCTTTTGTAAGATATAGGTTTACACCTACTTGGAACACAAATTATAGCAACAGTATAAACTTAGGGCATATGTCTATGCTAGCTTCTTACGGTAGTATCGCTAGAAGTGTTTATTTTAATCAAGATGGTTTAGCGAACTTTATAGGTGGTGTAAAACTTGCTGATTCTAAAAAACTACAACTTGGTAATGGCAATGATCTAGAAATATATCACAACGGTGTACATAGTTATATTGATAATAAAGTAGGTGCTATGTACTTTAGAGAGCAAACCACTGATGGTAATATGGTGTTTGCTGCTGATAGAGGTGATGGTGGTGGAACTTATGATTATTTCTACTTAGACGGAGGAACTGCAACAGCTAACTCTATGGGCGTAACAACAGCCGCATATATCAAGTTGGGTAATAAAACACGCTTGGATCTACAAGAGGATGAGGCTACTATAATAAAAACAGCTGGTGGTGCTAATGGTAACCATCCAGCAATAACAGTTGAATCCAGTGGCACAGCTGATAGTGGTGCTGCGATAGCAATACAACAAAAAACGTCAGAAGGTGATACTATCATATTTGCAGATTATGAACCACACGTTGAATGGGGTATAAGCGCTGAAAACGGTGCTAATGAAATACACTTTACAGGCGGTAACACCACTGGTGGATTAGGCAGTAAGACATTTAAAAATAATGCTGGTAATGATAGAACAGCTTATAAAAAAATGACTTTCAACCTTGGTACTGGTTCTGCTGAAATTGGTGCTTTGCTTACTGCTAACGAAATAACATCTAGGTCAGGTGTTTTGAATCTTGATGATAATGGAGACGCTGATGGTGTTATAAACGCTAAAGCTTCTTTAACTATAAATATAGATGCGGATAATAATTCAACTGGCGAAGCTTTTAGAATAAATAGAAATACAACAACTGTCAACTCTACTCCATTGCTTCAAATATCTGAATCCATGGTTACTAGGTTTAATGCTCAGCAAAATTCTGGTAGTAGAATAGAGTTATTTAATAATAGACAAGATCAATCAAATGTTGAGGTATTTAGAATAGCATCTTACAATTCTATAGAAGCTTCAGGTATACACTTCTACAGAGGTGGTGGTGGTAATTCTGGTTATGCTACGGTATATGCTAAGAAAAGTAATGCTGCTAGTTTAGAACGTGTAGTTAAATTTGGTGGAGATAATACTTTAGACGCTACTTTTGCAGCAGACGTTATAGCTTACTCTGATAAAAGAGTAAAAGAAAATATAAAAACATTAGATGGTAAGAAGGTACTGAAGATGAGAGGAGTAAGTTTTAACCGTACAGATCAAGACGGAAGACTTAGCTCTGGTGTAATAGCTCAAGAGTTAGAGAAAGTTGCTCCAGAATTAGTTAAAGATGATGGTGATTTAAAAGCTGTGGCTTATGGTAACTTAACAGGTTACTTAATAGAAGCAATAAAAGATCAACAAAAACAAATAGACGAACTAAAAAAATTAATAAAAGATGGCAATAACTTATAGTACTAAAATTAATATACTTACAGGCGCCCCTAGTTTTAACGAATTTGAAAATGTCATAACAGGTGTTGAGTTTGTAATTAAAGGTGAAGACGGTGATTATGTTAGTGCTAGCATTGGGCATATAAAAGTAGAGTTAGATCCCAGTGACTTTACACCTTTAGAAAATATACTAGAAACAACAGTAAAAGGATGGGTTAATTCTCACGATTGTTATAACACTCATGTTGCTATAATAGAAAGAGATATACAAGAACAAAAACTACCTACTAATGTAACTCTTGAAAAACCTTGGTAATATGGCAGTTCCTTCAAGTGGTGAATTAAGTTTATTAAAAATATTTTCTGAAAAAAACGAAGACGATTACACTGCTAACAATGCAGATGGCGAATCTAGTTTTAGCTTAAAAGGTTTATTTCTATCCCCTACTGCTGACTCAACCGGTGGTGATATACAATTAAATCCTAGTTTTAATAATACTACTGGATATCCACTACCTCAAGATTTAAACGCACCTCATGCGATGTCCGAATTTTACGGTTACGACCACGATGCGCAAAATAATCCAAGAGTAGGATATTTAAATTTAAATTTTACAACAGGAACGGAATATTCATTGGGTATTGCGGAAACATACGGTCATCAAAACCATTCTTATGTTACAATAGCCACAACAATGACTGTTAGCTTTGTTGGAACAGAGAATAGTAGTGGCGTTAGTGCTAAAGAGTTTGGATCTGTTTATTGTAATAAAGCTTACTCAAGTTCACCCTCTGTAAATTACAATAGCTCAACTGGTCAGTTACAAGCTAGCACTGGTTGTCAATATAAACGATTTGGTACTAATATAACTTCAACATATAATACAGGTGGTGTTGGATTTATAGATGAAAATCAAGTTTCGATGCTAGCAAGTAACACGTACGTTATGCGAGCGGTAGTACTATTAAACGATAACACGATTCATTATCCTAGTAA
>Ga0209199_1005690_pt1 | contig 10829 bp, 9 predicted proteins | sample COGITO_mtgs_1105_7_FD_184805 | JGI IMG/M metagenome (GOLD analysis project Ga0209199, IMG submission 184805) | Pelagic marine microbial communities from North Sea - COGITO_mtgs_110523 (SPAdes) (version 2) | ecosystem: Environmental > Aquatic > Marine > Epipelagic ...
TTGTTCAATATCGGCTCGTTGTCTTATGCAAGAATTATTTTCCATAACACAAAGTTAAGTTTATTTCTTATTTAAGTAAATGCTTAAATATAATATTGTGAAGTGATGTTTGTACGGTTGGCTTTTTAAGTTCAAATGTTCAATTTAAGCACGATTTTTATGCATTATGCACAACTTAGGGCTAAACGTACTAGTAGGCATATATCTACTTTGTTACTAACTACTAAGCTAAGGGATTTTTTATTGTTTTAGAAGTATTAGAAGATTAATGGGTGTAAATTCAATTATTTCTCTTTGGTAATAACTCTAAAAGAATATTATACTTAAAAATCTTTGCACTTGCAATTGAATCTAAATCTAACTAAAGTTGTTATTTTTAATAGAAATTAAATATCTCTCAAAAACCGTATCATTTGTTTCGAAAATAGGTCTTTAGGGTTCGAACCAAATGATTTCCTATAGGGAGTAAAAAATTAACTCCGATATAAAAACCACTCCGATTGGGGTTTAGGGGAAAAGTATTTTCTCAGTTACAAGAAACCTCAACCTGTAAATACTGATATACTAATCAAATCAAAATATTTAAAGAAAGTATATCAACCCTTCACCTATCTTCATTCTGATACACTTTGATTAATTAACCTCTTAACTTTAATATTACCCTTCATACTATTTTCCCACTCTATTAAATCCTTTTCTGTTATGTATTTTGAATGAGTAGATACTTCTATCATCTTTAATCCTCTATTTCTTCTCCAATCTTCTATGGTTACTCTATCTACTCCATAGAGTTCCATTAAATCTTTTTTACTCAATCTTCTTTCCATATACTTTTATCTCTTCTTTTTCTAATAGTTCTTTAAACGTCTTTCTATAAGTTTCTCTGTCTCCTGATATTCTGTACTTATCTATTTTATAGTAGAAGTTCTTAATTAGTTCTGATTTCTTTTTAAGTATATCTACCATATATCTTGCTTGTTCATCTGTTATCTTTTCTTTCATATTATTTCGTTTCAGAGTATTTTAAAAAACAGTAATAACCTCGTACTTGAAATACTTAATCAGTTCGAGGTTGATACTCTTTATTTTAAACTTTTCTATTATTTAAAATCTAACTACTATTTCACAATTAGATATAGTGAGTCCATTAAGGGAAATTCCCTTTTGAAAAATTATTTCCATTTTTCAGTTGAATCTAACAAACACTCAAACAAGAATTCAACCTATCTGCATTTTTACGAGTTCAGACCTTTCTTCTTTACCTCTCGGAACACTAATGACTGGTTTTACCTATCGGTGAGTGTTGGTCATTATTGGGTACTTCCCCCATGTGTCAGGTGTAGTATCTCGGTAGATTAAGTATTTCTTAAAGTAATCTACAACTCAGTAGAACAATTGGTTCTATATATAAGTATTAGAAACTTTAGAAAACGTAAAGAAAATGAGTAAAAAAAGATGAAAATAACTTGTGCCAAATCTAACAGAGGTTGTTAGTACCCATATCATGGACTTAGTACCCAAGAGGTACTAAATAGTACCCACGGGTACTAATTATATATTTTTATATATTGTATATCAATAAGTTATAAACAGTTATGAGTACAGGTGGGACCACCAGTAAAATCAAGCCTTCACGTAAAGTGGGGGCTTTTTTTATTTATAAAAGTCATAAAAAAGTCATATCAGCACTCTATTTCATTTGTCGATTAACACCAGTAAAACCTTCTAAATCATCAAAACACGTCAGATAATGAAAGCAGGCTTTGAAAACAGTTTTGTACATTGTATTGACAATTAAAGAAAAAACTTGAGTCTGCAAAAAACAGTTTACCCCCTAAATTTTGATTACAAACTAAATACGAGAGCTACTGGATAATAGATAAAACTTAAAATTTTATTTATTATGAAAACAAAAATTACAATCGCAACACTTCTATTTGGATTTACAGTTAACGCTCAATTAGAAAAATTCGAAGGATTATGGCATTCAGAAGACACCACCTACAAAACTTTAATAACACACAGAATAGTATATAACCTCAACATTTTAAGCATGAAATACATTCGCAAGTTTGGGCACAATTGAAATCCACTAGAAGATTATATTGTTCTTGGTCTTAGGGGTAATATGCGATGGAGTAAAGCGGGAGTTTTATGTTACGGGTATTGAAGGAGATAGAGGGGGATCCCCATCACTTTCCCCATCAGAATTATTTTGTGCTTTTTTGGTGAAATAAATCCTAATTTCTTAGGTCGAACTCACGTTAATTTAAAGTAAGTGCCTTCATAAGTTGCAGCTTCACTTTATATGGTGATAGCCCAACTAGCTTCTAGTTTCCTTAATAGCCTTAAAGCTTAGATTCAAAAGTTCATGTAAATATGTCGCTGAATAATGATTGCGATAATGAGTAGCCTATCTTTATCCAGATGACCCTATAAAGGGTAAGTTAAGATTGTTTTTTGAAAGGAGATAAATCCTTTTTCAAATCAGTAATAAGGGAATAGCAGATAACAAAAAGAATAAGCAAGAAGAGAATTCCAGTACTAACAGAAGCCGTTTGCATAGCTGCTAATCCCCCTCCTAACAAAAGGGCAATAGCGACAAAACCTTCAATCAAAGCCCAAAAAATACGCTGCCCTACTGGAGCGTCAAGTTTACCGCCAGAGGTGATACTATCGATGACCAAAGAACCACTATCTGAAGAGGTCACAAAAAACACAGAGACCATAAAAATCCCTAGAACACTTGTAAAGGTGTACAACGGAAAGGCCTTTAAAAATATGAATAATGAGGTCGAGGGATCTTCTAAAACGGGTATTGATAAGATTCCTGGGGTTTCAATCTCGAGTAATAGTCCTGCTCCTCCAAAGACACTGATCCAGAAAAAGGTCATTAAAGTAGGAACAAATAAAACCCCTAAAACAAATTCTTTAAACGTTCGTCCTTTTGAGATACGCGCGATGAACATCCCTACAAAAGGAGCCCACGCAATCCACCAGGCGTAATAAAAAATCGTCCAGTTGTTTTGCCAAGTAGAGTCTACAAAAGAAGAGGACCAAGTCCCTATCTCGATAAAACGTTGAAAATACATCCCTGTACTTTCAATAAATATTCCCATCACACTTAGGGTATCTGTCAAGAATAAAACAAAGGTCAAAAAGACCAAAGCTAAAATCATATTCAAGCGACTTAAAAATCGAACTCCTTTCTTTAATCCTGTAACCACAGAAATGGTTGCGATCATGGTAATGACTAAAATAACACTGATTTGTGTATTCACTCCAGAATCAATCCCAAAGAGAAATTGAAGCCCTGTTGCAATTTGTCTCGCTCCGAATCCCAAGGAAGTTGCCAAACCGAAAAGGGTAGCAACCACTGCGATTACATCAATAATATTTCCATAGACACCATTGATTTTATCCCCAATAATAGGATAGAAAATAGATCGCAAAGAAAAAGGTAAACCACGATTAAAGGTAAAATAAGCGAGCGATAGTCCTACTATACAGTAAATCGACCAAGCATGTAAACCATAATGTAAGAAAGTGAAATCTAAGGCTTGAATGGCTAAATCTGCCTTACTTGCTTGAGGTATGGGCGGTTTTAAAAAGTGTTGTATGGGCTCTGAGACCCCAAAATACAACAAGCCAATTCCCATTCCAGCAGAAAACAACATGGAGAACCAGGAGAATAAACTAAATTCTGTTTTAGCCCCTTCTCCCCCTATGCGTACTTTTCCATATTGACTAAAGGCCAGCCACAGACAAAAGATAATGAAGAAATTCACCCCAAGGATAAATAGCCAACCAGTGGACTGTGTAATCCACTGCGATGCTTCAGAGAAGAACAAGCGAACTGGTTCTCCACCAAAAATTGACAATAAAATAAACCCAATGATTAAAACAATCGAAGGAAAAAAAACCTGGGGGTGAATATCAAAATATTTCTTCATATGCTGCTTAGTCGCTTACGATCCACATTTTACCATTAATCAATTTAGGCGCACTATATCTGCTATTCGCTTCATTATAATTTTCTGCATTTAAACTTTGCTCTTGACCAGGGTAAAGAAAACGCATGGGCAATTCATAATTATTTGAATTACTCCCAATAGGGCGGTTTAAGAATGGAAGACCATCAAAACCGTTCACTTCGCTATACCAACGTCTTACCTCAAAGTAAGGATCTAAAGCGGTAAAATACATGCTTAACCACTTTTGCTTCCAAATATCTAAAGTAGCACTATAGGCAACTCCAGAGTTCTGATAGAAGTCCTCAAAGTTAGCCCATCCATTAGGGGCATAATCAACTTGATAATATTGATGCGATGCTTGAATTCCTTGCTTATAGTGTGTTTCAACACTGTTTGAAATCCATCCTTTTGCAGCAGCCTCTGCTAAGAGAAATTCTACTTCCGCATAGGTCATTAGAATTCCTTCTGCATAAGATAATCCCTTTTCTGCAGCCGTAATTTGACCTGGATAATCAAAATAAGCTAATCCTAGACGTGATCCTGTTTGACCTCCCACTCCATTAGCAACCCCTGTGAATGTTGGGTTATCAAAGTCTAAATTATCTGGACGTGCATAACGACTCAGTCTTGGGTCATTATTTGCTTGTAAAGCGTTTACAGCAGAAAGAGAAATTGCCACCGCATCAAAATCTCCTTGCTTTAAAGGTAAAGTAGGGAATTGATTAGGGAAACTAGACAAGAAATCAAGAGCGGCTTGCTCTTCATTACTTGAGAAGATTTGACCTTGTGTGACGATTTGCGCAAATTGAGTTGCTACATTTGTTTTCGCAGAAGCATACATCAACAAACGCAGTCTCAAAGAATTGGCAAACTTTATCCACAGTGTTGCATCTCCTTGATACAAGATATCTCCTTCAATACTTCCAGTAGCACTTAATTTTGTTGTGGCTTGAGTAAGTCTCACTAGAAGATCTGTATAAATCGATTCTTGCGTATCATAAGCAGGAGTGAAATTTGCATTTAATCCATCAATGGCTTCACTGTAAGGAATGTCTCCATAAGCATTCGTCAATTCAGAAAAAATCCAAGCCTGCATGACCATTAAAGCTCCTTCCATCTTGGTATTCTCGTCTGCTTGTGCAATTTCAATCGCATTGTTGATATCGGTCAAACTTTCATAGAGTCCTTCCCATACGGTTGGAAAAGCATTCCATCCATAAAAGTCAACCTCAGCACGAAGGGTTTTTGCCGTTAATTGTGCGGCATTATTCGATAATAAAAATGCCTCGTTAGAGGTTGTTTGGATGCTTGTTCTTATCGCAGAAGTAAACAATACCCCAGATGAAACCGTTGTAGGCTCATTAGGGTTTAAATTCAATTCTTCAAAATCACTACATCCTACCGTTGAAAATAGAACGATTGTATATAGAAAGTGTTTTATGTTTTTCATAATTATGTGATTAAAAAATAAGGTTAAGATTCAATCCAAAACTTCTCATCGATGGGATAGAAGTACTTTCAAAACCATTGACAAATAAACCATTTCGAATAGAGAAAGTTTCTGGGTCTATGGAAGGAACTTTACTAAACAGCAATAAGTTTCTTCCCACAAGAGAGATCACAGCAGACTGTAATCCAAGTTGGTCAACTAAACCGTTTTCTAAGGTATAGCTTACACTTAGTTCACGTAATTTAAAGTAAGTGGCATCATAAGTTGCGGCTTCAATATTATCGCGGTTAAACCCGTTACCATAATAGTTGTAGAAATATCCTGTATAAGCAGCACCTCCTGCAGGAACCGACACTGTATTTTTAACTAAGTCACCATTCGCATTATACATAAGACCTGGGGCGACAACACCTCCTTGTTGTTCTAAAGTATAAACAGGATTTCCTGCAGTGTTGTACTCTACACCATACAAGGTTCTACCTTCTAAGGTAGAAAGTGGCAAGTTAGGATCATCATTATTTGTAATTGTCCCTGCAGTAGCATATAATGCATGTGAGCGAGAATAAATTTTCCCTCCTACTTGACCGTCAAATAAGAAAGACAAGTTGATGTTTTTATAGCTAAAGCTATTTAGAATACCTAAACGAAAGTCTGGTTGATAAGACCCTGCAGATACTTTTTCTGTCGTGTGTAAAGGCAATCCATTTTCGTGGATAATTTGACCGTCAGGTCCTCGCTGGAACCCTAGACCATATAATTGACCTAAAAGTTTTCCTTCTTCTGCGACGAGCTCTAAGTCGGATCCTCCTTCATCTCCAGGGAAAATATCGGCGACAATAGAGTACTTACCACTTTGGATTACCTCTGGAAGCGACTCTACAACGGCTCTATTACGCCCATAGTTGATTTGCGTATCCCAGGAGAAATCTTCTGTTGCTGCCCAATTAAATCTGGCTGCAATCTCAATACCTTTATTACTAATTTCTCCTCCATTTGTTAAGGTATAATCATACCCACTTGACTTCGCTACTGGCAAAGAAATAATTTGATCGAAACTATTCATTTGATATACTGTCATATCGATATTTACCTTATTGTCAAATAAGCGCACATCAACCCCAAATTCTGTTGCTCTAGTTCGCTCATTTCTAAGATCAGGATCAGAGATGGTACTTCCAGCAGTAAAGACTGGTGTATTTCCATAGGCCGCTTGTGGCGTGTAAGTGTTCCCAAAAGAATAAGCTGGAGCACCGTTTCCTACTTCGGCATAAGAAGCTCTAAGCTTTAAGAAATTGATTTTTTCATTTAAATCCAGTACTTCACTTAAAATTATACTCGTTGATGCAGAAGGATAGCCAAAGCTAAAGTTTGAATTTTCAATCCCAACTAATGGATTAACCAGTGTACTGGTCCAATCATTTCTATAGGTTAAATCTAAATATGCCCAGTTCTTATAATCAAGGGTTACTAAACCAAAGACACTGGCAATTTCTGCATTGGTCTTTTGAGACTCTACTAACACTCCAGAACGCGAATTCGCTAAAGTATAGACAGATGGCCCCACGCCAAAGATTTGTAATTCTGGGTTGTTGGCTACGCCAAAGTTAGCCCGTTGTGACATGAGGTTTCCTCCCAGCTTTACGCTTACATCCAGTGGATTATCCTCTTCTGGACTAGGATCAAAATCAACAATTACCTCGGCATTACTTTCTCTAAAAGAAATTTCGTCTTCACGGTAACTTCCGTTTAAGACTGCTTTTGTAGAAGGAGCTCTTCTGTATTGACGTTGTTCATCAACATAATCTACTCCATATCTAAAGCGAACCCCTAGTTTTTGGTTTACCTGATAAGAAAGTTGAAGATTAGAGACCAAACGGTTGCTTTGAAAAGCATTGGTGTTTTCATTGGCAATAAACCATGGGTTGTTTACCCAAAGGTTTTCTGCATAACGCTGCTCTACCCCTTCTTTACCTGGCTGCCAGTAATCGCGTAAATCATCGATCTCCACTTGACGTGGAAACCACAACCACCCATACATAACAGAAGAAGATTCGTCATAACCCGAGTTAGGAATATTGCTTGATGTTGAACGAACAAACATATTATTGAATTGAATCTTTAAACGATTGTCCAATAAATTTTTACCTAAACTAGATTGAAACGTATTTCGATCTAGATCAGTATTAGGAATTAAACCTAAGTTGTCTAAATGTGTATAAGAAAAACGACTTTGACCAGTGTCAGAAGAACTATTCACCGCAACATTTGTACTGTGAGTTAAAGCTGTTTGATAAAAGTCTCTAATGTTATTTTCAGCGGAAGTAAAAGGGACCGCTTCTCCATTAGAGTTAAATTGTTTTACCAACTGACCGTTTAATGCAGGCCCCCAGTTTTCGCCATAGGCATCATAGTTTTCGTTTGCACCTATATAAGTAGATCCATTGAGGTAGCTGTATTTTCCGCCCCCACCAGAACCATATCGGTTTTGGTAATCGGGTAATTTAAGCGGGTTTGCGATTTGAATACTTGAGTTAATTTCTATTCCTAAACCTTTCTTAACAAAGTTTCCGGTTTTAGTTTCAATAAGAATCACACCATTCGCAGCTCTTGAACCGTATAAAGCAGAGGCTGCAGGTCCTTTAAGTACACTTATGGCTTCGATATCGTCTGTATTCACGATTTGTGCGGCATTACCAAAGTCAATAGACGTTGACCCGTTCAAACCATCATCAAATGTGTATAAGTCATTTGTAATGGGCATCCCATTTACAACAAATAAAGGTTGATTGTTCCCCATTAAAGAAGAAGCCCCACGAATATTAATATTAGAAGAAGCAGAGGGTCCAGCGGCAGAGCCGGTAATATTTACCCCTGCAATTTTACCTGCTAGAGAGTTAACCACATTAGTGGCTTTCACCTTTGAAATTTCACCTGCTTTGATTCCTTGAACGGCATATCCCAAGGCTTTCTCAGCACGTCTAATTCCCAATGCAGTAATCACAACTTCATCTAAGGCGTTTGAAGGCACTAATTGAATTTGTACTAAACTGTCAAAAGGTCCACTAAAAGCATATTTTTCGTATCCTGTATAGGACACCTCAATCGTAGTGTCTGAAGTGACGTCAAGGGAGAAATTCCCATTAAAATCTGTGATTACTCCATCTTGACTTCCTTGCATTTGAACAGTTGCCCCAGGTAGTGGAATATTATTCTCATCTACGACAACCCCACTCAGAACAGTATCTTGAGAGTGAATACTTATACCAAAAAGGAATAAAATAAACGGCATGTACTTTTGCATAATAGTTGATTTGGTTGCAAAAGTACAAAAATATATTTTCTATAGAAAGTATTTGTTAGCAATGACCATCTAAGAAAAAATCTCACATCTCCGTTTGACCACTAATAATAGGGGATGCATCGATATCATCAATATCAAAAATCTTAATTATAGTTTTGAATGAAACTAATATTTGCTGGTATTCTTCATCCGTTAAAGAGTTGGATTTACGCATCACACGTTCGTGTAAAGACTCATCTGTTTGCTTAATTAGTTTATTCCCACTTGAGGTTAAAATAATCGGGGTACTTCTTTTATCATTGGGATTTGGCAATCGGGCGATCAACCCCATTGACTCCAAACGAGCGACTATTCCGGACACTGTACTCGCATTCAGCGATAAATGTTCTTTAAGTGCTTTCATCGTACTCTTATACTCTGCTTTCTCCTCTAAAAACTTTAAGGTGAGCAATTTTGGAATACTAAGCCCATAATCCTTTTCAATCCTCTTAGACTCTAGGTTAATTGCTCGTACAATCTTCCTGATACTAATCATGATACCAGAATACTTATTGATCGTTTCCATAAAAACAAAATTATTGCTTAAAATTACAAATTAAATCCATTAGAAAGGATGTAGTTAAAAAAATCAAAATCAATTACTTCAGAAACAGAGGAACAATTAAAAACATTGTTGAGGTTAAAAGAAATGGGAACACTCCCCGAAGATATTTGGAAGGAGAAAGTAAAACAGTTGATTTCTTGATTACTTGCATACCATTCTAAACTTTGCTACTTTTAATTTATGAAAGTCAAAGTTTCCTCTCTCAAACACCATCCAAAGAACAAAGAAATCTATGATTTATCTTCTATTGATGAACTCATGGAAAGTATTTCTGAAGTAGGTTTACTACAACCCCTCACTATAGATACTAGTAATCAAGTAATCAGTGGAAATAGAAGATTTGAATCCATCAAACGATTGGGATGGGAAGAGTTAGAGGTTAACATGATTGAAGTTAAGAAGGAAGAGGAAGAATTACTTCTTATTCACTTTAATAAACAGAGAATAAAGAGTTTTAAGGAGCTTATTAATGAATACCTAATACTTGATGGGTATTATAGAAAAGGACAAGGTAGAAGAACAGATTTAACTTCTGTTAAATCTAACAGAAGTTCTTCAAGAGATATCGTTTCAAAAGAAATGGGAATCTCTTCTTCTCAGTTACAACGATTGATTTTTATTCATAAACACCAACCTGAACACATAGAACTTTTAGATAAAGGAATTCTTACGGTTAACCAATCGTATCTTCAAATCCAACGAGAACTTAAAGAGAAAGAAAGTAGAGAAAGTAAACCCAACAATAAATCAAAAATTACCAAAAACTCATCATGGAGATTTTATCAGAAATCATCACACAATATGAGTGAACTAAATGATGGTGAGGTTCAAACCATCTTTACTTCTCCTCCCTACTGGAATAAAAGAACCTATTCTGAAGAAGAAGGATTAGGAAATGAGAAAACTTCAGAGGAATTTGTAGTAAATCTATCAAAACATCTTAGAGATTGTAAGAGAGTATTAAATAATAGAGGAAGTTTCTTTTTAAACTTAGGAGATACATTTTACAATGGAAATCTTCAAAATGTTCCTCATAGGGTAATCCTCAAACTTCAAGAACAAGGATGGATATTGAGGAATACTATTATTTGGTCTAAAACCAATCCCAAACCCTCTTCATCAAAATCTAATCTTACTCCTTCCTATGAGTTTATCTTTCATCTGACCCAATCAATGGAGTATGATTATTATTCAACACTAACAAAACTCTCAGATAAAACTAAACCTTCTCTTCCACCTCGACACAGAAGTGTAAATGGAGAGTACTCAAATTCCATTTCTCCATACCTACCGAACATTAAGGGAAAGAATATGGGTGATTATTGGAATGAGGATATTGTGAGAACTTCGGTTGCAAATCAAAAGTTAGATATCGATGGAGAACACCCAGCTCCTTTTCCTGAAGAAATTATAACCTTACCAATTCTTCAAACTTCAAAAGAGTTTGAATTGGTTTTAGACCCTTTTATGGGAAGTGGAACTGTTGGTAGGGTTTGTGAT
>Ga0209199_1005695_pt1 | contig 10824 bp, 11 predicted proteins | sample COGITO_mtgs_1105_7_FD_184805 | JGI IMG/M metagenome (GOLD analysis project Ga0209199, IMG submission 184805) | Pelagic marine microbial communities from North Sea - COGITO_mtgs_110523 (SPAdes) (version 2) | ecosystem: Environmental > Aquatic > Marine > Epipelagic ...
CGAATTCCTGAGACGCCACAAACCCTCACCAGGCGCGTCACTCTCACCAGGCGCTACATAAGTGGAAGAACCTGCCGTGGCCTTCATTGTGTAGTTGATATAGTTGCCAGTAGAGAAATAGAAGAGGCCGCTCGACTGATCTGTAAGGATATCCCAAGCCATTGAGCCTGAGTCGTCGTTAACAATCAGGACATTCGCCTCGGGGCCGACCGGGAGCTCCAGAGGAATATCCGCCAGATCAAAGTCCACCTCAACCACGTCGTCAGAGAGCCCTGCTGCTGCTCCGTCAATCGCCTCCACAACAATCGTCACCGAGACATCGAAAAAACAAGTGTCATTCGAAGGTACAGGCGTCTCACATACATTGAACACGAAGCGGTCAGTCCCAGAGAATGCCGCGCGTGGTCGATATGTAAATGTTCCGTCAGCATTAAACGCGTCTAGAAAGCCCTCTATCGTGCTAAATTGGTTGACCGAAAAGTATAGGGCATCCGGGCTTCGTCCGGCTTGCGGCACGCAGCCAGCGTCGGCGGGATTACAGCCAAGTCCATCCACGTGCGTATTATCAACACCGGTAACTTTAGTCGCCAGGCCATCTGCCGCGACAACAATCAGATCCTGACCCTGATCCATTTGATAAACGATATTCGCAGGCACCCTAGGCAGGTCGTTCACTGGCGTCACATTAACTGTCACCATTGCGCACCGGACATCATTGGGCGGTGTAAACGCCGGTTCCGATTCGGGGAATGCATCCTGAATACAATAGGTAAAGGTGTCTTCTCCATTGAAATCAAGCGCGGGCTTGTACATGATTGAGTTATCCAGAATGCCGTCAGCCGCGATAGTGGTATCGTCTGTCTGGCCATCCTGACATCCCGCATTCGCACAGCTGACCTCGCCATTTACCTCTATGGCAAAGTCACCGACGTTATTTCTGTCGGTTAATCGTGATGTAGTTCGCCAGGTATGAGCCTGGCCAAAACTATCCGTAATCGTTTCACCCGCGCTAATCACGAAAGCAGGTGCGTCACCAAGATAATCATTAGACAGAACATCGAAGGTGATCGGCGCGCCATCTTCTTCCATCACGAGTTCAACAAACTCACTATAATGATCATCCGCTGCCAGCGGCGTATCGTTACCAATACCCTGAACCGTGATCCTGAAGCTTTCTTCGTCAAACAGGAAAATTGGATCTGCGGGCGCTGCCGGTGGTCGACCCTGATCCGTGGCGCGGACGCTTATGTCAAGGTAGCCATGCCCGTCTGGGGCCAATTCGATCAACATCGACGTCTCTGTCGTCTCGTAAACCGTCGTACGGGAAAAATCGGTATCGACATCACTAATGATAGTGAATGGCAGATCGACATAAACGGCCTCAATGGCATCATTCGCGGGGACATCGACAACCGTTATCGTATAGGTGAGCAAATCATCCGTGGGGTCGCTGTCACCGACAATATCCTGGTCGGTAAACGCAGCGTCCAACGGAAGCGGGATATCACCAGAATCTTCATTCACTGTGTACCCCGAGACGCTGTAACTGCCGGGGACATAAATGGGCGCGTCATTGACTGAATTTACGGTCACCATGAAATTCAGTTCGACAGCGGAAATATTAGCCGGAGGGTCAGCCGTGTCTGTCGCGGTCACCGTGATATTCGCAGTTCCGTGCTCTTCGGCGGGGCTAAAGATTGTCAGCTCTCCGGCGTTGACCGCAGCCGTGATCAATGCACCATTGCTATTACCGGTGACGCTATAAACAAGGCTGTCATTATCACCAATCGTCGAGGAATCCAGCAAACCGTCTGCATCGATGTCCAGGTCAACAAAGTAACCGTTGAGCGGGATGATCAGCCTGTCAGTTGACGTTTTAGCGCCTTCGTCATACTCAATGCCAGCAGCCTCAAAGTCGGTCCCGGCGCTGGTTAAAGCAGGCTGGTTGTCATTCAGGGGGTTGATCGCCAGCGTGACTGTTTGAGCGGCCGAATCACGTGGCGTGAGCGTCTCGGTAACTTTTACCTTAAAGCTGTAAGAGGACTTAACTTCAGCGTCCGGGTTGGCCGTTAGCGTCACTTCTCCATTTGCTGGGTCAATGGTGAACAAAGCGTCATCAATACCGCCAGCAAAACTGTAAATTATTGGTGCAGGCTCACCGGTGACCGTATAGATAACTTGACCCGCGCCGCTGTTTTCATCGATCGCGGGTGCCGTGGTACCCGAAGTGACGTATGGTAGAACCGCATCCACCACGACAAAGACATGCCCACACGAATCATCATTTACACCGGGTGTGTCACACTCGGTCTCGCTATATTTAAAATTCTCCTCATCGCCATCTTTAATACCATAATAGAATGTACCTGTTCCCGAACTGCCCGCCGTTAGCGAAATTTGAAAGGCATTGAATAAGTCTGTGTCCGATGTCGTCTCGTCACTACAACTCGGACTATCCAATTGCGTAATACCTGATATCGGGCCATTGGGGGTAAAAACAAAAAAACCTGCAGGCGTCACTAACGGACTCTGTTCCCCGTTCAAACTATCGTTATTCTGATGACAGTAAACGAAGCTTGTCGTACCGAACGGAACAGAAACATTATCATCTGCGGCCAAAACCACCGCAAGCGCGGAGGAACTCAATAACTGAGCCGCACAAAAAGCACCTAGTGCAAGTAATCGTGACACCAACGTAGGTCTTTCGAAGGTTGGATAATTGCCCATGTCTTTTCCCGAATTATCAATTTAAGGTGCAACCGCGCCCTGCCGGGGGAACGTCTCACGGTAATATATAGGCAGAGTATGACTAGCAGTAAGGCTATTGACTCAATGGTCGAATTAGCCGAACAAAAGGTGCCACCCCTATTTTATAGGGCTATAGCCGCTTCCCGTAGGTTCCTTGGATCATCACCTGGGCGGTTGCAGTAGCGCCAGTTCCACGGGCGGTCACACGGAAGACCTCCGTTCGACCAGAACCCGTATCCTGCCCGATATTGTCAAGATTCAGAGCATCGGCGTCCGATACAACTGTTTTTACGTGCTCAACGATATATTTCGGCTGAGTTGCGACACTGGTGATCTTGATTTCACTGTCTCTGAACCCGCTGGCCCCGCTCCAGTCTCCCAGCGCTTTCCAGTTGGGGGCTACGCCCGGCTCTTCCTCATAGTAATAACCATTAGCCTCATTCGCGCTTAAATTATCTTGCGCTGGATCTCCGAAGTCACCTAGCGAGGTAAGGCCTTCCAGAAGGTCTTCACCATCCCTGAGCGCAGCCTCAGCAGCCTGGAAAGCCAGGCTGCTGTCATTGGCGTTGCGCGCCATCCGTTGTTGCAAGGTCGTCGTCTGAATAGACGAAACTCCCAGAACGGTCAGTAGCAGCAGCATGACCAGGCTCATGAACAAAACGATACCTTCCTGTTGTTGTTTGTTTTGCTGCGCGATCGTCATTAGCTTCTGTTTCTCAGCATAAAAGTCTTTGTGAAAGCTCGACGCATCAAACCGTCTCTGCCATTTAAATTACCAGGGTTACCGTCGTACTCGCTTAAATCACCGCCTTCCAACGTATAAGCACAGTTTTGTATGCTGCAACCATGTGTTGTAGCGCTGGTGCCACCGACATCGTCAATCGTGTTAGCGAACACCGTGACCCGAACAGTGACGACATCTTTCATGTTTACCTCATTTGCGCGCCGGTATCGGTTTGGCGTGCGGTTCCCATCGGTAGATACACCATAAAGAATCTGAAGGTTTTCAATACCCTCGACAAGCTCCACAGGGCCTGTTGTGCCAGACTTTCGCCACAGAGACAGGGGCGTATCACCGCTACTATTCTCGCCCGCCCCAGGCGCAATGAAGTAAATATTCGTCTCTATTGCACTTACCATCGCATCGGCATCAAAGCTGTTTTTAAGCGCCAGGGTCAGGATCGTATTCCGCCAGGGATCGGGCGCATCCTTCAAATGCGCAATCTCGACTTCTACCGTGTTAGTCGTCGCCAGGGCCGTTTTCCCGTTAAGCGTCACATCAGTGACCTGAAATATAGTCCCCTTCTCACAGTCATGAATCATTGCAAGGTCTCCTTGGCTGAATCCAAGCCCAGCCAAGCCAGCCTCTTCGTCTACTAGCACCTTGATAGGGACTCGAGAGGGGTCCATGCTCTCCGCCAGCCTGATTCCAACGTCTTGCTGTAAGAGGTTTCTGACTGTTAATACATCCGTGCCACTCACGATCTTGTCGGTATTGATGCCAGTACCGTCAACAAAAACATTAGTGTTATTCACCCCTATTGTACTCGGCAGGTCAGCCAGGCCAGGTGAGGGTGACCAGAGACCCGCACCAGAAGCATCATAACCCTCGAGACCAGACCTTAGATCAAACTCATACGGTATATCGTCACCGTCTCCTGCTGCGGTCCAATAAAGCTGTTCATTGTTCGACAGGCATCCAAGGTATCCTGCCTTGTAGAGGTCACGACCAATGAAGTCGAACGCGAATCGAGCAGATTCCTGCAGTCTGGACTGGCCTATCATGACGTTGTAAGTGTCTGAGTTGGCGCTGAATAACTGCACAACCCCGGCAGTAATAACTGACCCAATGGTTAACGAGATCATCAGTTCGACAAGAGATAAACCTTTCTGTAATGAGCGGAGCATCAGTCCATCCTCGTCCGGAGTGTTACGCTGCTGTAGGTCTGTCCCTTGGTATCGTCAACCCATCTCACAATGACACACGTTTCCCCCGTTTCAACCGAGCAAAGCGCATCATCATCGTCATTCACGATGGCGCCCTGCCCTCCCGGTAGTGATCCTGTAACCGCCAGGGTGGCGCAACTTGAGTAGGGTTCGTTAAGCGCATCCAAATGATTAATCGAGCATCTCCACAACGCGATGTCATAGTCTTTCATCTGCAAGACGGTACATTCTTCTTGCACACAATCTGCCGTCGACGGGGGCACATCGGAAAAACCAACCCCGGCATAATTCTGGAGAGGATTCGCCCGCATTCGGTCAAGTATGTCACCGCCAAGCAAGAGTGCGTCCGCACGGAACAATGAGTTCCTATTCTGTTGCAAGCTAAGCATCTGCAATCCTGCAACACCAAGAATGCCCACTGAGAGGATGACAACCGAAACCAACACCTCGACCAGAGAGAAGCCTTTTTGTCGTTGTCGGGAAAGTAAACGCGTTTTCATATCAGCAACTCGGCTGCACTGATGGGATCGGGTCGCCGGGCTCTGCTTTTCGCCAGACCTTTGGTCTACCCATCATATTTATGGCAATACGACGGCCGAGTTGCCCCTGCAGGCACAAATCCAAATACCGAAACTGGCCGTCCTCATTCAACCCGCCCAAACTGTTAAACGCTATGGAGGTACGGGGAGATTCCCAGTTCCCTGCGTTTTTGGCACTACCGACATCCACACCAGCAAGGGTCCCTGCTCCCTGTAAAGCTGGGAAGCGCTTGAGGACTTGGGTTGGGCTGCCGCAGTCTCCTGGGGAGCCAATAACGATACAGTATCCTGCCCCGAACTCATTGCCGACAATACCGCCTGCAGCCTGCAGGCTGACAACTTTACCCAATCTACTTGCTTCGGACCTGGCCAGGCTGATCGCCATCGACAAATCGTTGGCTTGGGTCGCTAAACGATTCCTTTCCAGCATGCCTTGAAAACTGGGCACGGCAATAGACATGCCGATGCCGATAATCACGATAACGAACAACATCTCTATTATAGTGAAGCCGTTGAAACGCCTCATACAACTTCCATAAACCAGTACCCGTTACATTAGCCCTGAAGGGATCCTATAGAATTGTGAGGAATTCGGCGTCAGGCCCCGATAAGCGGGAACAATCGGGCGACCGGTGGTCCGCGAACTAATCGACGGTTTCCGTTCCGTCTGAGCTAAACGTGTAACACTTCCCATCGCAGCTACCACTGACAGGAGTCGCCTTGATCGTATATGTCTGATCAAGCGGAATAGGCGTTACCGCCAGCGTATATTGCCTTGCCGCCTGTGTACCACTGGAAGGGGACCAGAGCGTGCATCGCGCTTCGCCCCCCTGATAAGTGAATCCATTACTGTAGAAGCGCTCAAGTGCCATGCCGCAGGACTTCACGTCAGCTTGAGCCTGCCCATGATAGGTGTCCTGTATGTAGCCCTGGTAACTGGGATAAGCAATTGAACTGACCACACCCACTATTGCCAGCGCAATCATTAGCTCAACAAGGGAAAATCCTTTCATATTCACTCCAACCATTACATTCGCACGATCTCAGCAGAGATCTGCTCAACCTGTTTGATCTGGACGCTAAACAACAGGTCCTGACCGGCAAGTGGATGGTTAAAATCCACTTCAACTAAATCATCGAACAGCCGATTAACGACGCCGGGTCGTTCACCACCTTCACCATCTGCAAAAGAAACCACCAAGCCTTCTACCAGGTCCTGTGAGACCTCAAAAAGCTTCCTTTTCATCATGTGGACATTTTCCTCGTTCGGAAGGCCGAACCCCTGCTCCGCGGCAATTGGCAGTTCCGCCGACTCCCCAGCCTTCATGCCATATATCGCTGATTCAAACCCCGGCAGCAAACTGCCATCACCCACTTCAAAGGTCGCTGGTTCATCACCGGTAGAGTCAATGACATCGCCTGCGGAAAGCGCGAGCTTAAAGATCAGGGTAACCCTGGTTCCGGGTCCAACAGGGACATTATTCATTTGTTTGCTTCCTTCTTACCTTGCTTGAACATATCAATAATTAACAATCCTGCACCTAGGCTTATGGCCGTATCCGCAATATTAAAGGCTGGAAAGTAATAAACTTCGTAATGAAAAACCAAAAAATCGACGACATAGCCCTGAAGTGCTCTGTCAACAAGATTACCCAAGGCGCCACCCAGAATAAACGCCAGCGCATATGCCAGCAGTCGCTGTTCTCTGTGGATACGAAATAACCACCCACCAATAAATAGGCTTACCACTAGAGACACCGCCACAAGGAAGCCTCTTTGCCAGCCACCGGCGTCCGCCAGGAAGCTAAACGCTGCACCGGTGTTATGCAAGACGGTGAGTTTAAAAAACGGCAGGATCTCAATGGACTGGCAGTAACCAGGGACACATAACGGCAGAAGCGCAGCCATATAGTTCTTAGTCACCTGATCCAGGACCAGAAATACTGCACTGATACCAAAAAAATACCACACCATTATGCGCCCCTGAAGAAGGTCTTAGCATCTTCGATATCACTCTTAATAGCAGCTTTTAAAGCCCCTATACCTGCGAATTTCTTCTCGTCCCGAATCTTCTGTCGGAAGACCACCTTTGCCGTCTTGCCATAGATATCATCAGCAAAATCGAACAGGTGTACCTCCAGAATAGGTTTTAAGGTGTGGTCATCAATGGTTGGGCGAACGCCCACATTTGCAACCCCCGGAAATGCATGACCGTCAAATAACATTTCAACCGCAAAAACCCCGGTGATCGGCGCAACATAACGATTTAACTGAATGTTAGCGGTAGGAACACCCAGCGTTCTTCCGATCTGGCGACCATAAATGACTTTGCCTGAAATAGAGTAAGCATAACCAAGCAAACTCTCTGCCAGCTCAAAATCACCCTTGGCAAGGCATTCCCTGATACGGGTGCTGCTGACCCGTTCATTGTCATGAGAGATCGTATACATATTAGTGACGTCAAAGTGGTGGGACTTCCCAACATCCTGCAGATACTTAAAGTCACCACTTCGATCGAACCCGAAACGAAAATCATCACCCACAAAAAGTGCTGAAATACCGATTTCCTCTACCAGTATTCTAACGAACTCCACTGCGGTCATCGTCCTGGCTTTTTCATCAAATTTAACGCAGTAAACGTAGTCAATCCCCTGATCTGCGAGCAGATCGACCTTCTCCCGAAATCGGGTCAAGCGCGCTGGAGCAGCGTATAAGTCAAAAAATTCTTTTGGCTGGGGCTCAAAACAGATCAACATGGTAGACACATTCAGCTTCTTTGCCCTGGCGCTGACTTCCTTTAATATCGACCGATGTCCTTTGTGCACGCCATCGAAGTTTCCTATCGTGACGATCGCACCACGATGTTTTTCCTTGACGTTGAGTAGTCCTCGAATAACTTCCATTAACGAACCATCTGTTGGTATCTGAATCCAGTGCAGAGCAATACAGCCGCATAACTTACAGCACCCGCTAAGCAGATTAAAACAATAGTGACCATTCTCGAGACAAAACCTTCGCTGATCCAATAGGACATATCTGGAAGGATAAGCCAGAGTAACAGCAGCATGGCAAGACTGGCAATCGAGACCCGCAGAAGAAACAACGTCCATCCGCGGGAAAAGCGCAATACATCTGACCGCAGAAGCCCGAACAGCAGCAGACCAGCATTAAGAAAAGCTGACATACTTGTCGCCATGGCAAGGCCAACATGCTTGAACTGCCAGACCAAGACAAAGTTCAACACGATGTTGGCCAACAGCGCGAATATCCCGTACCTGACCGGTGTACGTGTATCTTGTCTTGCAAAATATCCGGGGGCGAGCACCTTCACCATCATGTGTCCGAGAAGCCCAACCCCATAGGCTGCAAGGCTGTAACTTGACATGGTAACGTCACGAACCGTCAGTTCTCCCTGATAGAAAAGGGCAGCAATCAGCGGCTCTGCCAGATAGACAAGCGCCACTGTCGCAGGGACCCCAAAAAGCAGTACCAGCCGGAGGGCCCAGTTTAGTGTGTCGGAAAAGATGTCATCCGATCGGGTGGCATGTTCACGAGACAGGCTTGGCAAGATCACTGTAGCAATGGTTATACCGAACAACGCCAGCGGCAACTCCAGCAAACGATCCGAGTAGTAAAGCCACGAGAGACTGCCCGTCTCGAGAAAAGATGCCAACAACGTATCCACTAGCAAATTGATCTGGCTAACAGATGCCCCGAACAAGGCCGGCAGCATCAGCCAGCCAATTCTTTTTACGCCCGGGTCCTTAAAATCAACTGACGGCAAGGGCAACAGCTTTTCCCTGGCCAAAAAGGGCAGTTGGAAGGTCAGTTGCGCAACACCTGCAATCAGAACACCCCATGCCAGCGCCATCACAGGAACGTCAAGGTAGGGCCTTAACAGCACAGCACAGGCAATCAGCGAGAGGTTTAATAGCACCGGTGTAAAGGAAGGTACCGCAAACTTTTCGTAAGTATTCAGTACCGCGCCCGAGAGCGCGGTCATCGAGATCAAGAACAGATAGGGAAACGTGAGGCGCAACATGTCAACAGCCAGATCAAACTTGTCGGTATCCCCGTGATAGACAAACCCGGGCGCAAAAATACCAAGAATTGCCGCCGCACCAAGAACCCCTGCAAGCGTCAGAAGTATGAGGATTGTTCCCAACGAACCCGCGGACTTGCCTATCAAGGCTCTCACTTCTTCGCGAGTTCGGTTTTCCTTGTAGTCGGTCAATACAGGGACAAAAGCCTGCGCAAACGCACCCTCGGCGAACAGCCGACGAAAAAAATTGGGTATCCGGAACGCCAGGAAAAAGGCGTCAGCACCCTCCGCTGCGCCAAAAAAATAGGCAACGACCATGTCCCTCGCCAAGCCGAATATCCGAGAGAGCATTGTCATCATGGAAACGACTAAACTGGACCGAAGCAGCTTGCCTGACAATGAGTTGTTCGATTGTGCCATTGCTAATTTACTGCCTTTGGAGATAGGTCATCTAACAGCGCTATTAATAACAGAGCGGAAAACTGATTGACAATTCCCAGGTAAATCGCCATAGTCCGCGCCTACTTTTTTCCAGACCAGGTACATACCTAGTGGCTAACTCAGCTCAATCCAAGAAACGAGCACGACAAAATGAATCCCGGCGCAGACACAACACCAGTCAGCGTTCTACCTTTCGAACAGCAATCAAGAAAACGCTTGCTGCCGTCGACTCCGGAGACTATGAATCTGCAAATACGGCCTATGCAAGCGCCGTACCTGTGATCGACCGCGCTGTTACACATGGCATTATCCAGAAAAATAAGGCCGCGCGTCATAAGTCTCGTCTGAACGCCAGGGTAAAAGCGCTTAAGGCGTAATTCCCTTAGCTCAATACCAGGTTGTCACGGTGGATGAGTTCCTCTTCCACCACAAAACCCAATACGGACTCTATACGGTCGCTGGATATTCCACAGATTCTTTGCACATCCGCGCCTTCGTAGTTGACTATACCGCGGGCAACTTCACGGCCGTCTACTGATACGCAACTCACTACTTCACCCCGCGTGTAACTGCCGCGCGTTTCTGTTACACCCACTGCCAGCAAAGATCGACCGTCGGCAGTCAGCGCTTCGCAGGCCTTCCTATCCAGCAGTAGCGTTCCCCTGACCGGCAGGCTTGCCAACCACTGCTTCCGCGCAACTAAGGATTCATTGGCTGCTGTCAACAAGGTACCTACTTGCTCAGACCGAGAGATTCTAGAGATCACACTCGGCTCGCTGCCAGAGGCAATAATCGTGTTTGTGCCGCTCCTTGCCGCAATCCGGGCCGCCTGAATCTTGGTTATCATACCGCCACGGCCAAGCAGCGAACCTTCCCCCGCCATACTATCCAAGGCGCTGTCAGCTGCCGGCATTGTCGTGACCAACTCTGCGCCAGGGTACCGCGCAGGGTCAGCCGTCAGCAGCCCCGGCTGATCCGTTAACAAAAGCAATGTTTCTGCGCCAATGAGATTTGCCACCAGTGCTGCCAGAGTATCGTTATCCCCAAATTTTATTTCATCTGTGACAACCGTGTCGTTCTCGTTAACGACAGGCACAACACCCAAGT
>Ga0209199_1005699_pt1 | contig 10818 bp, 6 predicted proteins | sample COGITO_mtgs_1105_7_FD_184805 | JGI IMG/M metagenome (GOLD analysis project Ga0209199, IMG submission 184805) | Pelagic marine microbial communities from North Sea - COGITO_mtgs_110523 (SPAdes) (version 2) | ecosystem: Environmental > Aquatic > Marine > Epipelagic ...
TAACTTAGCACCAGCTTTCCCTCTCCATGTTTCGATATAACGGTTGTCTGCTATTTGGCTATCAACAATCTCTGAAATAGAATATCTCTTGTTGAAGATAAATACATCAGGGTCATCTTTAAGTCTAGCACCAAGTGGACCAAACATTTTACCACGGTCAACACTACGGTTAAACAAGGAAGTACCATTGTCTTGTACAGCGTTAAGCATAAACTTACGGAATACAGATACAGGTTGCCCCCAAGGTTCGCCAGTCTTGTTAGCACGAGAAAACGTCTGACGCATAACATCAGTTACCGCAGCACGTTGGTTAACAGATAAAGACTTATCTAAGTCATTTACAAAGTTAGTAATGTAGGCCTGTTGCTTACCTGTAAGCTCATACCGCTCATAAGACAACATAGCAAGTCTGTCCTGAAGAAACTCAAGGTCAGGTGCTTGTAAGTGTTTATAAGGGCCAGCATTATAGTCAGTACCATCAGAGCTAAAAGCAGAACCATTACGGTCTGTTTTAAAGTAACGCCTAGAGCCTTGTTTCTGAGCCAGAGAGTTACCCTTGTAGTCTACGAGAGACAAGGCTTGAGCGTTCTCCGCTGCATCAGCTTTAAAGAAATCTTTCAGAGCTTCAGTGTTAGCTTTAGAAGCAAGAAGTTCATCAGGAGTATTAAAGCGAAGCGTAGTGTTAGAAACGTTATTAGCTGTAGGACGCTTAACAGTTGTGTTAGCACGGCGCATAAGGCCACGAATACTTAGAGCCTTACCTTCAGGAGAAACAAACTCACTAGCCTTCAATAGACCACGTTGGAATAGGGAAGCTTGACGCTCACCACCAAGCATTTTAGACTGTACGTCTGTGTGCTGTCGGCGTAGCCAATCACTAAAAGTTTTAATCTTAGAAGGTGTACCTGTCAAGTCTGCACTATGCATCTTCTTCAGGTTACGGGTCTTAATATTCTTAGATTTTAGTTGTTGAAGGTCGTCTTTAGACTTCACTACAGGGACCATAGTAGAACGACAGTTCCAGTGTAGAGGGGGTTGAAAACGTCTGTCATCAACTTTATACACTTGTCCATTGTGGTGAGTACAGATAGGGCTTGTTCTACCATCGAGGATAGCAGTAAACATATAGCCATCTAAGACTTCTTCGTTAGCTTTCATCACTTGATTCATCGCATCAGATTGCGTTGTAGTGATAGATGTTCTTGTTAGTGTTCTAGCTTGATGTTCTGTTATCTTGGTTGTCTTCAAGACATCTTGGATAATCTCATCTTGGGTTAAACCCTTAGCTAAGCCACCTTTGACTTTAGATTGTATACGTACAAGTTCACCAGAACCGATGTTCTTCATGTTACCTTTAAGTGTACGAGTACCTTTAATCTGTGGGCCAGTTATTTCTGCCAATAGAGCGTTTGTCTTTGGCTTTTGTGTTCTATAGAACTTCTTGATTTCTGTGTCAAGATTGTTCTTATGAAAGACCTTCTGTGAGTTGGAGAACTCAGACAGACTCTTCGTATTATGAGACTGGAGTTCTTTCGTGAAGCGAGTTACTTCAGGTTTCACATCAGCTCGAATATCCCCTTTCAGGAGGTCTCTTAAGTTATTTCGGTGTTTCTTAAGAATGGTACGATTACCTTTTTGTACACCATTCTCGTATAGACGGACGTCACCAGCATGGTCAACAATCCTGTCAAATATCTTTTCATTGATAGACATTAGTCTCTCCATTACTATAATTCGTGGATAGGCAGTTTATAGACTTACCTAGGTCTTATTGGTGCTGCAACGAGGGTTCGAACCCCGGACCTATTGATTACAAATCAATTGCTCTACCAGCTGAGCTATTGCAGCTTAAACTTACTCTTCGTCTAACGAGATGTCCTCATCAGGAGTCTGGTTAGTTAAAGGGTCTGTTTGTATTGCTTGTACCGCTTCTTCATCATTGTAGTCTGCTGGTAAGAAGTCATTGTACTTAGCAGTAGACACAAAAGTATCACGAGAAATAATACCTGACTGGTACCACTCTGAAATGAGACGCATAGAACCTTCACCACCAACCATAGGTGAGAAGTCAGCTGAAAGTTGGAACATAACATCGTTACCTGAGAGGTCGAGGTTGTATTTCCAGTTCAGCATGAAAGCGATTATCTCTTGCATAGTGCCAGAGACTTTGGTATTAAGTGTTCCGAGTTGTGCTGTTTGAGAAGCATTACGAATCTCAAGGGCTACACCAGAAGCAGCTTGCTCAGGTGACAACATACGGATACCCATCTTAGCCATCTCATCAACCGTAGCAGCAATAGCACGGTCCATATCAGCGAGAGCGCCAGTAGGTGTTTCAAGAACAGTAATAGTTTCGTCTTTACGAACACGCAACCAAGTACCAAGACCAGCACCAACGAGTTCTTCAAACTCTTCGTCAGTCATATCAGACTGGACTACTGGTGTGTAGGTTGCCGCACCGTATAGTAGGTGGTTACGGCGGGATACTTTGTTGTAGAGTGATACCTCTCTGTCTACCAGAGGCATAAGTACTGGTTCAACAGGTTGTAGCTGACCATTCAAAGGCCAAGCAGGAATCAAACGTAGACGTTCACCGAACTTAGTCGGCATTACTGTGTTAACTTTAATAAAGCCCGATTCCACAGAATCATCATACTCTTGGCGGAGTTCACCGTTTACAGAGTCTACAGAGTGGTTGGGGTCTTTACGTTGATAATAGTCCAACACCAAGTAACCTTCTTCATCAAGGTAGTGGTCACAAACCGTATCAACAAAGTTAGGATGCCAAGGGTTATCATCAGAATATTCTTCACTGATATAACGTGTGGTCCAACGAGCAAGTTGTTTAATACGTGTGATTGGGTGTGGTTTAATTTGTACGTTAATTACGTTCTCTGCCTTCATAATGACAGGGTACGGAGATATCTTCATACGGTCTTCAGGAGTCATCATATCGAAGTCAGCTTCTGAAACTTCAGGAGAATCGACATACACCCAACAACGTGAGGTCTGAAGTTCTTCCCAGATAGCTTCATCCAAGAAGTTGAACATAGAAGCACCATCAAGAGTGAAATCCTTAGTAAGCCAATCATAAGCTTCTTCACTTAAGAAGTCAGGGAGTTCCATTTGTGATGGTTTACGTAGAAGAGCAGATATCAATACACGAGCATACTGAGTTGTAAGACCGGGTAGTTCTGATTCTGCTTTATAGAAGTCGTATTGTGCTTGAGTCATGCTAGGAGAAAACGGTATCAACAGATTGTTGTAGTCGTGTTCAATGTATTCATCATGAGCTTTAGCATGTGCTTGTCCTTGAAGAACACTACGGGATTTCTTCCAAAGTGGTTTAAGAGACAGGTACGATGCAGAAGGTGTTTCAACACCACGCTTATGTGAACTAGCAGCTGTTTTAACTAGTGACATATAATTACCTCATTATTAATGTAATGGGCCATATGCCCTTAATTGTTGTAGTTAGTATTATTATATTAAAAGATACCCAATAACAAATATATCTTTAAATATAATTATAATATATATATATAGGGAGGGGTCTGGGGTCATTATTCCGCCCTATTATTTTCGATATAAATAAAGGTAGCCTGCCAGGTATTTCCCAGCAGACTCCTCAATTAGAGGACTGTCAGACCCGAAAGTCTGTCCTCGTTATATCATTATTCCGCCCTATTTATTCTTTACTTAGGAATCTCAAAATGAGGCCCATCTATGAATGGAGTTCTACTCTGAGACCTGCGTAGTTTGATATACCCTTCAGTTGCTTTGCGTGCGTCTACATCGTTTAGTAGTACGTCCCATGCAGCACCCCAACGGATGTCTACATTTAACTCACGGGAAGCAAGAGCGAAAGCTTGTGCAGCTAGAGTGTAGTGTTCGATTTCCCAGCTTACTTTACCGTTTACATAGCATACAATGTCTACAGCCATTCCGTCTTGATGACGAGAGTGTTTTACTTTAGACTTGCCTTGAATGCGCAGTTGGTTTTGTTCTGCTTGGGTACGAAGACCGCAAGTAATACCGAAGTCAACAGGGCTGTAAGTTAATGCCAAGTGGCAAACCCTAACCAAGTCGTCATCTACACCTTGTAGTTTCTGTAAAGAACGTGAGCCGAACTTCCAGTCAAACATAGCAACAGGTTTTGGCTTAGCCATGTACTGAGGTACGTCATCTTTAGTAAACATGGAAGTTAGTTTATCTGTGAGCTTTGTAAACTTCATGGCTTGTTCCACTTGTCTACCATCTTTTCACCAGAACGACCTACTACATAACCACCTACACCAATGGTCAGTAACTGCCATAGCTCTTGTGGTAATTCTAGTGTAATCATTTCAGGGTAGAAGATACGTATGATTGGGAACAGAAGATAGTTACAAGCAATAATAAGAACTACGACCATCATAAGAAGAGGACGCCATGCGGCTGTCAACCAGTTAGTTGATTGTGCTTCTGAAAGTACGATTTGACCACGCATAGCTTCTAAGCTATCTGTGTGTTCTAGTAGTGCTAGTTTAACTTCTTTTTCTATTTCGTTAGCTTTGTCACTATCGGGGACAAGGCGTTTAACCAAGTCCCCAACAATGGGCGCTAACAACGGTATAAGTTGTAGCATTATAATTTCCTTAAACTGGTTTCTCTGCTATCATAATAGGTATAGCAGGTGTTGATAAGTGAGGATACTCTGACACCGGAACATTAGAGGGTGGTAAATTTATTGTTCTCTGTTGACCATACCATCTGATATAAATATTAGTACCGGACCTGTATATCCACGGTAAACACATATAGCCCTCTATAGCGTTTGACATCCAGTTACTTGCATTAGGCAAGGCAGTAAATAGGGAGTCGTAGTAGGGTATAGAGATGTAGGCGTCTGTTGGAACACCAGAAATAACAGCAGTAGTTCCGTTTTGCCAAGTACCGTAATTAATTTCAAAACCATCAAGGGTGATTTCTTTCTTATCAGTTCTAGTAGTGTAGGTCAACTCTCCGTTAGCATCTCTAGTCTCTATAGCAACACCAGTATTTGACAAGTCATTATCTCTTATCCCACCAGCCACAAAATAATCGACAGAGGACATGGTACTCATAACACCCTTAAGGAACATATTTTGACCGTTTTTATTATTATCCTTAGTCCTGCCTGGAACGTTTTGCCATTGACCGGGGCCGAAGCCCAGGTAATCTCCGTCTGTAACTTTGAAGAACATTCTAGCGTTCCTCTCGTACTGAACCTTACCCGCTGTGTGTGAAACTAGAGAGTCAGTTAAATAGACTGAGTGTATACCAGCTTCTGTCTCAAGGCCATAACCACTTTGATTAGAGTTACAATAAAGCATATAAGTATAACGAGGTACTTCTGGGAAGCGTCTATTCATATCGTATACACCACCACCCCTAGCATAGGTCGTTCTATAATACCTACCATTGTAGTGTAGCGCTTCGATATCGAGCAGTTTTGTATTTGAGGGGTAAGTCTGAGAATCTTCGCTACCAACAGACCACGTTACACCGTAATCATTAGAGAATATGTGGCCAATACAGTTACCCGAGACATATACTTGTTGGAATCTTTTTGGACCTTCTACATTCGATGTATTAGCTTCTACCCAATAAATATGGCCTGTCCAACTAGACAATATGTTGCTACCACCTACAGTTAAAGTTTGTAGTTTATGCCCAGTGCTGCTGTTAAAGCTTACGGTAACACCCGCATTAGAAAATCTAGCGTTGTTGTCTGAAGTGTTACTTCCGCTACTCGTACCCACTGTAGGTATTGTTGTATTAAAAACTGTTGTACCTGTTGTAGAGTTCCGTGAATGGTAATTCATAGAATCTCCGTATAAAAAGTGGTATACATTCCCGTTTGAGTCTTCCGGTAGTACAGCATAACTGTCATCAGTATACTGCAGAGAACCCCCGACCATGGAAGGTGGAAAGTAATCTGTTAACTCATTTTTACCCTTGTTTGGGGGCTGGCCTGAGTTAGTAGTCGATGTGGCTAAAGAAGTCCCAGACCAAAACATACCTCCATGTATGTATCCGTCTGTACGTAGTCGATACTTTCTACTCATTGGTTTCCCAAATACCTCCCAACAGCTTAAGTCACCTGGAACACCACCTGGAGTATTAGTTGTGTGAATAGTAGAGGAGTAACCCGTGCTTCTATCTAGTGCATAAGGGTCGGGCCACCATTCCATAGCACCGTAGAAGTCAACGTTATTAAAGTACGCCGTTGTATAGGTATATGAGGGTGAAATCTCTGCATCAGCCGCTGCGAGAGTTCCTTCTTTAAGCATAAATTGGTTGTAGCCGAAAGTATCTAGGGTTATTTCATTATTGTTGTTTCTTACTCTTGCTGTAAATGTCATTACTGGCTCCTAGATATTAAATATACCACACCCGCTATTGGATAGGTAGACCCTAGTATTGGGTATCCTTCCGGGAATTCCCATACTGAAGAAACTACGCCTGTTTGTTCAAAAAAGTGTGTAGCGGGGACTGAATAAGAGGCCCCTTGAAATGTTTGGTAATCCCCATCAAAGGTAGAGTCATCGGGGAATCCAAATAATCGTGTTGATTTAAGAGCCGCTTGTTGTGTACCACTTAGGGGATTAGTCGATTGTCCGAGAGTGGAAGGGTATATCCCAGTAGTTCCGTAGACATTAGGCGCACCTACAACTACTCCGTTAGGGCCTTTAAATATTTGTAATTCTAAGCTAGCTGCACTATCATATGCAATATCATAATTTTCATTGTAGTCGGTTCCCGAAAAGGCGGCTCTATAGTATTGTGTGCCAACCTCTCCCAACTTTGTTTCTTGGATAACATCTAAGTCTGAACTAGTATACCCATTTGGATAAGGTAAGAAGTATAAGGTACGAGGGTCTTCTACTTGGGTATCTGTTTGTTCTTGCCAATCAGAATTACTAGTAGTAGAGGAAGAAGTCATGTTTGCGGAGGAAAACTTATAACATCTATTCGTATCAGTAGTAACAACCAACATACCATTCTTCCAAATCCAAGATTGAGAGTTTCTAGTGGTTGTACTAGAAAACTTCCAAGGGTAAGCGCTCATATACTCTTCCGCCAACTCATTAGGTCTTGCCCTAGCAAATGTATTGTACTTGGATACAGAGATTGCCGTAAAACCCTGTGGGTAGAAATTAGTGTATTGGGTGGGTTCCACATAACTTGCGTTTGCTAGTTCAAGGCGAGGGATACCACCATTCGAATTGGAGCCGCTATTAGAAGCAGAACTAGCACTAATAGTTTTACAACCTTCTAAAGAAACTGGGTTGAATGATACAGGTATTTCCCAAAAACCAGAATGGCTCACCACATCGTCCCAGATGACACCTACCAATACGTTTGTCGTATTTGTTATATCAAGAAGGATAAAATCGTCATCTATTATTTCAAGTCGACGTGGCATAGATATTAGCACAGATTCCCCAACACCCTTTTCAGAGGTAGACAAATGTTCTGTTAATACATTATCTAGTGAGCTTTGGCCTTTTGATACGAATATTTTATTTTGATATGCAGCAGTATCACCATAAGTATTAGTAGTACTTGTACCAAAGAATGGAGAGAAACTGCCAGAAAATCCACTACGTACGCCAGTAAGGGCTGGGGAAGTTGAAGTAGAAGTCGGCCCACCTGTATACTTATACTCAGACAGATTATTACGAGGGGTAGCCGTAGTTGCGAGGCCGTTATAAACAGTATAACTAAGACCCTTAGCTACACCATACACTGTCTTTGGCATATAGTCATCAAATTTAAGTAGCTTAGCTACCACTGGTCTTGCATTTTTAATTGAGGAGAGGCTAGTTAAAGCCCCTCCATTTGGTGTTCCCATAATATCCATCAGTAAACCCACCAACCTTTAAAGCTCAAATCATTTTCTACAACTGAATAATGTACAACCTTCGGGAAATTATCATTCCTAAAAGTCAAACAATATTCAGCATTAAGGCCAATGTATACACCACCCATGTTGTCAAACGTAATACCTACAACCCCAAGAGCACAGTTGGGGGTTGGGTGGCATATGTTCACCAAGGTAGCTATAGCTCCTGAGTAGTCTTTGGCAATATCGGTGTATAATTGTTTTTCAACACTGGTAGCATCGTTAGACCTGCCTTTGGTGGCCATCACTAGGTCTTCGTAAGCAGGTGGCCAACTATCATCGTCAATACCGTAGGTGTACCTACACATATCTAGATATCCATCTAAACAATCTGTATTGGAAATTTCACCTGTTTTGACTTTTCCAAGCCATTCATTGAACTTCTCATTCCAGTTTTCTGGTTTATTTAACATCTGATTTCTCTCTAACTTTAATACTAATATTAGGGGTTGTTTGTTGGGATATGGTTTGTATCTCCGACTAGTACTCTCAATACACCAGCGTCCCAAACTTCCATTCGGTTATGCACACCGTTAAAGTACATACCTGAACATCCAGATACAACAGTACCGGAGGTAGAGGCAGTTGGTAGGGTAGAATATATGGCAGAGTCATTTGCTGATACTTGTAGTTTGTTTGCTGTTACTGAGTTAGCAGCTAAACCATCAGCTGTTACTGTACCGTTGACCAACAGGTTCCCGTCAATAAACTCTGCTTGTTCAACCCAGGATGTGTTTGCATTGTTACGCAAATAACCTGTGGCAACATCGCTTGTGTTTACTACGATAAGCCTATCACCTGCTACTTTGGTCAAACCAGTAGCTGCAGCAAAGAAAGCATCAAGGGCGGCATTACTTAAACCTGTGGTAGAAGCGGATGTTCCCGTTTCATATCTCCACCAACCAGCACCACGAGAACCTGCTGCACCATCAGTACCATTAGTCCCGTCAGCACCATCTGCACCGTCAGCACCGTCAGCACCATCTGCGCCCTTAATTAGAGACCAAGTATAGTCTGCGGGGTTGGTACTTTCTGTGGCAGTGGTCTTGTTAAATGCAAAACCAATATAGTCTTTACCTGTAGGTGAGTTAGTGAAACCAGTAGTACCTGTACCATTGTCGGCGTATTTAATCCAAGTATAGGTTGTAACACCATCAACACCGTTGGTACCGGGGATACCATCAGTACCATCGGCACCGTCAGCACCCACTAAGTCATTTAAGAAGTCTGTAGTGGAACCAGAGTTGCCAGCATCTAACCAAGCTTGATATGCGCTGTCTCCGTCTGAACCATCAGTACCATCTACTCCGTCAAAATAATCAACACCCTTTACAGGAGTGTAACCATCAGCACCATCAGTGCCGTTAGCCGCTAAGACAGTTGGGGTAGACCAAGTCAAAGTAGAGTCTGTACCAGTAGGTCCAGAAATACTTGCCAAGGATGTAGATGTGTATACCGGGTTTGTACCCGCAGGAACACTAGAGGACCAGCCGCTAGGAACAGTAGTTGACTTTGTTGTAAAGTTATAACTACCACCTGTAGGTGTTGATGGCGTAGATGCAGAACGAATAAACACTGGAATTAGGTAAGTAGATAAACCATCGTTACCATCGCTACCATCGCTACCATCGCTACCATCAGTACCATTAGTACCATCAGTACCATCTACACCATTTACACCGTTTGTACCGTCATCGCCAATAAATTTTATAAAATCGATTCCAGTGGTAATAGGTAGTGTTGGTGCATCACCAGTATAATCGTAGTAAGCTACGTACTCTTGTGTTGTCAATGTGTAACTTTGAGTGTTAGTAGTCTCATCAGCACCGTCAGCATAAATTACAGCGACTTTACCGACTGTTGTAAGTTGTATAGTTTTATTTTCTACAGTTTCTCTTACAGAGTAAGTTCCAGATGGGCTCACAGAGCGAATACTAAAGTCGTATACACCTGTAACTAGACCAGTAACATCAAAAGATGTTGAACGAGTAGTACCTAGGGTTCTCCAAGTGCTTCCATTATCAGAAGACACTTCTACAAAGTAACCTTGAACGGCAGCATCACTGGCAGCGGTCCAAGTAAGTCTGCCTGAAGCAGTACCTAGTACATCTGATACACCATCAGTATAAGTTGCAGCTGTAGGTGGCTCTAAAACAAAATCAAATACAGGTTGAGTTGAGTATGCGATATTGTCCGATACGTTCCAAGCCAAGGTCTGATAATCGAACTTGTAGCAAGTCAAGTTAACAGTAAAATCAGAGTTAACTTCTAACGATTCTACACGGAATACTTCATCATCAATATCAAACAAGTTTGAAGAGATATTGACAAAGTCACCGGGTTCTAAGTTCAAACCCTTTTTAGAGACTGTAAGGCTTATTGTATACATAGACCGAGAATTACGAACTGCACGTTCCGCCATAGCTAGAGCATGGTAAGGGTCTGTTATACCATCTGCTGTCAAGGCGGATTGGAACGGTTGTTGGTTATCCTCTGTCAAAAATGTAGTGTGAGCTGTAGAATTAGTTTTTGGCCAAGAAACAGAGTCATCCTTAAAGTCTTCATGTTCATTCAAGAAGGATACTGTACATTGATTCATACGGCTAGATGCATCAGGCCACTTTATAGATACCTTCTCACGGATAATATCATCGTCAATAAAGTAATGGCTTGTATCTACCAATGAGTCTTGTGCAGCTTCAGTAGTTGGATGCTCTAGAAGTAATTTATATTTACCTTCAGAGGACCAAGTCAACTCAGCCAAGCCCATTGTATTCATTATACGCTCGATGTTGTCACGGACTTTTGCACCAGTATCTAGTGTAAGGTTACACTCATACAGCGGAATAGGTCTTGTAGCATCAAGTGTGGTTTCTACCCAAGTTGTT
>Ga0209199_1005711_pt1 | contig 10804 bp, 8 predicted proteins | sample COGITO_mtgs_1105_7_FD_184805 | JGI IMG/M metagenome (GOLD analysis project Ga0209199, IMG submission 184805) | Pelagic marine microbial communities from North Sea - COGITO_mtgs_110523 (SPAdes) (version 2) | ecosystem: Environmental > Aquatic > Marine > Epipelagic ...
TTCATTGGGATCTAAACGAACTTGAATATTAGGGGCTAAGGTTTCCAACCAATCCACAATCTCAGGAATTTCATTTTGAGGAAGAGAAAGCCCAACCTTTCGCTTGATCACCCTCGCATCCTCACAGCCTGGCGTACCCCAAAGCCTGGCGGATGAAGGAAGTTTAATTTGTCTATCCCCATCTTTCCAAATGTTTGATGCCAAGGAACTTATTGCTGGCCCGATAATCGAAAACTCATCTATGTGCCCGCCTTCCCTACTCCATTGTTCCGCTTCCTCCTGGGCATCCTTAAGACTGAAATCAAAAAATCCTGGAAGAGCAGAAACTTCACCAAAAGAAGTAAAACCATTCTCATGATCTTGTCGAAGCACCAAACTCACTCGATCTGTCCAAACACCTCGTGCAGTCTTTATGGGACAAACAAAAGATTGCCGGAAAAGCATGTATGTTCTTGGTTTAATCATTAAATATCCTTGAGAATAAAAGCGTATGTATCATTATAAAGCATACTCGATGGACAACGTAAGCACCAATCATGGATAACGAATTATTCCTCGAAGCGGATGAGTTTTTTACCCGTACGCTTCCTAATGGCCTGACTTTTGACGATATTTCATTGGTCACCCGCTATTCAGAAGTTCTACCTGGTCAAGTAAAGCTCGATACTAAACTGTGCGAATCCATCCACCTAAGCCTACCTATCGTTTCTTCCGATATGGATACCGTAACCGAATCGGAAATGGCAATTGGTATGGCCCTTAATGGCGGACTTGGCCTGATTCACTACAACATGACACAGCGCCAGCAAGTCAAAGAGGTCACACGGGTTAAACATCATGTGCATGGCTTAATCCAAGACCCAATTTGCTTCTCAGCAGACAAACTAATCGGAGATGTTCTCAAAACGATTGAGGAAAAAAACTTTCAATTTCGCACTTTTCCCATTGTAAACGAAAATGGAAAGTTACAGGGACTGCTACCTGGCAGGGTAGTCAAAGAACGCTACAAGGATCGAAAAGTAACGGATGGAATGCTTTCCCGAGACAAGGTCTTTACTATTCGTGAAACCGAGGTCGATGACGATCCAATTGCCACCGCCGACAAATTTTTCAGTAAGCACATGGGGATTCATAAACTCTTGGTGGTCGACGAGGAAGACAGAATGTGCGGGCTTTACACGCTTAGTGATATCGAACGGATCATGGACGAATCCAGTGATCACTTAAAACCATCAAGAGATACCAACTTTCGATTACTTTGTGGTGCTGCTGTCTCGGTACCCCGGGATGATGATGGTTCCATTCTCAGAGACTCTTTGGTTGAACATGTAGGAGAAATGGTAGATCAAGGGTTAAACTTGGTTGCGATCTCAACTGCTCATGGACACACCAAAGGGGTGGGCGATGCAATCCGTCTCTTAAGGAATGCATTTCCCGAACTCCCTTTAATGGCAGGTAATGTTACAACTGGAGAAGGTGTAGAGTTTTTAGGCTCGTCTGGTGCTAATGTTATAAAGATTGGACAGGGTCCCGGATCAATTTGCACCACCCGTATTGTGGCCGGTGTTGGAACCCCGCAAATGACCGCACTTTTTGCTGCGTCTAAAGCCAAGAAGCAATCTGGAGTAACCTTGCTAGCCGATGGTGGGATCAATAAATCTGGAGATATTGTCAAAGCCCTAACTCTAGCCGATGGAGTAATTTGTGGTGGTTTACTTGCAGGTTGCAGAGAAGCACCTGGGGGTATCATCGAGATCGAAGGAAAGTATTATAAACAATACCGAGGGATGGGAAGCTTAGAAGCGATGCGCGAAGGATCTGCTGCACGCTACGGTCACAAAACAACTGATCTAAAAGGTAAAAGTACCGCTGAAGGCATCGAAGCTTTAAAAGAAGTATCCGGTTCACTACGAGAAATATTAGAAAACTTGGCTGGTGGAATTCGTGCAGGACTTGGATATTTAGGTGCAGATGATCTGACCGAACTCTCAGAAAACGCCAGGTTTATTCGGGTGACTCCTGCAGGTCAACGAGAGTCTGCTCCTCATGATGTCGTAGAAATCAAACGTTCCGACCTCAAGCGTTCCTAACTAATTTATTTTTTATCATGGCTGACATGGATCAATCGTTTGTATCTTCTTTGGTTTCAGTAACCGGAATTAGTATGGGAGACGAAGGCAAAGGCCGGGTAGTCCATGAAATCCTCGAACACGAAAAGAAAAGTCTTGGCAGACCAGCTGCTGGAGTCATGAAGGTAAACGGGGGAGCGAATGCAGGGCACACTGCAGCTGGACTTAAGCTCAACTTACTTCCCTCCGGCGTCGGGGATCCTGAGGTGGAAACTTTACTGATTGGATCAGGTGTGGTCGCGGACCCTCGCAAATTTCTCTGGGAAGCAATGCCACTAGAAGCCCGCGGGCTTGAGGTGATCAATCGTTTGCTCATTGATCAAAGATGTCAGGTAAGTGATTTGAGCCACCGACTCCTTGATTTGGCTTGGGAAAACTACCGGGTTAATCAATTAGGTATGGAAAGTCGGGGATCTACCGGGCGTGGGATAAGCCCGGCCTACGGAGACGAAACCGGACAATGGCAAATTTTTTATCAAAGCTTCCTGGGAAATAAGAACTCTTTTGCTCAGGCCCTTAGAGAACGTTGCCAACGGGCTTTGGACACCATTCAATGGGTATGCAAAGTAAAGGAGGCAGACTGGCATGGTTTTTTCAAAACACTTACCTCTGCCGAGACAAGGGCAAATCAAGCATCCCTCGATGAGGAGATTTTTTCAGTCGATGAATTTGACTTTCAACGGTTCAAAGGAAACGAACCGTTCTCGCTCAACCTAGACGAATTGATCGAGGTTTATTGGGAAGCAGGAAACAAACTTAAAGCCTGTGTAGGGGATGGCCGTGACTTCCTTCTCGGTGCTGCTCAGGAAAAGCGCCTGGTAGTGGCCGAGTTCGGGCAGGCTTACTGGCTGGACAAAAGACACGGATTCACCCCAAATGTAACCGCATCCCATACCACCAGTTCTGAGCTCTTTCATTCTGGAGGCATCCCGGTGCAACCCATTAACCAGGTTGGCTGTTGTAAAGCATATGATACTAAGGTTGGAACACACCACTTTCTAACCCAAATGGATCATCTGTCCGACCCATGGGGACAGAAACTGGCGAAATTAGAATTTGGAACCTCTACAGGCAGACAACGTATGGTCGGTTGGTTTGATGCTGTCGAAAAAGGTAATGCATTGAGGTATGGAGGCTTTGATCAGATTGTTATCAATAAACTTGATGCCCTTACCCTTGATAGTTCCGTTCCTTCTGAACTAAAGATTTGCACGGCCTACCAACTGGCTGACGGTCAACTAACTCGGGCTGTACCAAGGGATGAAAATTCAAGAAAAAGCCTCAAGCCGGTCTATAAAACAATAGCTGGATGGAATGAGAACCTTAAAGGCATGAAGTCATTCGAACAACTGCCCGCCCAAGCAAAGGAATACATTTCCGAAATGCTTGCCGCTATCATCGAGGTCGCCTACCCCAATGGTTGGTCAGACATAGCACTTCCTAAAATTCGTTTTATTGGCATTGGACCTGACCCTGGAGAAATTATCTCAGACCTTCCCACAACCCGCCAATTATTGGAATCCGTCTCTTCAGAGCCATTGCCGGTCGCTTCGTGACATCTTCCCCTGCCCGACTAAACGATTTTCGCCAAAAAATATCATGGCGTGAGATCGAACAGTCCGAGTGTTTTTGGAAACGCCTATTAGCAGGATGCGTGGAGGAAGATCTCGACATGCCAATTGCTTCGCAGGCATGGAAAGGTGACCTAACATCGTCTCTTTGCTCACTGAAAGGAAATGGAGCTGCTGAATTAGTAGCTCGCGAACCTCTTGTTCTTTGCGGGATTCAACTGCCTAATATTCTTTTCGATACATTTTCTTGTCATAATCTTGAATTCTCTACTAAAGGGAAAGATGGTGAAAGCTACCAAGCAGGAAACAGTCTAGGCACCCTCAGGGGTTCAATCCCGCAACTTTTGGCGGTTGAAAGAACCCTGCTTAATTTCATGCAGCGTTTGTCTGGAGTTGCAACCTATGCGGCAGAATTTGTAATGGTTACGCAGCCTGAAAAAGTTGGCCTGCTTGACACACGCAAAACAACCCCGGGCCTACGAATTTTAGAAAAGTATGCCACTGCCTGTGGAGGTTCTTTCAATCATAGGATGGGACTGTTTGATCGGGCTCTTATTAAAGACAATCACCTTGCCGCTGCTGGAATTAAAGACCCGAACTCTTTGGTCAATTTTCTTCGAGAAGTCAGGAAACAGGCGAAGGAAAAATTAATTGAACTGGAAATCGATCATTTGGAACAGCTTGAATATGCAATCCTGGGAGGTGTAGATGCGGTATTACTCGATAATTTCACGCCCCAAGAAGTTGCCCAAGCAGTAGAGATTAATCAAAACCGAGTTGTACTCGAAGCAAGTGGATGTATAAACCGCGGAAATCTCCACGAATACGCCAAGGCTAAACCTCATTTCATTTCCACGGGTGCTCCGGTTCATTCAGCCAAGTGGGTAGACATTGGATTAGACTGGATTAACTAAATGGCCAAGTACCCAAAAGGAATTAAAAAAACTTACACCCCTAAGTTGAAACAAGGTCGTGTGCGAAAACGAGAGAATCCAGATGTTTATGTTTTGCGCTGCCTGTTGCAAGCTTCCCCGCATTATGTTTCTGGCAACCATCTCGCCGAAAAGTTAAAGATGTCAAGGGTGGGTGTTTGGGCACATGTAGATAAACTGCGCAAAGCTGGTCTATCTATTGAAGCTAGCCAAAATCGTGGCTACCGCCTTGCAGGGGAGCCAGACTTATTGGTTTCACCCTTATTGGAAGCTTGGTTAAAGGAATGCAAGACGGATTGCCCCTTTTACCTTTTGCAAAAAACCGATAGCACAAACTCAGAAGCGGAAAGACTATTAGCCCAGGGAACCGAAGCTCCTTTTGCCGTACTTAGTCACCAACAAGATTCAGGACGTGGAAGAATGGGCAGAACTTGGCATAGTCCGAAAGGTGGAAACCTCTACCTGAGCATAGCACTCAGGCCTAATGTGGAGTTAGTCAAATTTCGCAACTTTACTCTATGGCAGGGAATATCCATTGGGAAATACCTTAAAGACCTTACTGGGATTCAAAACCTGCTCGTTAAATGGCCAAATGACCTGATCTGTGACAATAAAAAATTGGGAGGCATGCTTACCGAAGCCTCAATCGATTGTGATCAGGTAAGATCAATGGTTTTCGGCCTTGGTCTAAATGTAAACTCCAAGCTCGGAGATTTCCCCACAGACCTTCGTGATTCTTCGACCTCCTTACTCGCAGCAAGCGGAATAAGTTGGAGGCTCCATGAATTAGCAGCCAAGCTTATAAAGACCTGTCTCGTAACAAGTAAAGAATGTTTGGGCAAAGATGCTGATACTAAACTTCTAAAAGAGTGGAAAGAAATGGATTACCTAAAGGGTAAAAAAATTAAAGTTCAAAGTGGCAAGGAAACTTACACTGGTCGGGCTGATGGAATTGATCATTCAGGTGGCTTACGCCTGAAATTACGAAATGGCAGAGACCGAGTTGCTCATGCTGGTGAGGTTTCATTACTTTTATGAGCGATTTAAATGAACCTATCCTCTGCCTTGATCTGGGAAATACAACTTGCAAGATTGGGGTTTGGAAAAATGGTAAAATTAGCAAAGAACGGATAATTCCTACTCAAACTTTTGTTGATTCAGAGCAACCATGGCTAAAGGAATGGTCACAGAAAGACGGTATTGCTTATTGTTCGGTTGTCCCTAACGCAGAATCGTCGCTACTGAAAGCTCTTGTATCAAGAAAGCTTACTCCTTACAGCCTAACAGCTCGCACCCAATCAATTCTCCCCATTGGATACCCGAACCCTGAAGAGATTGGTGCCGATCGGATTGCCAACGCCATCTCAGTTTATCAAAATTTTGATTTACCAGCGGTGGTCATTGACTTAGGTACTGCCACAACCTTTGATGTAGTTACGGCAAACGGAGGCTATGAGGGTGGAGTAATTATACCTGGACCTCAGGGAATGCTCGATTTCTTAGGAAACAATACCGCGTTATTGCCCACTCTTAGGCTTCCTCCTAACGAAACCCTCGTTGACCCAATTGGAAAAAGCACATGTGGTGCAATACAAAGTGGCTTAAGTTTCGGCTATCCGGCAATGCTACAGGGTATCCTCAATGCACTTGAAGAGCAATTGGAGGAGAAACATGGAAAAATCAAATCGTTAATTCAAACAGGTGGTGAGTCCAATCACTTTCAAATTCATGGGAGCTCGATTTATCCATACCTTACTTTGGAAGGACTTGGCTTGGCGTTCGCCAACCAACAAGTTTAAGGTGTTACCAATATAACATGAGTGCCGAATCAAAACCCTTGCCAATCGTAGATGTAATCAATCTACGCAAACGCTACGGCTTGGTTCAGGCTCTTAAAGGTATAAGTTTTTCTATCGGCAAAGGAGAAATCGTTGGATTCCTAGGTCCTAACGGAGCAGGAAAAAGTACAACCCTTCGAATACTTTCAGGTCTAATTCCTGCAGACTCCGGTGAGGCAAAGGTTTGCGGAGTTGACCTCGCGGAAGAGGAAGGAGAGGTTCGTAAACACATTGGTTTCCTCGCTGAAAACAATCCATTACCAGAAGAACTGAGGGTTATTGAATACCTTAATTTTCGTGCAAACTTAAAGGGGCTTGAAGGAAGTAGAAAGCGAGAAAGAATTCGCTTAGCCTTAGATGCCTGCGATTTAGAGAGGCGGATTGCAGAACGAAAAATTGGCAATCTGTCAAAGGGCTATCGTCAAAGAGTGGGGATTGCCGACGCCCTTTTGGCGGAACCGAGATTGGTTATTTTGGATGAACCCACGATCGGTTTAGACCCAAGACAGTCTGCCATTACCCGAAAAATGATGGAAAGACTTCGCGGAGATGTCTCGTTCCTTCTTTCCAGTCATATACTCTCGGAGGTAGAAGCCTGCTGTGATCGTATGATCATTTTAAGTCATGGACAAATTGTCGCAGAAGGAACCATGAATGATTTACAAAAAATGTTTATCAATAAAACAGTTTTTGAAATTGTTTCCTCCGATAGCAAAATTGACTTACAAAAGGCTATCCGGCGAATCGATCAAAGCTGCGAACTTTTATACGATGATCCTGTAGAAGTTTTGCCCAAGCGCAGATTCACCTTTTCGACCAACAGGGGAGAAGAAAAAGCGGAAGAAATATTACGGGCACTAATAAAAAATGAAGAGCTAAGCATTTCAGAGTTTCAAATCTCTAGGCCTGATTTGGAGACCATCTTCTTGCGTGCGACTAAGAAAAACTGGGAAGTGCAAGATTATTTAGGTCGAAGAAAGAAAAACCGCCCTGCTAAAACTGAGCCTGTTAAGCCAAAAACCTCATGAACGGTTATTGGCACATATTAAAACACGAGCTTTTTGGGCTTTTCATATCTCCATCAACCTATGTTGCTAGCTTTTATTTTCTCTCTCTGCTAGGCATTGGTTTTCGCTTTTTCATTGAAGGGTTTACCAATACTGCATGGATCCTCCCTCCCCTTTCATCCTTAGTCGTTGGGTTGACCTTTGGGGCACCTGCACTTGTTCCATTTCTTACCATGCGATCATTTGCTGAAGAAAGAAGGTTGGGCACTCTAGAAACCCTAATGTCCGCTCCTGTTGGTTCCTTTGGCTTGGTGCTTGGAAAATGGACGGCTGCCCTCTTTTTCTTCCTTATTATTTGTGCACTCGCACTCTGCTTCCCCCTTCTTCTATGGTACGGATTTCCTGAGCAAGCAGTAAGCTTGGGCTTTAACGTGCTTGAGCACTGGATTGGCGGATGTGCTTTTTTGGCCATCTTTGGGGCTAGTTTTACTGCGGTTGGAATTTTCGCAAGTTGTCTAACCAAGAATCAAATGGTTGCCGGCATGCTTACATTCACTCTGCTTACTTTATACCTAGCAGTCATGGCTTTTACTTTTGGAGAACACCAAAATATCTCTTCCCCTTCTGACTTAAACCAATTTCTTCAAGTTGGGTTAGGATCTCTAAATCAGGGATTAAACAAGGCACAGCATTTTGCAGTTGGGATTATTGATCTCTCTACCCTACTGCATCAAGCCGTACTCACCTTCTTATTTCTCGGATTATCCGCCTTGCAAGTTGAGAGGCTCAAGCACTAGGTCATGGATTTTAAACACGCTAAAAGAAATCGCAGGCTCGACCTTTGGATTGTTGTAGCCTTGCTCTTTAGCCTATCCTTTGGAATTAATTTTCTTGTCTCTGGTATAGATACTCAAATCGATCTGAGCCCCAACAAGAAGTACAGCCTTTCTAGGGAAAGCCTTGCTCTTTTAAATAAAATGGACCAACCGGTTGACCTTATCATTACTTTGCCGGAAAAGGCTAGCATGCCTAAGATAATTCAACGGTTTACTCATGACCTTGATTTGCTTTTGGACGCTTTTGAGAGAGCTGACACCCCCTTCCCAATTAGGGTCCACCGCATGGATGTTCACACTCCTCCGTCCCGTGAAAATATTTTGGACCGTTATAAAATAACTCAGCCAAACCTCGTACTTGCCGCTTCTCCCCAAAATGGAACTCGTATTATCTTTAGATACAAGGAAGAAAAAGGAAGTAATCCATATGATTCCAGTCAAGCGTTTCGCTCAACCGAGTCCCTTGCTCGGCAAGCCATTTGGGAAGCGGGCTTTTATTCCGACTGGCAAGAGGTAAAGAATGGAGTCATGGAACCGGGCAAATTTAGAGGAGAGGAAACTCTCATGCGCTATATCTTGGACTTGGCCAGCCCTGCCATGGAACGTAGGGTGGTATATTTCACAAGAGGTCACGGCGAATCGAGTCCACAAGACCTCGACCCAAGGGAAGGAAACTCGGTTTTTAGGGGATTGATGGAGGACAGGAATATAAAAGTAGCTACACTCGACTTGGGCACAATCGAAAGAATGCCTAATGATGCACTTGCCTTAGTCATTTCTGGGCCCAAAGCCATCTTCCAAGATAAAGAAGTTAAGCTTCTTCGAAATTTCTTAAATCAAAACCGGGGTCGAGTCTTATTGGCTTTAGACCCAGTCGAGGAAATGGCACTGAGCGATCGTCCCGCTCTTGGATTACGCCCCTTACTTAAAGAATGGGGAATAAGATGTCATGATATGTTAGTTTTTGACCCTAAGCGGGAAAACTTCGATCTCTTTTCTGGTGCCTATTTTTTAAGGACTTACCAAAGAGAGGCTTCCCACCCGGTTATTAAAAACTTGATGAACGAAGGTTTTTCAATCTTAGCAGATCGTTGCAGACCCGTAGAAATAGAAAATTCCACACAGTCCCCCTTTATAGGACAAGAGTTAATTTTTTCATCTCGAGATTCCTGGGCTCTTTCAAGTTGGACTGAAAGATCATTTCCTCCTGAAAAAAATACCCTGCTAGATTTAGCCGGGCCAGTACCTGTACTTTCAGTTTCACAGCCCAATCCTAAACAGGCATCTCAAGCAGGCTTAACTGCGGCTGGTAAATTAATGGTTCTTGGCTCTTCGAAAATATTATCTAATGAAAAACTTCGATCTGGTGCAGGAAACCAGGCACTTGCCCGCAACATCGTTTACTGGATGGGTGAAAACAATGAAATGTTGGATGTACCTCCAAGAATTTTACAATCTTACAGTGTTTCGATGTCGAAAAATGAGTTTGAACTTCTTTTTTATTACTTTGCCAGCGTACCGCTTATGGTTCTGTTTAGCGGAATTTTCGTGAGTTGGTTAAGAAAGGAATTATGAATAAATGATCAAAAATCGAACTTTTCTACTCTTGGCGGCAAATGTTTTATTAGCCGTATTCATTATATTAAATTTGGACGATGAGCCTTCATCCATTGGTAATATTGACGGTATCCTGTCAGAAATTATTGCCAACATGAATGAGATTGCAATTAGACAACCAGTCAGAGGGCAAGAAATTATCCTGAAAAAAAATCAAATGGATTGGTTTCTTACTCAGCCCGTTTCCTGGCCCGTAGAACCGATTACATTGGCAAACCTTATTTCTAAAATCTCACATTTGGAGCCCACTTTTATATGTTCAGTCGACGAGCTTCCCAGTAAGGGAGAAATTGAACAAGACTATGGATTTGATACGAATTCTTCCTCACTTCAATTATCAGCTGGGAGCAAAACCTTAAGTTTTACTTTAGGTGACCTGACTAGGGATCAACGCAGCCGTTTTTTAATGATCGAAAATTCTGAGGGAGAGGGAATTTGGCGAGCACCACGCCAAATTGAAGACCTGTTAAACCGGACCACAGTTGATTGGACGACGCTTACTTTTTGGAAAATACCCTTGTATGCAGTTGAAGCACTGAAAGTTGTTGAATTCAAACCCGACGAAGAAAATATTGAAACTGCTTTCACCAAGCTAACGGACAGTTGGGAGTTTTCATCACCAATCAATGGACCTGCAAACAATGCAGAAGTTTCTTTACTGCTCCATAAAATTGTTTCTGAAAAACTCATTGGGTTTTCCGAGATTACAGACAATCAGAAATTGTCTAAACTTTTCGATATTTCTCTTCAGGCAATGGGAAAAACTCACAGCCTGACACTTTATCAATCTCCCCAGGGTGATGTTACTGAATTGCTTGCTTTGTTTTCAGGCAAAACACAAGCCTTTCGGGTACAGGCATCATACGCAGAGATT
>Ga0209199_1005720_pt1 | contig 10787 bp, 13 predicted proteins | sample COGITO_mtgs_1105_7_FD_184805 | JGI IMG/M metagenome (GOLD analysis project Ga0209199, IMG submission 184805) | Pelagic marine microbial communities from North Sea - COGITO_mtgs_110523 (SPAdes) (version 2) | ecosystem: Environmental > Aquatic > Marine > Epipelagic ...
AACGAAATCACTTGTAAGAAATAAATACGCAAATACCACAGCTGCACCGAGATTCTGTTTGGGAATGTGCATGGCCATCGTGTTTCGCGTATCTGTTCGCCGTGTTCTGCAACAACTCGAGTTCCAGTACAGCATTCTACATGAACGAGGTTCTTTCATAAACACATCATGTACTCGTATGTACAATAATATATTTACTCATAATAAATGTGGCAAGCAGAAACCCAAGTATCTCAACTGATTTACCGTGGTTCGAATACAACGTGTTCTAAATGGAATAATACTATATCAACCAACTTTAACATCATCTTAAAAGCATTCTATGATAAGAATCATCTTAACATTCATACGATTTTTAGAACTCTATATACAACAAAAATCGACAAGTTCGAAGATTATAAGAAATGGATTACAGAGGGACAACGTGCTCCGGAGTCGGACGAAATCCTCGTGTTTAGACATGCACCTTCGTTAGAAAATGAACGTAGTTCTATCAAAAACCTAGTTCTGCACGATTCGCGTTTGTTTGTACCACCAGGTGCACAAGAATTTTTATTTTTACCCATATTTGCGATCGTGTCTATAAATGCTCGCATCCAAAAAGCATCACAAAAGTTTAAGCAAGATACATCCGATTTAACTCCTCTGGTTGCCTTCATGAAGGAAAAAGGACATAACACCCTCAAAGTGTCCCCCGTGGACAAAATCACGATTGGTGTTAGCCAATCAAAGATTACTTGGATGTCAGCTATATTAATATTAGCAAAATGCACCACAAGTTCAGATACAGTCGTGGAATTGCATACATGTCCAAATTTTAACAAATCTGGGAAGGAATCGGAGTCGACGGTGAATTTGAAGGACCGGAGAGTTCGAGAATTAAAAACGATTCGATTTGCAGCGCAATTGAATGTTACGAATCGTATAATATTCAAGCATAAAGGTATTGATATCGAATCGAACCACATATTCGTTGTTGGTGATCATCAATTCAAATATTCACCGACAATGACTTCGGGTGCATTGCCGTTCGACGAACGCAAAGTTATTGGCAATCTTGCGATTTATTCTTTCAACCGCGGGAATTATAGACTGATCTCACCCGGGATCCCTAAGATGAATATGACCGACAACATATGTAATTTGAAAAATGACAAACTTTGTCAAGGTGCGAAACAAGCCAGGCGGTTGACGCGAGATTTAGGACAAGGACACAAAACGGATGATACTGCCAGATTCTTTACATGTGAAGAATCTGACAACAAAAGTCATGTCAGATGACACATGCAATGCTGGAAATGTCTGGGGTAAAAATGATACATCATATTTGTTGGAACCGAACCGAAATCGTGTAAATGGTACGTACATATGTTCTCGCAAAAGATTATATGACAGCGTTACAATTTCGAAATCGAGAAATTCCACAAAGTAACGTCGAATTTATACCGGCGGTGGAGAGTTGGGAGATCAATCTGAAACAATGGACTCATAACCGAGTTGTTGAACCTCATGCAGTCGGGAGATATGTGACACGCATGAAACATTTTGGTCTGACCGGACGCGCGTATCAGAGCATTTTTACAATTGCGTGTATGCTCACCCATCGTAGAACATGGGAGCTTATCGTGGCTGAAAATATTTCTATTTCTTTGATTTTTGAACATGACGCGCGAGCAATGGTTCCAACCACGACACTGAACGTCCAAGATACGATCGCGAGTGTAAATATGGTGGATTCTCAGTGGGATATTTTAAATCTTGGTCGGTGTTGGGACTTTTGTTCGACAACGAAACAAACGAATCAGACAAACATTGTAACTTCGGCATCACCTGGGTGTTCTCATGCCTATGTTATCACACTCAAAGGCGCCAAACAGTTATTACGCTATAGTCTCCCTCACATCACAAGTGTCGATTTCCTCTTTTCCGTGTTATACCGAACGAATAATCTGCAACTGTATAGCCTGACTCCACCAATGTGGACGCAATATAGAGACATCGATTCACATGACACGCGCCCACTCGTCGAGTGTGATGCGGAAGAGTCAAAGTTTGCAAGATATACAATAGATCGAAAAGGTGACATCGAGTTGCTACGTATCGTCAGGGCGCATTGGATTTCGTCTTTTATCTCCATGGTATCGCCTTCCTCAAATATGACGAATGAACGATGTGCTTCAACGTGCCGCACGATATCCGGACATGTTCCGTCGACGCCTGTAATCGATCAAGTGCTGGAACGGCTTCAAATCTTAAACATTCGTTGTATATTTATATGGGACGATGTATCTAACATTGATGTATGGCATATACACGCTCGCTTATATCACACAATTGAATATATATTGCAGCGATCACCCGTTCCGATCCGTTTATGTCAGCTCCGAGGTCGCATTTTCCGACCGTGTTCGATGTTGCAGGACGACACGCCAAATCGAACATTGTTTATTTCGTCAACGCAGTTCGCAAAAAACCTCAAATTGACAGTGCATCTACCAATTGTCGAAGGTGGAGTGTATCTATTTCATGGTGTGGTGCCTCCTCGATTTGAACATCTGAGGCGCATAGGGCGACTCGTACAATGGCACGTGCACGAATCGCGTTCCACGGCAGGATTTCTGGATTCTCAGCTGTATGCACTTCGTGCGTTGCACTCACACCCAGACCTGATTGTCTTGGACCACAGACATCGTATTTATCAATCTCCATGGGCAGCACTGCCTGGCATCGAAGCTATTCGCGTACGACCAACGTTGCTTGCACGTGTGCATTATACGGGACGTGTTCACAAAAACAATGCACGCGTGTTTTGTCGATTCGTGATTGGCTGTCACGCACAGAATGTATCGGTCTATCGCACTGGATCTACCATCAAAACGAATGTTCCATGTCGGAAATTCTTTACCGACAACGTCACTCAAAGAAGCAAGTACATCCCTCTTGACGTTGTGGATGCAACCGTACCGATCATACAATCGGATAAATACCTGAAGGGTTCACATATGCATATACCGGTATATGCATTTGACGCATTTGCAGCGAATCTTGAAGTTGTAACAAATAATCCACATATACCTCTCATGTTTAAACGCTACAGAAGTGGAATTCGCTACCACAACGATGCCGCCGCATTGTGTCGACAATTTGTAAGGTCACAGACAACTAGTGCACGGACCAGATTACGATTAAGCAAGTTTGTTCAAAATGAACACACGTATATCAACCGTCTTGTGGGTATACTTCAACTTTTTGATTAAAAGACCACTTCGAAGATGACGTGAAATGCGACCGACCGCGCACGCGCTCCCTTTCATAGGTTATATCAATTGTATACTCGAGCCAAAACAGTGGAGCGGAAGTGGTCGGTGGGACCTGATTTGTTTTCGACGTTTTTCAGAGCCTGCCTGGGCTACCATGCTACGCAATTGAGCTCGGATGACAAGTGATATGTTCAAAAAATAATGTAATTTTTCATTTGCTTGAAAAATGGGACAATGTTCCAGTACACGGCAAACGACTTTTCGGGTCAACGTCGTGGTGAAAGATGCGGTGGGATCATACGGCGGATCAATACAATGTTTACCAGAAGAACCGGGAAAATACACGTATAAATGGTACAATCGTGACGTTGAAATGACAGAAATCAGCAGTATTCAGGCCGAAGCATCCAATCTTGTAGCCGGACGGTATAAAATCTATATTTTGAATGCTCTAGGATATGAGAGTGTCTTGACAGTTGTTGTAAATCAGCAAGATTTGCCAACAATTATAGATTATATTGTTCACGATGCAACGGGTGATTTCGCCCGGAATGGGAAAATTGAAGTGGTTTACAAGAATCTTCCATCATGTAATTTTTTGTGGACGAGTGGAGTGGTTACACATGACGCAATTTTACATGATGTAACTCCTGGCATGTACAGCGCATTGCCGATTTCTACTATGAATGAAGCCATACATTTTCATCACGTATGTAAACCCGCAATCGTTCAATCATCTCGGCGCAAAGATGATGATTATATGCAATTTTAAACCGCAAATGCACACCATGACCGACAAGTTCCGACATTTTTTTTGATAACCATATGAGTGAAGTCGGTCGAAATGTAAATGCACACACTATTCAAGAAGCAAAATTCCACCGCGCAAGAGGAGAGAATGTAGCGACTTGGGTTGCTACGGACATATTCTAAGATACAAAAGTATGGTATCGACACGCTCGACGATTCGTGTGGCTCGATTATACCATCGATGCAACCCATCAAAAGGATCGCGCGGTCGGTTCCATTTCGAATCCTCTCGAAACTGCTTTTTAGGTTGGCACCACAATATTCTATGACACCGAAGTATGGTGTGACATTCAGGAGATACGCGAATCAGTTTATTCGTAGATAAAAGTAGCAGAGAGAGAGAGAAATCGATGCTGCCGATACGGTGTTTTACATGCAATTCGCTAGTTGGCCATTTTTGGAACGACTATGAGACTCGTAAGTGTGATGCGCGAGAATTCTTAGACCAACATAACATTCGACGTCTCTGTTGTCGTCGAATGTTGCTGACACATGTTCCGATCATCGATGACATTGTCAAATTTTCGAATGATAACACAACACTCGATCATGCAAATACAAAATTTTTGGCATTTGCACCAGATAAACGATGTATTAATTGTGATTAGTATGACAAATGTACACGTGCACCCCTCTCATGTGTCTTCGAATATCTTGTCATAGAATATGACAGGTACAAAAAGCATGTCCATATTCTTCTAGAAAATATAGAACCCGTTTTGCCAATTTGCGCATCAGACTGACCGTAATATACGGAAGATTCCCTTGGTGACGTGCCATCTCCGCTCGATGCACGATCATGTCCCACGATCCATGAGTACCGGCTATGTATGCAACTCACACGCTTCGATTAACGACGAGGATATACTTTCGCGGAATAGCACGTTCGATGAATCTGACATCTGTTGTAATAACAGAGAAGACGAGTGTAATTTGTTACTTAGATGAATCGATACGACCGGAATCGGTAGATGTGGTTCGGTTTGATACCATACAACATCACCGTGTGGTGATGTTATCGTGATTCGTTGTAAAAAATGAAAAATCTCGTTTAATTTTGCGGGTAAAACACAGATTAAAAGTAATGGAGTGATTACACAGCCATATATTTCAAACAAAATAAGCAAAAATTGGGGACGACAAAAACGTTTCAGATGTACAGGGGAATCGAATTTTATATGCGTACATAGAATTTCATTCAGTGCATCATAGTGCGAAAAGTCGGGAGACAAATGTGTCGCATATCGACATACTGCAAAGAGTGCAGATAAAACGGCCATCCACCACACCAAAGGATACCCACCTAAACGGAGATGAAGTAACGCTTCTTCATTAACAATTGAGATCGCGATCAATAAAGCCATTGCCGATCCGAATACGAAAAGTAAACACTGAAACATACCTCCACGTATCGGAGTACGCTGACAATCAAGACATTGCCAGATGAGAGGTTCTACCTTCTCGATTCGTGTTTCAAGTGTATGCGGTAACTCGTTAAAAAGTCCAAAGTAATACTTGGCGCCCGGGGTTAGGTGTTGTCGGACTAAAAAATCAACGGATCGACTTTTTATGTCATTTACATGCTGAACAATGTAAGTCATAGTCACGAATATCACTGTGATTGGTAAAATGCAAAGTCCACAAACTCCCATGATATATAAAGATTTCTGATTTTTTTTGATATCAAGAATTGAAATGAGACGATTCTGTTCTGTGAACATTGGACGCAGTACAAACCGTTCGAATACGGTTAAGAAAATGTCATTGATACACCATTGTGGTACGATTCCATTTGACACGAGCGCCACGATGAAATTAGTTTGACGCATCATGACATTTATAATGTCAATGGTTGAAAGATTTGGATTCATGATACAAAAATGTTTATGACGATTATATTCTACAAGCAATTCCATGACTTCATTCCAGGATTTTTTCAAAAATTGAGATTCCGTTATTTCGATTTCGTCTCGAAGTCGATTGCGGATATCAATTATGTCTATGCAATGATTTACTGCATAGACGATTCGATATGCAATGTACATTGTCATTATCATGATATAGAATACACCGAATTTACCAATCTTGAAAGTATTCGTAAACAACCGAATATTTACACATGTAGTTACGTTTATACACTGATACATGATATCGTGCCAATTAATGAACTGAAAACAGATTAAGATCAGTACAGATATGCATACAAGTCCAAATATATCACAGATGTATTGAACAACAAGTGTACGTGTTCCTCCGCGTCGATGAAAAACATAGACGTTGGTCAGAAATGTATCGACATTCGCAACCGGGTTCCAATTTTCCTTTGCCAGCGGTATAAAATGGACATCTGATTGCATCTCAAAATTGTTACTATATTACATTATTTTATTCCATACTTCCGTTGTCTTCGAATGTGTCCATCTCGTGCATCAACTTCGGCGCGTCGTTGACAGAATAATAAATAGGTCGTAATAAATAATGGGTTGCGTATCTCGCCTAAAATTTGACTCATTGCATAGAACACAATGGTCCATTACAACCAAACGATTGTTTCTGAAGTGTTACAACCATTATATAAAGTGCGGAAAGGTGTGCACACAATGTAAATTTGCACATTTATTCGAAAAGGGACCCACATTATGTGGTGTACCCATGTCCAATTTTACGTTGAAGAGAGAATGATACGGGGGAAAAATCGTCCTTGCATTTCTACTGAAAAAATAAATATGCGAGGAGATGCATTCGTATGTGGAAACGAATGAAGAACAAAATGGGTTGTGTAGAATCAAAATGATTTCAAACGCAAGTTTTTTTGAATTCATGTGGGTCACCGGGAGTGCACCCAAGACAGAAAATAAAAAAAACAACACCAATATTCCACTTGAAACGCATATTAGTGTAGCTCGCGCGAAGTTTGTACAGGAACGGGAAGAAATCCCCGCGCTACGAAATAAATGCAACGCGTTGCGAAAAACAGCAGACAATTTAACGGGGCGTCACCAATATCGTCAAAAACGTGACATGTACAATGAAATCAATGATATACAGACTGAAATCGATAGCCGTCAATCGGAAGTACGGGAGCACGAATTTGAACAGATGATTGCTCCATATATGAATGCATATAACCAACGTGTAGAAATAAACGAAGCGTCGACTGGAACGCCTCGAAACATTACAGTACCAGGATGTGGTCGAAAACGAGAAACCATCGATTCTTATGTCCAACAATACGATGCTACGGCGAAACGTCAAATGACGCTCATAAATGAGTATTTGGTAGAAACACAGAACGAAGCTCCTAAATTGGCAATGAATACGCGCGACGAATGTCCGCTCTGCAAAGAAGTTCTCATGTTGGTAAACTCAAAGGCAATTATGACATGTGCGAGTTGTGGATATGCAGTGACATATTTGGACGCAACGATGCAGAGTATGAGCTATAACGATGACGTGGAGTTTTCTTCCTTTAGTTATGTAACATAACCATCCTGTTGCTCAACATGTTCCATGACACAAACTGACGTGTATTTTGTTCCATGATGTCATAGAAACGGATCAATCACTTTAATGAATGGCTTCAACAAGTGCAAGCCAAAGAAAATTTTGAAATATCCGACGCCGTGTTAGAAAACATCATGAACGAACTGTATAATCAACGAATTGAAACCAAAGATATTACCGCCAAAAAAGTTCGCGAAGTTCTCAAAACGCTGAAGTTGCGAAAAGCATATGAACATGTAGCGCAAATTACGAGCAAACTCACTGGCAGTAAACCATTGCTTCTTCCACCTGAAGCCGAAGAAATGTGTAGACTTATGTTTATTGCGGTTCAACCGGTCTTTGAGAAACATTGCCCCAAAGATCGCAAGAATTTTCTGTCGTACTCGTGCGTACCAACCTGTTCAAAACCGACCAAACTCTATTTAGTTATAGTGTCTGGTACTTTTTTTTGAATGTTTCGCCGCAGGTATTGTCTGTATAAATTCTTCCAACTACTCGGTTACGATCAATTTTTAGAATCCTTTACACTGCTCAAAGGTCGAGACAAATTGGCACGTCAAGACGAAATTTTTGTAAGTTGCCATGTTTTAGTTGTCGTGTTATTCGGAGTTACCATTAATTCTGCGTTTGTTGCTTGCAGAAAAAAATTTGTCAAGATTTGGATTGGGAATTTATGTAAGACACGACCTCCATTTACATGTACCTATTGTTATGCCCCTTAACGTCATATCAACCCATTTGCAAATGTTGTTGGTGTTGCACAGATCCTCCGTGTGATTTTCCGTCATGTACAACATTTGGACTCGTTTAAATTTCACAAGAATCGCATCGAACGGAGATTTCCCTTTGTTGAGTGAATGAGCGACATAGAATATGCTCATTCGCAAACCAAGTCATGAACCCCAACTCTCATGTCTTCGAATATTCGAAGGTAGAAGTACTATTGGACTGGAGAGAATGTAGCGACTCGGGTTGGATACATTCAAAGACACGGAAGTTTGATGCAGAATCAATTCATCTACTCTACCGTTTGCTTGAAATATGGTATTTGATCCATTCTTTCCGCGCTGTTCCATATGAACGCCTATGTTTGATATAATATATGATAAAATCAATGAATGTCATTTTAACAAATGTTTTTTTTCTGAAAACAAACATTTTCGATACACCCGTCTCACCGTTTTGCATCGGATTCAAGTACAATCTCCGGCTCGCGATTGGGTCGGCCACCGCGGCGAGGGGGTAAAACGATCGGCAATGTGACAAAGGATAATATTAGCCACTAATTCTTTCATATATTTAAATCAAGAGATTTATAGACGGACCCTAAGATGTGTGTTTCACATGCTGGAAAGCTTCTTTGAAACTTTTGTGCTCCGTATGTACATGAGTTGGAAATAGTGTATGCAAACCAAATTGGAGGAGAGGCAAAACTCGAAGAAAAATTGCAATGAGTATGACAATTACGATACATTCGATCGCTAATCTGACCATAGTTCCAACCCAGCCTAATCCCAACGAATCAAGCAAATCGTTAAACGTACTACCCAGAACATCTAAACTACTTGGATATTTCTTGTTGCATGTGTCATCGCAGTATTTTTTACAACTGAGCATCTCCGTTTTGGGGTCCTTATTCTTGTCACTGCACAGTGGGTCAGTTGTGTGTGTGTCGGGTTTATTCGCTGTACACGTCTTGATACAAGCGCTTCGCTTCGCTTGATTTACCCTACCGTATACAAAAAAGCCGGCCGCGGCACCCACGGCGCCGAGAATTGCTCCCTTTTTTAGTTTGCATTTAATTGAACATTCATCTTTTTCCAAATCCTTTTCAGCTTCTTCGGTCTCCTTTTCTGTATTTTTCACTTGCTCTTCAGCTGCTTCTTTTTCAGCATCATTCCCAGCTTTTTCAGTCTCTTTTTCAGCCTCTTTAGCTTCCTTTTCGGCCTGTTGTTTTGCCTCTAACTCAGCTTCATCTTCTGCAAGCTTTTTGGCTTCTTCCGCTGCTTTTTTTCTTGCAGTTTTGGCGGCTTCTTCCCCGGCTTCTTTTGCTGCGTCGGCAGCTTCTTTTGCTACGTCGTCGACGGCGTCTCTCGCGGCTTCTTTCGTTGCGTCGTCGGTGGCGTCTCTCGCGGCTTCTTTCGCTGCGTCGGCGGCGGCGTCTCTCGCTGCCTCAGTGCTGGCCTCTTTCGTTGCGTCTTCGGCGGCCTCTGCCGCGATTTCTGATGCGAACCCCATTTGTATTATTACATATATTGTTTTTCCACGTGTCAATTCTTCCACGTCTTCCAAAGAAAAATACTTCATGTTTATGGCAAATATAATTGTGTAGTTTTTATCTTTCGAGTTGTCTTATACCCAATATCGTGTACTTCAACATACGGTTCGTCGATGGTCAACAATTTACCAGTACGGTACATGTGATTCTCACTCACATCATACCGGACATGACGACCAATGTAGCTTTGCAACATTTTTTGTCGTTTTTCGTAGATCTTTAAGCTCATCGTATGCAACACATACTCGGGTGTCTGCAGTAACACATTTGCGTCAATCTGCATCGCAACATGTACATTCGGCATTGTATTTTTATTTGCATCCTTTATTTAGTTTGGTACGATTGGCCGCAGGTTATTGTTCGTACCGCCGCAGTTTGATGGGTGGTTCCATAGAATTCCAAGTTTTGGTCGAACGAAAATGGTTCAATTCCGTTCTCGTCAATGTATGAATACCGAAAATCGTCGCGATTAAAATGAAAAAGACAGTTGGGCATTGGTGAAAAATTTTTTTCGAGGATGCCAGGCTTCATGGAGTACGAGAAGCATATGCTTGAACTCTCTTTGGTTTTGGCGTATATGCCTCAAGTACACACGCGGTCAGATCGCGGTGTCAGGCGGAAGAAGAACTGTGCAACTACCGGTCACGATCGGCCGACCTGGCCATTGTTTACGTGCGAGGACAGCATACGCCAGGTTGGAAATTGCATTTGGGGAAAAAATTAAAAATGTAGTTTTAATTTTTAGAACATCTTGCCATCGAATGTACGTGAACGCAATAAAATATAATTTTACTTGTGAAAGAAAACCACCGATGGCTTCGACTGTTGGATCACGGTTGGACCGTAAGTACCCCAGGGTGAATGAACGAATGGCTACGTCGATTCACTACAATACATGTGACAAATCATTGAAGATCAAACGACTCCACACTGAC
>Ga0209199_1005727_pt1 | contig 10773 bp, 3 predicted proteins | sample COGITO_mtgs_1105_7_FD_184805 | JGI IMG/M metagenome (GOLD analysis project Ga0209199, IMG submission 184805) | Pelagic marine microbial communities from North Sea - COGITO_mtgs_110523 (SPAdes) (version 2) | ecosystem: Environmental > Aquatic > Marine > Epipelagic ...
GTTGTGAAATGATTGGACATTTGTGTTTTCTTTGAAGCATTTTTCCATGCTTCATTGATTTTCGGTTTTGATAGTGCAAATCTCATCGGTGGGTGGTCAGGTGGGTGGTTTATATTGAGTAAATATAGGAAAATAGTGGTAAATTGTTCCCATCAATACAATGTTTACCTATATATGACAATATTTCCGATAAATGTTCGAGTCCCGTCCAGACCGCTCAAACACCCCGTAAGCTCAATGTTTACGGGGTTTTGTTTTTTTTGTGGGTCGGGGTGTGGGTCCAAACTCTTTTTTTAGCCTCAAAAGATGTGACTGACCCGAGCGATTTGACCATGCTCTGGATGATGCAAAAATCCCTCGATTGCTTTAATCGATCGATAGCCATTTCGATCATGCCAAGAGTCTGTCCCAGATGGTGACCTCAACGATTCAATGTTCACTTTTCCAATGTCTTTCGATGTCTTATGGTGAACGTGGTGGGTGTATATGTGTCGATGCTTTGTTTTGGCCCAATCTTCTGGAGTTTCTTCAGCCATTAGCAATGGAAGGTCATTTTGTTTTGCCCCGTCCCCATGTGTGGCCCCTATGAGGTTGGTCCCATAACGGAAATACTTTCGATGTGCAATGGAACAGTCAAAGGTGATGTTTTCATTCTTATGGAACCAGGTTTTGATCACATCTGACAAAAAGAATCCTGAAACATAATCATGATTTGATGGACAATGGTTATAATGAGCATCAGCAACTGTGATCAGTTTCTTCAAAACCTCAACAATCACATCCTTTTTTTTTACTAAATAATTCTCATACCACATCCTATGAGAATCTTATAGGGAGGTATTGATGGTTGTTTTCCTTTTGATATTATTAGTGTGCGAAATAACATTCCCATTAATGAAGGAGATATTAAAATATATATATTAAATTTTATTACTTGTAGTTATTCTGCTAACTATTTTAATCAATCACTAAACTGAACACATTTACTTTTAATCAACTGCTGTTTTGATTTTTGATATATATTAGAATCAAAAAATATTTATTTAAAGAAAAGGGGTCATTGGTCTAAATAGCGTTAAGGTGCTTTGAAGACATTAAATTAATATTATGATTAAAATAGTTCTTACTTACACCTTGCTACTAACGTTTTGTTGTTGCTTTAATCTTATTTTTAATTTCACATAATTCCACTTTTGTATATCTTTTATTTTTCCAATACATCTGAACATCACCTTTGGGAATTACTAAATTTTCAAAGAAAGCTTTTTCGTTTCTATCCATAATCACTGATTAAAACATAAACTTAATTTATATTTGACATTTATATTTTGTAATAAAAAAAAGGCTTAGTAAAATATTAATTTTCAACTGATATTCAATCAATAACTTTTATATCTAATTATGTAATCTCTGGGTTTCTGTTTCTTCTATACCTTGTCCAACGGCTCCATAGCTTTAACCAAAAATTCCTTTACTCGATTTGTTATTTTTTAAAGAATCGCCTGGTGCATTCTAGCATCTTTTCTGCTACTTAACCTTCTTCTATTTCGTCTTATTATGTTACCTGCTTGACTTTTTTTTAAAGCAGTCATTGTCTTTATTATCTGTTCTCTTAGGAGTAAAAAAGATGTATTTAATTCATTTTCGTCAGACAGAAGTCTTTAATGTGATACAATAACTATTGTTAAAACAAATAGCAACAGGGAATCATCCTGAATTTCCATCAACAAAGTTGTAGTAATAAATTAATGTTTGATCAGTATTACGGCAAAGTTGACCTTTTGTCAGTTTCCTAAATCAAGCAGTACATATTTACAGATTAAACTAAGTAAGATATTAATTTCTTACTCTTAATGATTCCAGACTTGATGTTTAATTAGTGTTCTAATGATGAAATTTGTTTCAGTCATTTTACAGCATGAGTGTATGTAAAATCTACACAGACTTTATTTAAAATATCACATTAAAAAATTAATTAATACGTCTGATGGAAGCTTACCAAAACAATGCGGATTATATAGTGGTCTCCAAAATTAATATTGCATTGATTTGGGTTGTGTTCTTCTTTTGTGGATTTTCCTCATTCGCTCAAAATAATAACAATTTAAATATTGTTGAAGTTGATGGTGTAGTCTCATGTCCCTCGAGCACAACAGATATTGGAGACTCGCGGCTTTTCGGGACTAAAAGGATTTATGTAGTTGGAGATACTGAATTAGATAACGTTGTCAGTGGTGGAAGTTTCTCTGTGGGGGCTTCAACATTTACTCCCGCCGATTTAAGTTGTGTTTGTATCACACGGTTAACAAATCTGAATAATCTTTTTTTATCTAATGCTTCATTTAACGATGACATTGGAAACTGGGACACTTCAAACGTTACTGCAATGGGTGCAATGTTTAGGGATGCGAGTTCCTTTAATCAAGACATAAGTAAATGGGATGTGAGCAATGTTATAAACATGGTTGGTATTTTTAGAGGGGCACAAGATTTTAATAATGGTGGTCAAGACCTAAACGATTGGGATACTTCAAATGTTACTTCTATTGAGTACGCTTTTAATGGCGCAAAGGTCTTTAATAATGGGGCAACAGCAGGAGTATCAACAACTTTGAGTTGGGATGTCGGCAATGTAGATCAAATGCAATACACATTTCAAAATGCGGATGCTTTTAATGCAAATTTAAGTAATTGGGATACTGGTAAAGTTTTTAGAATGGATAATATGTTTACCAATGCAGATCTTTTTAATAATGGGGCAGATCCTGGAGTATCAACCACATTGAATTGGGATACTAGTAGTGTTGTAGGTATGGAAAACATGTTTTATGAGGCAGATAACTTTAATGCAAATATTAGCAATTGGGATGTGGGCAATGTTAGACGAATGAACTCAATGTTTAGAGAGGCTAGATTTTTTAATAATGGGGCAGATCCTGGAGTATCAACAACTTTGAGTTGGGATACTAGCAGTGTTATAACTATGGCTTATATGTTTGCTCTGGCAGATAATTTTAATGCAAATATTAGCAATTGGGATACTAGTCTTGTTACTGATATGAATAATATGTTTTGGAAAGCATATGTTTTTAACAATGGGGCATCTGCAGGAGCATCATCTTCAATCTTGAGTTGGAATACCAGCAGTGTTACTACTATGAAGAGTACATTTAATAGAGCTACTGCTTTTAATGGAAATTTGAGTGGTTGGGATACTAGTAATGTTACTAGAATGGATAATATGTTTGATAACAACACCGTTTTTAACAATGGGGCATCTGCAGGAGCATCATCTTCAATCTTGAGTTGGGATACTAGTAAGGTTACTAATTTTAATAATATGTTTGTGAATGCTGATGCTTTTAATGCAGATATAAGCAGTTGGGACACGAGTAGTCTCATTCAAACATATAGGATGTTTAAAGGCGCAGATGTTTTTAATAGTGATATAGGTGGATGGAATGTGAGCATTGTCAATAATATGGAGGAAATGTTTCAAAATGCATCAGCCTTTAATCAAGATTTAACTTGTTGGGATGTGGATCCTGCTCCCATTTATGATGATTTCAGTACTGGCTCCCCTTTAATTCCAGATTTTGTTCCTCGATGGAATGACCCTAATACCCCATCCATTAGTTATACAGCTTCAACAGCTGAACAAGATGACTCCCCATTAACTCCAACTATTGTTAGTCTACGCGGGACTTTTACCGCTTCAATTACGGGAGGACTTGTTCATAGAGTGAATCAATGGGGTTCTGGTAATGCAGATTTTTTAAGTATTGATGCAACTACAGGTGTGATTGACCCATCGAACTCTCTGGCTGGTATATACGATATCACATATACAAATTGCTTCTCTAGTTTCACAACCTCAATTACAATTCGCTCTGTAAATGATCCAGGATATCAACTAAGCTATGCATCTAGTCCAGTTTGTATATCCGCTGGTGGAACGCTTACCCCAACAATAATTCCCACAAACTCGCACGCTACAGTTCCTAGCATGTACATAGATCCTGGAAATCCAGCTAGTTATTCTAATATAGGGAATGCTCCATCTCTTCAAGCCATATCGAATTTAACTACTAATACCCAATTTACTCATTGGGAAGCCGGCGTTCTTCCTGATGATCCAAATTTACGACCAGACTTTAGGATATTTAATACTGGGGATGGAATCATTCACAAACCAGGATATTCATGGGAGTTACTTTCTGGAGCAGATCCTGATAATTATATTTGGAAAAATGGCGAACGTGGATGGCCTAGAAATTCATCCTCCATTTCCATGTGGATAAAGGGGTCTGATTTTACTGAGGTCTTTCAAATGAGTTCGAATGCTTGGTCAAGTGGTGCTATTAAAGATCGATTTTACTCAACGGGTGGGAAATGGAAAAGAAAAATTAGGGGAGCTGAAACTACTGATCAAGTTATAGGAAATAATACGCTGACCGACAATCAGTGGCATCACATAGTAGTAACAAGAGATAAAGATGGAGGGCCCTCTGCGGGTACAGGAAAAACTGGTATTATTAAACTTTATATTGATGGAGCTTTAACTTATACTGTGACAGGAACCTCTTCGAGTCAGTTGGATGAGAGGGGTCATTGGTATGCAACTTTTGGAAAAGGGGTATTTGTAGGAGAATTTGGCACAATTAGAATTTTTCATGTTGAATTAACTCAATCTGAAGTTGAATACGAATATGATATGTTTGCTCTTCGATACAAACCTGCTGGGTTTTCAGCGACCCCTGGTGGACTTTCAATTAATTCAGCAACCGGAATAATCGATGTTTCAAATTCTGTTTCTGGAACATATGAAATTACCGCCTCTTGGACAGAACCCACAAGTGGTAAAGTCCACACTTCTTCTAATACAATTACAATTGTAGGCTCTGATCCTAGTTTTAGTTATCCTTCTTCAACAATTGCTCAAGATGACGGGTTAATAACTCCTGCGCCTACGAATTCTGGTGGAACTTATACCACTACAATAACTTCAGGACTTTTTCATAGAAATAATCAATGGGGTCCTGGTAAAGCAGATTATTTAGATATTGATTCAAATACAGGTGTAATTGACCCATCGAACTCTCTTGCTGGAGTTTATAACATAACATATACAATTGGCTGCGAAAGCGCTACAACCTCAATTACAATTCGCTCAGTAAATGATCTAGGGTATCAACTAAGCTATGCGTCTAGTCCAATTTGTAGAAATACTGGTGGAACGCTTACCCCTACAATAATTCCAACAAACTCTCATCGAACACTTCCTAATGTGTACTTGGATCCTGGAAATCCAGCAAGTTGGACCAATGTTGGTAGTGTTACTGGTGGAACTACTGGTATTTTATCGAATTTAACAACGAATTCTTCCTTTACCCATTGGGAGCTCAAAGATGACAATAGTCTTAATGTCTGGACAGACAATGCAACTTATCATCCAGACTTTGTGACAAGAAATAATAATGGAAATATAAAACATAATGAAGGAATGTCCCTGGAATTTACCGCTCCTGGAGACTTAGATGATTTAATTGAAAATGATTACAGTGGTGATCGTGGATTTTTTCCAAGGAAATCACAATCAATTTCTGTATGGGTTAAGGAATATGATTGGACTGACCGGGATAATAAAACTATTATCTATGAATGGACAAGTGGGAGTAGCCAGGGGATTTCATCTCTTTGGTCTCAAGGTGGAAAATGGAAATATAGAATTGGATTTGGAGGGTCAAGAGATAGAATTGGATTACCGATTGCCTCTGGTGGTGGACATTTTATAATAGCAGATAATACGCTGAATAACAATCAGTGGTATCACTTATTAATAACAAGAGATGTGGATGGAGGTCCTGGATCAGTTAACCAGACCGGGGTTGTTAAATTTTATGTTGACACCGTTTTAACGGGTACTGTGACTGAAACTTTCAATTTAGAGTATCCAGCTGATGGAACTATTATGTTTGGTAGAAATTCAAACGGTGAAAGAACGCCAGATACCAATGGTTTTGAATTTGAAGGAGAATTTGGCCCAATTAGGATTTTTGCACACGAATTAACACAATCTGAAGTTGAACATGAATATGACATGTTTGCCCTTCGATACAAACCTGATTCGTTTACAGCAACCCCTGGTGGACTTTCAATTAATGCAACTTCAGGAATAATTGATGTTTCAGCTTCTGTTTCTGGCACATACGAGATTACCGCTTCATGGACAGAGCCTACAAGTGGAAAAGTTCACACTTCTTCCAATACAATTACCATTGAAGACCCAGATGCTGGGTTTAGTTATCCTTTAAATAATTATTGTCAGACTACTCTTTCGGAAATTACTCCCGCAATAACAGGAGATGCAGGAGGTGTTTTTAGTGCTTCTCCAGCTGGTTTGGTGATTGATTCTACGACTGGTGTAATTTCTCCAACCGCATCTTCTGTAAACACATATACTGTTGAATATGCCATCTCTGGCGCATGCTCTATAACATCTACTTTTACTATAGCAATCACAGGTTTTTTAGCAGATGCGAGTTTCAGATATCCCAGTAATTATTACTGTCAGGGCAGTTCCGATATAATAAATCCAATAGTTACCAATCCTGGAGGTTTATTTACCTCAACCCCTCCCGGAGGTTTGATTATGAATGGAATAGGTATAATAGACATTGACTCCTCATCAGCTGGAACTTATATTGTAGAATATAGTACACCAGGAGACTGTTCTTCAACTTCAACTCTATCTATTCAAATAGATGCTCAAGATGCTCCCATACTTTCATATGCCAGTTATACTGGTTGTGATAATGCAAACCCTTCTTTAAATTTTAATCCAACTTTAAATATAGCAGGAGGGACTTTTACTTCTTCCCCAACAGGATTAATTTTTTCAGGTAGCGGGATTATTACTCCTTTTGGTTCTAGTACTGGAACCTATACGATTGTTTATACAACTCCGGGATCATGCCCGGGCGCAACAAGTGTTTTGTTTGAGGTTTACCCTGCAGATGACCCAACGTTTAATTACTCTCAAAATTCTTTTTGTGAAAGTTTCTCCAATACAATTACTCCTACTATAAATACAATCGGGGGAACTTTTAGTTCCAGTCCAACAGGGCTCTATTTTGATGCATCTAACGGAGCAATAAATCCAGCGTTGTCTAGCGAAGGAACATATACTCTCGAGTACACAACTGCAGCTTTATGCTCATCCGTTTCATCAACTATCATTGTTATTAATGTGGAGGACGATTCAACTTTCACTTATTCTGATACTATTTATTGTCAAACGAACACTGGCTCTGTAACCCCTACTATAGCTGCTTCAGGTGGAATTTTTACATCTAGTCCACTAGGCCTGGAAATAAATGCTACAACTGGTGCTATTTCACCCTCCATTTCAACAGCTGGAACCTATACAATCGAATTCACATCTGATGGTATTTGCTCAACTACATCCTCATCAACAATTGAAATAAAAGCACCCGATGATGCCACATTTTCATATCCTATCAATTTTTATTGTAAGTCGACCACAGAAATAGTGACACCAACATTAAATTATATTGGAGGGACTTTCAGTGTTAGTCCCACAGGATTGGATTTAAACGTGTCTACTGGTGAAGTTTCACCTACTAGTTCTAATGTTGGAACTTATACCATTGAACATACTACCTCAGGTTTGTGTTCATCAACATCTACTTTTACACTGATAATTAAACCAGTAGATAATCCTACTTTTACTTATCCTGACAATACTTATTGTCAAGGAACCACAGAAAAAGTAACTCCGACCCTTTCTATATTTGGCGGAACATTTACATCCAGTCCGTCGGGATTAAATATTGATTCTCTTACGGGTGAAATCGACACTAATTTATCTGCTGTTTCAACCTACACAATAGAATATACTTCAGAAGGCATTTGCGCAGGAACAGCATCTTTTACTTTAGTAATTAATGATTTTAAAAACAATCCCGGTTTCAATTACCCCTCTTTATCATACTGCATAAGTGATTTGTCAACTGTTACACCAACAATAGAGACCCCTGGAGGAGTATTCACCTCAAGTCCAACGGGATTAAGTATTGACACTACGACTGGAAATATAATTCCTAGCTTATCATCGGTTGGTAGTTATACAATCGGATACACTACAGCTGGTGATTGCCAAGATACATCCTCATCAACAATTGAAATAAAGGCCATTGACAACTCCAATTTCAGTTATAGTTCAAATCTATTCTGTACAGAAAATTCTTCTTTAGCCTCACCCACTGTTATAACTTTAGGCGGAACATTTACATCCAGTCCATCAGGACTTTCAATTGATCAAATAACAGGAATTATTAATCCAACTAATTCAGTTCCTCGCATTTATAATATTACATACACAACTCCTGAAACTATAACCTATCCTGTTGTTACACTTGGATGTGTGAGTAGTACAACTATTTCTATAACCATATCCTCTCTCAACACGGGTGGTTTTGATTATGGGTATGCTCTCGGGGCAGAGTTTTGTCCTAATGACACTGACATTAGACCTTCTATTAGTGGTTCTGTTTCAGGAACATTCTATAGTTTGCCAGCAGGGCTAGACATAAATCCAACAACCGGAAAAATTCGTTTTCAAAATTCAACACACGGGACATATAACATCTTGTATGAAGTACCATCCCTTTGCGGAAATTCAGCTTCTTCATCAACTATTATACTTAAAGAAGATTGTACCCCTCCTTGTGATGTAGATGGTGATGGTGTTTGTTGTGCAAGTGAAATATTATATGGGACAAGCTGTTCAGATCCATGTGATTATTTTTTCCCAGGCACATTATTTAATAATACATCTTCAAGATGGAAAAGCCTCGATTGTGACGGAGATGGTGTTTTAAATGGAGATGAACGGATTGACAATACTGATCCAAGAAATGCCTGTAGCTATAATATAGATAGTATTACTATAGGTATAACTGCTTTAATAGATTGCGACGGAGATGGTGTTCTTGATTCAACTGAAATTTATGATGATGACACTAATCCTTTCAATAGTTGTTCCTTAAACATAAATAACATAACACTTGTGGTAAGTTCCCGAGATGACTGTGATGGTGATGGTGTTACAAATGAAAAGGAGGATATCGATAATACTAATCCAATTAATCAATGTAGCTACTTATTAAGTAGTGTAAGTACAAGTACAAGTCTTGCTTGGCAGGGATCAGATTGTGATGGAGATGGAGTTCTAAATGAAATTGAACTAATTGATGGCACTAATATTAATGATAGATGTGATTACAGATTTGAAAGTTTAAGTATTTTTCCAGATCAGGGGTTTGATTGTGATGGAGATGGGGTTAGTAATTTTCAAGAAATCAAAAATGATAACACAAACCCCCAAGATAGTTGTGATTTCAACCCATCATCTACTGATTTTCCAAAAAAGAATGAATGGAAAAATTTAGATTGTGATGGAGATGGCTTTATCAATTCATCTGATGAATTCCCGCTTGATAAATTTGAGTGGTTTGATAATGACAGTGATGGTATAGGGGATAATCAAGATTTGGATGACGATAATGATGGTATCGAGGATGTTGTTGAGGGCATAGATGATTTAGATAATGATGGAATTCCAAATTATCTTGATATAGATAGTGACGGTGATGGATGCTTTGATGTGAGTGAAGCGGGGTACATTGATCTAGATTTAGATGGAATAATAGGTTCTGGAACCCCTGAAATTGATTTCAATGGTAAAGTATCTTCAAGCGTGGGTTATTCAGGAATTGCAGATAATGACGCTAATGGAGTATTTGATTTTTTAGAGAACGGATCACCAGTAGAAATCTATTTAGAGCCAATCGGAGAACAAATAATTAATCGAGGATCAACAAATGAGATTTATATTCTTGCAAATTCTGAATCTTCAATTAATTATATATGGCAAGTAAGTAAAAAGGTAGTCTCTTCCACGTCATATAATCAATGGGTTGAAATTTCAGATAATAAAATTTATAGTGGTACTAAAACAAATAAATTAACTATTTATAATCCATCCTACAATATGGAAGGGTGGAGGTTCAGAGTAATAACCTCATCGCCAGATTACATTTGTGGAGGAGAGATTATATCGGAATCAAGCGAATTGATAATCACGAATCTAGTGATTCCAAGTGCATTTTCACCAGACGCAGATGGAATTAATGATTTATGGACAATTAGAGGAGGATTAAATGAAAATTATCCTAATAATAAAATCGTTATTTTCAATAGATGGGGAATAAAAGTATATGAATCTAAAGGATATCAAAATGATTGGGACGGGACTTATAATAACAATATGAGTACCACCAGCTCATCAAACCTTCCAGTGGGGACATACTTTTATGTTTTGGATTTAAATGGAGATGGATCAGATGTAAGAAAAGGATATGTTTATATTACAAGGATGAACGATGAATAAATATATAGTTTTAAATATTGTCCTTTTTTCATTCTTGAATATACACCAAATTCAAGGTCAGCAAGAACTCAATTTTAATCATTATATGTTAAATAGTCAATTGTTTAACCCTGCTTTTGTTGGATTGGAAGAGAACCTAACAATTAGCTCAATTAGCAACTTACAATGGTTAGGTTTTGAGGGGAATCCAACGACAAATTCGATTCTTTTAGAGGCTAAATTGAAAAATAATTTAGGAATAGGGATGGAACTAATTAGCGATAAGATTGGCCCAACAAACACTAATTTTATTGCAGTTA
>Ga0209199_1005731_pt1 | contig 10771 bp, 10 predicted proteins | sample COGITO_mtgs_1105_7_FD_184805 | JGI IMG/M metagenome (GOLD analysis project Ga0209199, IMG submission 184805) | Pelagic marine microbial communities from North Sea - COGITO_mtgs_110523 (SPAdes) (version 2) | ecosystem: Environmental > Aquatic > Marine > Epipelagic ...
TCGCCCTTTGGCGGTATAAAAGATAGCGGCAACGGCGTTAAGGAAGGCGTATTGGAAGCAATGAAGTTTTTCACAAATGTGAAGACCTATTCGCTGCCTTGGCCGCGGTAGTCGCCGTTCTGCATGCCCCGGTACAAGTGGTTTGGTTCGTTTTACGATGGGACACCTGAAGCGTCCAAGCGCATTAACGCCTATTCTAGCTCCAATAAACCCAAGCATGAAATCCAAAGAGAAACAAATCGCAAAGCTTCAAAAGGTTTTGGAGCGGCTTAGTCGTGATGAAATCGTGCAAAATTGAAAGTTGAAAACATTATTGGGTATTGAAGATTATGCACGATATTGTGACGACTACCGTGAGCAGACACAGTTACGTGACATGCTGAAAGATAAACCTGATGAAATCATTGAGTATGAACGGCGTTTAAAAGCAGCAACATTTGCCTACAATAAGGCGGACAGTAAAAGCCAGAAAGGTCATCGTTCCGCTAAGAAAATGTTTGGTGCCTCCTATACACTTTTTGAGCGTTTATCCGAATACCTGACTGAGAAGATGGCGGGAAATGGAGCTCTGGAGACATGGTTCGACCGACCTTTAGCAACGGGTGCTGAAGATAGCTTTGGGTTAGACCCCGATAGTTTTCCGAAAATCATAACCTCCAGAAGTCTCAACAACAAAAGCGGAGGCACTGTCAGACAAAACTACTTGAGATCGGACGAGCGACTTTACAGCGTTTTCTAATGATAAAACATTCTCCATTTCGCTACTTTAAAACCAGCCCTGAAGTCATTCGCTTGGCGGTGATGCTGTATGTTCGTTTCCCGCTTTCGCTCCGTAATGTTGAGGACCTTCTTCATGAACGGGGTGTAGATGTAAGCCATGAAACGGTCCGGTTTTGGTGGAACCGCCTCGGGCCAATGTTTGCATCAGAGATTACGAGGAAAAGACGTAACCAGGCGCGCAGTCACTCGAATTGGCAGTGACACTTTGATGAGGTCTTTGTGAAGATCAACGGTGAACGGCACTACCTTTGGCGTGCTGTAGATCACGAAGGTGAAGTTCTGGAAAGTTATGTGAGTAAGCGCCGAGATCGCAAAGCCGCATTGAAATTCATCAGAAAATCAATGAAGCGCAATGGCCAACCTAAAATTATAGTAACAGACAAACTGCGGTCCTACCGCGCAGCGATGGTGATCAAAGGAAATGCTGACCGGCAAGAAACAGGTCGCTGGTTAAACAACAGAGCTGAGAATTCTCATTTACCGTTCAGGCGACGAGAGAGGGCGATGCTAAGATTTCGACGAACGGCAACCTTGCAGAAATTCGTCTCAATCCACGCTTCAATTCAGAACCATTTCAACCAAGAACGCCATCTCTATTCACGCACCAATTTCAAGCTGAACCGTGCCGCTGCTCTCGCTGAGTGGCGGCAATTATTGAGCGCATAGATTTAGGCTGTGCCAGCAATCTGCTGCGTGTTCTCATTTGTCTGACAGCTTCATTGCAAGCTTTGACGCGTGATAACGACCTCAAGGCCATAAACGCTGATGAAAGTGACGACGGGTCAGCCATTTTCACGGTTCACCTCAATGCAGGTCAGCGAGTATTGCGACTGACCCGCCGGCATGAGCTCGGCCGCACGGTAAAAGCTGACATTGGACACCTCACTGAAGAATTGTGAGCAAGGTGCAGCAGCCAAGCTTAACTGCCTTTGTTCATCATTCTAAGAAATATGCGGCGTCACAATCATAAGATTGGTTCAGGCGAGGGCATGGCGTTTCGTAACCCAACCCAACCCAACTCAACCCAATCCTATTCCAGCTCTCTTCGTTTTAGTTTGGGTGGCAGGGTGGCAAGCGGTTGTTTGTGCAAGTCCTTATCACTCCGCAAGGAACTCAAACAAGCGCGCCACAGCTTCGGCGCCGGGGTCTATATGTCCCTCTAGCTGTTCGGCGCTCAAGTAGGTTGCGCGCCCAGCTTTGGCTGTCGTGAGTGTGGCGGTATACTGGGCCCCTTTGCGGGCTGCTAACGCTGCAGGTTTGGTACCCGATTTCAGCGCCTCTAAAGCTGGCAATAGCGCGTCAACCATGGTTCGATCACCGGGATTTGCGCCGCCGATTTGACGCATCCGGTCCAGACCTGCCTGCAATGCTTCGCGCATTGGTTTGCCAGAAGAAGAGGCATCCCCGGCCGCAGTAAAGAAAATTGCCAGCAATACGCCAGAGGACCCCCCCATGGTTTGACTGAGTTCTAGACCAATGGCGCGATAGAGCTGTGTGTGATCTGCCAGTGGCAGGCTGTCCATCGCATCAATTAGGGCGCGGGCGGCCGTGGCCAGTGTCGAACCCGTATCTCCGTCACCAGATTTCGCATCCAAGGCATTCAGATCATCTTTAGACGCGATCAGCTGTTCGCAACATTTGGTCAAAAAGGCCTTGGTGGATTCATGTGCAGATGCCGGGACGCGCACCGGAGATAACCCATCAGGCAAAGGCAGAACGGGCGTAGCGACCACCGGGTTGCAACCCGGCCATGCGGGTGCCGTGGTCGATTGCGACAAAAGCGTATCATCACCTTTAGACAACGCCATCACAGAAACCGAGAATCCGTGCATATCAAGAGCCGTCATCAACGCTGCAGGTCCAACGATAAATTTAATTTGATCTGTAATTTCACCTGAAAGCAGGCTGTGTGTCAGGATTGACATTTCAAGAACCGAAGCCGCCCCAAGGTTGTTGATCAAGACTGCATGTGGACCTTCCGACATTGTTGCAACCAACCGATCAGTGACTTTGCTTATCGCGTCTGCCGCTCCGTTTGAGGCGACCTGTTCAATGCCTGCCTCGCCGTGAATGCCCAGTCCAAGTTCAGCCATTCCATGGGGAATGCGGTTTTCTTTTGGAGATTCTGGCACAGTGCAAGTGTCCAGCGACATCCCGATGCTGCGGCTGGCGTCAATCACGCGCTCTGCGGTCAAAGTGCAGGCGTCCAGATCTGCGCCATTTTCAGCCATCGCCCCGGCAATTTTATGCACGAAAAGCGTTCCGGCCAAACCCCGCGCCTGCGGCAGGTCTGGCAGGGCGATGTCATCATCAACGATCACCATGCTGACTTTATGGCCAAATGCCCGCGCACGCTCGGCGGCGAGACCGAAATTCAATCTGTCTCCAGTGTAATTTTTTACGATCAAAAGGCAGCCTGAATGTCCAGTCACCGCCAATATTCCCGCTAAGACCGCATCGGCAGAAGGAGAGGCAAATACATCGCCACAAACCGCTGCCGTCAGCATACCTTTACCGATAAAACCGGCATGGGCAGGTTCATGGCCCGATCCTCCACCCGTGACCAAAGCAACTTTGGATTTGTCCCAGTCGGCCCGTACCACAACGCGAATATGCGGATAGCCGTCAAGCCGTGTGAGCGTCCCACCAGAGGCCGCAATTGTTCCGTCAATGGCCTCTGTGACCATATCTTCTTTTGCATTGATGAATTGTTTCATGAACTTCCCCTTAAGTCAGACGCGCGCCGACGGCGTCGAAATAGAACGGATTTTGTGGACGAATTTTGACGGTATCCCCATCTTTTAAAGTCGTATGTGCATCAGTGACGGTGATAAGGGCATGGTCCTTAAATGACAGATGCAGGCGGGTTTGGTCGCCCAAGCGCTCAATGCGCTGGACCAGACTATCTTCTCCCTCACCCTGCATGATTTGCTCGGGCCTGAGCCCTATTGTTACGGCCCCATCTGGCGCGCCACCAAACACATCCGCAGGCAGCACATTGATCCGGGGCTGGCCTAAGCGACTGGCGGCATAAACGCTGACTGGGTTTTCGTAAATATCACGTGGGGCACCAAATTGAACAAGTTTGCCTTGATCCAAGACGCCGATATGGGTCGCCATTGTCATCGCCTCAATCTGATCGTGGGTGACATAAAGCAATGTCGCGCCAGAATTGGCCTGAATACTTTTAAGCTCGATCCGCAAGTCCGACCGAAGCTTGGCGTCCAGAGAACTGAGTGGTTCATCCATTAAAAACACCGACGGGTTGCGCACTAGTGCCCGCCCGATAGACACACGCTGCATTTCTCCACCCGACAGGTCGGTTGCTTTGTTGTCAAGTTTGTGGCTGATTTGTAGCACCTCAGCAACCTCACTTACTTGGCGTTTCATTTCATCTGCTGGTGTTTTTAGGATTGGTGATTTTAGAGGAAACTCGAGGTTCTGTCGCACAGTTAGATGTGGATAAAGCGAATATTGCTGGAACACCATCGCCACATCGCGCTGCGCCGGGGTGAGCCCATCCATATCGCGCCCACCAATACTGATGCGGCCGCTTTCGGGTTTATCCAGTCCCGAGACCATCCTCAATGTCGTCGTTTTACCCGCACCTGTTGGCCCTAGCAATACGACGAAGGACCCATCTGGGATTGTCATCGTCACATCATCAAGCGCCACATCGGCGCCATAAGATTTGCAAACATTTGTGAGGTTTACTTCAGCCACGGCCCAACACTCCTTCGTTTGCCTCACTCAAAAGGGCGTTGCCCGATTTTGCATCAAACAAACTCACAGTGCGGGGATGAAAGGCAAGACCAATAGTTTCACCAATGGTCACATTAACAGACGCTGCAATCCGCGCTTTTATCACCCCATTGGGTGTGCCCAGCACGACAATCTGGGTCGTTCCAAGATATTCCGTTGCGATGACACGCCCATGATAACCGGCACTGTCATCGAAACGTATATGTTCGGGCCGTATCCCAAAGGTAAGGTCGCCATTTGCGCCCTGTCGCATCTTGGGGATCGACATGTGAACGCCACCCAAGTCCACACTGTCAGTATCCTTGCTGACCATCCCATTGAAGTCGAGAAAGTTCATTGGTGGCGACCCGATAAACTGGGCCACAAATTTTGTGGCAGGCCAATCATAAATATCCTGCGGCACGCCAAACTGTTCGACGACACCATGGTTCATAACAACGATCTTGTCGCCCATTTGCATGGCTTCTAACTGATCATGCGTCACGTAAACGGTCGTGGCCCCCATACGGTCATGCAAGGCGCGGAGCTCTTGAGACATATGTTCACGAAATTCTGCATCCAACGCACCGAGTGGTTCATCCATAAAGAACGCCTTCGGATCACGAACAATGGCACGGCCCAGCGCGACACGCTGACGGTCACCGCCTGAGAGACCACCAACTGGTCGGTCCAGCATGTGGGTGATCCCCAAAATTTCGGCGATTTCGGCAACTTTCTTTTTTACCTGTGCTTTTGGCATTCCTTGACTGACCAGCGGGTAAGAGATGTTCTTACGCACGTTCATATGGGGATACAGAGCAAACATCTGAAAAACAAAAGCAATATCGCGCTGGCTAGCAGGCTTTTGGCCGACCTCGTCACCATCAATGTAAATTTCACCCGATGTTGGCAGCTCTAGCCCAGCCATCATTCGCAGCGTTGTTGTCTTTCCGCAGCCTGAGGGGCCAAGCAACATGAAAAACTCGCCGTCTTCGATGGTAAAGCTTGACGACTGAACTGCGGTGAATGACCCGAATTCCTTGCGCACGTTTTCAATTCTGATCTGCGCCATAGATTACTCCGGGAAGTGGCTGACGATAATGAACATCACCGTCCCAACAAGGGTGACGATAAACGAATAGCTATAGACCGCTAGTACGAAGGGCTGCATCAGCATGATCACCCCGACTGCAATCAAAACGGTGGCCACCATTTCCCAGGCTCCCCGTCGAAACGTCAACAAACCATTGATAAAATCCCTCATTTGCGGACCGCTCCGAATGTAATCCCGCGCAGAAGATGTTTGCGCAATAGAATAGTGAAAACCATGACCGGCACGAGAAAAATTGTCGCCCCTGCAGCCACCGCAGGCCAGTCCTTGCCGCTTGTCCCGATTATATTGGGAATAAACGGGGGGGCGGTTTGGGCCGTACCAGAGGTTAGCAAGACAGCAAATGCATATTCGTTCCACGCAAAAATAAGGCAGAATATCGCGGTTGAGGCGATGCCAGTGGCCGCTTGCGGCAGAACAACTTTGATGAAGGCTTGAAACCGGGTGTAGCCGTCAATCAACGCCGCCTCTTCATATTCTATGGGGATTTCATCGATAAAACCCTTCAACAGCCAGACCGATAGCGACAGGTTCACGGCGGTATAAAGCAAGATCATGCCCAGATGGGTATCATTGAGCCCAAGATTGCGAAACATCAAGAAAATCGGGATTGCGACGGCGATGGGAGGCATCATCCGTGTTGAGAGAATAAAGAACAGCAAGTCATCTTTCAACGGCACACGGAAACGGCTGAATGCATAGGCCGCAGCGGTGCCAAGGATCATGCAAAGCGCGGTCGAGCCAAATCCAATAATGACCGAGTTGGTGAAGCGCTGACCGTATTTGGACGGGCCAGAGATGACTGTGCCGCGTTCGCGCACAATCGTGTCATACCACGTTACCGGCGGACCTGCTTCTTGCAACATCTGCTCGGTGGCACGTGTGCGGTCTGTGAACAAGTTCACATAGCCCTCTAATGTTGGTTCAAACATCACGACAGGTGGGTAAGCAATTGAATCAGTGGGAGATTTAAAGCCAGTAGCGATAATCCACAGCAGCGGTATTAACGTAATTGCCGCATATCCAACCACCAGAAGGCCGGCGAACCATTTGGTTCGGATGGACGGGTCAGTAACAGAAAAGCTCATCGTTCTTTCACTTTATTCAAGGCTTTCACGTAAATCGACGCGAGGCCAAAGACGGTGACGAATAGAATGACAGCATAGGCGGAGGAATAGCCGGTGCGCCATTTTTCGAACGCCTCTCGTTTGAGGTCGATCGAAGTCAGGGTCGTGATGTTGCCCGGGCCGCCACCGGTGAGTTGAACCACAAGATCAAACATCTTGAAGTTCTCGATCCCTCGGAACAAAACTGCCAGCATCAAAAATGGCAAAGCCATCGGAATAGTAATCGTCCAGAACTGTCGCCATTTGCTGGCGCGGTCACATTCTGCGGCCTCATAGATACTGTCGGGAATAGATCGCAGACCGGCCAAACATATCAGCATAACAAAAGGTGTCCACATCCATGTATCGGCAATCACAATCGCCCAAGGGGCTAGGTGGACATCACCAATCATCGAAAAACTGGCAGGATCTGCACCGGTGAAAAAAGCGATGACATAGTTAAACAATCCAATTTGTGGCTGGTAGAGAAAGGTCCAAAAGTTACCAACAACGGCTGGGGACAGCATCATTGGGAAGACGATAACCGTCGTCCAGAGATCATTACCCTTGAATTTCTTGTTGATCAGAAAGGCCAGCGTGAATCCGATCAAAACTTGTAGAACAATTGTCCAAATCAGAAAATGCGCCGTCGCCTGCATTGTGTTCCAGATATCAGGATCGCTTAAAATACGTTCATAGTTCCGCAGACCCACCCATTCTATTTCTTTATTGGGCCGGTTCACGCGAAAGTTGGTGAAACTTAACCGGATGGTCCAGATCAAAGGAAAGATATTGACTGCCAAGAGCAAAAACAGCGTCGGGGCGACAAAAATCCATGCGATGGTGCGGTCCGACAAGCTCCGAATCCGTCGGGCAACCCCGACGGGTGTGCCTTGTGCAACCTTGTCCAAGGGTGAAGTCTTCATGTCGGCATACCCCTTTGGCTGGCGATAAACTGCGCCCGCTTTGGACTTTTTTCTCAACTTTTAAGTCTTCCCCCCGATCGGCCAAGACCCGACCCGGGGAAAGTGTTCAGATCCAAATTCGGCATTGGATCTGAAAATTACAGCTTATAGTTTGCCTTCGTCTTCGAAGACTTCGGTCCAGTCACGCACCAGACCGTCAAGTGCTTCTTTCGCACTGCCTTCGCCTGCGACAACAAAATTGTGGACGCGATCCTGCATTGGCAGAAGAAGATCTGCATAGGCAGGTTCCGCCCAAAAATCTTTCACGATCGCCATAGAGTCGAGGAAGGTCTGCGCATAGGGCTGGCTGGTCGCGAACCCGGGGTCTTCAACCACGGCCTTAAGCGCCGAATAGCCCCCCAGTTCCCACCATTTTGCTTGAACCTGCGGCTGGGCGAACCACTGGATATATTCCAACGCAGCATCTTGCTTTTCAGAGGCAGCAACAACAGAAATCCCTTGGCCACCCAGCTGGGCGAACTGACCAGAGGGGCCAGCCGGATTGGGGAAGTACCCTGACTTGCCACCACCAACGTTGGCATCAGCTTCGACACCGGGCCAAATAAATGCAAAGTTCATTTGCATGGCGACCTGGCCTGAGCGATAGGCGTCGATATTTTCACCCATGTACCAGTTGGAAGAGCCGGGAGGCGTCGTGTTGTCATAAAGCTCTTTGTAGAACTCAAGTCCAGCAATGGCACCATCAGAGTTTACGAAGCCTTCCAAATCATAGGGCTTGTCAGGGTTTTCATACTGAAACCCATAGTTATACAGCGCGTTGGTGACACCCATTGTGATGCCTTCTGAGCCGCGCTCTGTATAGATCGCTGCCCCATAGACTTTGGTGCCGTCAATTTCGCGGCCTTGGAAGAATTCACCGATATCTTTAAGCTCTTCCAGAGATGCGGGAACACCCAAGGCACGGCCGTGGGCCTTTTGAAACTCTGCTTGCAGTTCTGGCCGCTCGAACCAATCCTTACGATACGTCCAGCCAACAACATCGCCAAACGCCGGCAATGCATAATAGTTTGGCGTTTTCTTTGGCCATTCAGCATAGCCGGTCACGGTCGCAGGAATGAAATCATCCATGGTGATGTTATTGGCATCAAAGAAATCGTTCAACTTTACATAATGCCCGTTTTCCGCACCGCCACCGATCCACTGGCTATCTCCGATCATCAAGTCACATAGCTTTCCGCCAGAGTTGAGTTCGTTCAGCATGCGATCTGCAAAGCTTGTCCAAGGCACAAATTCAAAGTTCATATTATGGCCGGATTCCGCCTCGAAATCCTTGCTGAGTTCAATCAAGGCATTTGCGGGATCCCAAGCTGCCCAACATAGGGTCAGATCGGTTGCGTGGCTGCCGGCCATCGCGGCAGTTGTTAAGCTTGTGGACAATAGCGCACCAGTTGCGGCGGCCATCATGAAATTGGGTTTCATCTACATTTCCTCCCAGAAACTGTTGTAACGGGCCTGACCTTTTCGTCATGACCCTCTAAAATAACTATAACTGATACACGTGCATCAAAACAAGTATTTATTGAGACACGTGTGTCATTTTTTGGTATAAGATTTTGAAAATAGGTGGTTTTCGTCACAGGTGTAGGCAAAATACCAAATGTAAACAATTGATAAATAAGAAGAAATAGATAAATAATGTTCGTAAAATCAACGACTCCACCAACCACAAAAGATCTCGCCAAGGCGGCAGGGGTAAGCCGAGCAACAGTCGACCGTGTGCTTAACGGGCGCGATGGTGTGAAGCAAAAAACCGCTGAGCGAGTAAATGCCGCGATTCGGGAATTGGGATTTGTGCGCAACCTGCAGGCTGCAAACCTTGCTCGTCAAAGAAACTATCGGTTTTTATTTGCACTTCCTCAGGCGCGTGACGAATTTGTCCAACAAATCGTGCGGCATGTCGAAGAAGCAACAGAGAGTTTTTCGGCAGATCAAGTCTGGGCGAGAGTCCAGCATATTAACGAGAATGACCCGCACAGCATTTCAGACTTTTTGAGATCTCTGGATGCAGAAGATGTTTCTGGCGTTGCGATTATGGCTCCAGAAACGCCGCAAGTGCGCGATGCGATCAAACGGCTTCAAGAGCGCAACATTGCAGCGTTGCCATTTATCTCAAACCAATCTGGCTTTGAAGAGAACTGCGTCAGTATCGACAATAGGGCGGCTGGGGCAACTGCGGCCACTTTGCTTGGACGTTTCACCCACGCCAAATCAGGCAGCTTAATGGTCGTATCTGAAAGTATGCAATCTCGCGACAGTCAAGATAGGCGTTTGGGTTTTGACGAAGTGATCAACACGCAATTTCGACATTTACGCGCCATCCCGTCCCTTGAAACTTACGGTGACGCCGAACGGGCAACAGCCATAATTACCGCGACGCTGTTGCGTAATCCTGATATCGTCGGGCTCTATATTATGTCGTCCGAAGCGCGTGCACCGTTAAAGGCAGTCGAGAACAGTCTGCTGAAAAATCAGATTGTAACGATAGCGCATGAGCGTACGCCCTTTGCTGAGAAAGCACTGCAAAGGGGCGCCATTGATGCCGTGATCGCGCAAAACACCGGCCACCTAGTGAGGAGCGCAATTCGCCGTCTCAAGAATATGCTTGATCATCGCAATACCTTAAAATCACAAGAGGTCATCAGGACAGAAATATTGATGAAGACCAATCTATAATTGCAGCTGTTTGAAAACTCTCGTGTTATTAAAGCTTACATTAAAATATGGTCAGTTCAGGATTTTTATTGATTGATACTTGATGCTTGATATTTATAAAATTAGTCACGCGCACTGTGTCATGGTCAATTTTTAGCCCTTAGGCGCAAGATTCGCAGCTAGGATAGCCTGATTTCAGCGGGGGGTATTGCTGACGGGAACAAGTCCGGGAAAACAAGGGAGTAGGGCTGTGATTGGAATAATGCATTATGGGACAGGTACGTCACAAGTACGTCACGGCTGCGCACGCCATCACAGCTGCAATCCAGCAGTCACAAGCTATAACTGCGGCGCTGAGCCGGGAACCTATAATCACTGTCAAAACGGTTGCAAAA
>Ga0209199_1005734_pt1 | contig 10769 bp, 9 predicted proteins | sample COGITO_mtgs_1105_7_FD_184805 | JGI IMG/M metagenome (GOLD analysis project Ga0209199, IMG submission 184805) | Pelagic marine microbial communities from North Sea - COGITO_mtgs_110523 (SPAdes) (version 2) | ecosystem: Environmental > Aquatic > Marine > Epipelagic ...
TAATTCCTTTAATTTCTAATCTTTTTAATAAATGTTTTGAAAAATGCATTCCTGCTGTAGGGGCAGCAACTGCACCTTCATGTTTTGCATATATAGTTTGATATCTTTCTTTATCAAAACTCTCTTCCTCTCTTTTAATAAATTTTGGTAGAGGAGTTTGACCTAATTCAAATAGAGCTTTTCTGAACTCATCATAAGAACCGTCGTATAAAAATCTTAATGTTCTTCCTCTTGAAGTAGTATTATCAATAACCTCAGCAACTAGATTATCATCATCACCAAAATATAATTTGTTACCAATTCTAATTTTTCTTGCTGGGTCAACTAAAACATCCCATAATCTTTGGTCATCACTTAATTCTCTTAAAAGAAAAACTTCAATTCTTGCACCAGTTTTTTCTTTATTACCAATCAATCTTGCGGGAAATACCTTAGTATTATTAAAAACAAAAGCATCTCCTACATCAAAATAATTGACAATATCTTTAAAGGTTTTGTGCTCAATAGTTTCTTTTTTTCTATCCAGGACCATTAGTCTGGATTCGTCTCGATGATCTGCAGGGTATTCAGCTAATCGTTCTTCAGGAAGCTCAAAATTAAATTGTGAAAGTTTCATAATGTTATTTAAAGTTTGCAAATATACATTTATGCATACCCCTATGTCAAGTATATTTGCAATTAATTAAATTAAAGTTGTGAAATATTAAAATTCAAGCTTTTTAAATCTTTCCAAAAATCCTTGTATGATTTTGTAACTACTTCTGGATTATTGATTATTAATGGAGTCTTTAAAGCCAAAGGAGTAAATGCCATTGCCATTCTATGGTCATTATAAGTTTCAATTGAAACACCATTGTTTATTGAAAAAGAAGGAGATAAATGAAAACTGTTATTAGTAATTTTTACAATTGCCCCCAATTTAGATAATTCAGTTTTTAAAGCTTCTAATCTATCAGTTTCTTTAATTTTTAAAGTATGTAATCCAAAAAGATCACAACTAATTCCTAATCCAAAACACGTAACTGCAACAGTTTGAGCAATGTCTGGATTTTCTGTTAGATCAAGATCAATATGATCTGGCTTATTAAAATCATTAATTTTTTTTAATGAGACTCTTGATGAAGATTCTATAAATTTTGTTTCAACGCCAAGTTTTGTATAGATTTCACTCAACCTAATATCACCTTGAATTGATGATTTGTAAAATGTTCCAATATTTAATTTAGAAGAACTAGAAAGAGCTATAATACTATAAAAGTATGACAACGAACTCCAATCTGATTCAATTGAAATTGAAGAACTGTTAATTGTTGAACAGGATTCAATTGAAATAATATTTTTTTTGAAATAACAATTAATTCCAATTTTTTTGAGAATCGCCAATGTCATTTCTAAATAAGGCTTTGAAGTTATTTTTCCCTCAAGATTGATTAATAAACCTTTTTTTAAAATAGGTGCAATAAGCATTAAGGCAGAAATATATTGACTACTAATTTGAGAACTCAAACTTATCTCTCCACCAACTATCTCTTGACCTTTGATCAATAAGGGAGGATATCCATTTTTATCACAATATGAAATATTGGCTCCTAATTTATTTAGAGCATCTACTAAGATTTTAATTGGCCTTTCCTTCATTCTATTTGACCCAGTAATTACAAACTGTTTGTTAGTTTTTATCGACAACAAAGCTGTTAAAAAACGCATAGCAGTTCCTGCATGGTGAACATCAATCTGATTTTCTAAGCTAGTAATGTATTTATCTAATATAACTGTGTCATCAGAGTTAGATAAATTATCAATTTTTAAATTTCCATAAATTGAATTTAAAATTAATAACCTATTTGATTCACTCTTAGAACCTGAAATTTCAAATGAATTTGAAAAACTATTATTATTATGACTAATCAAATAACTCATAAATTATCTGAGCTTTGGATTGTTCTTATGTCTTGAATGATCTCTTTTAGACTTTAATTCTATTTTTTTATTAAATGAAGTGTCTAAGTCAATTCCTGTTTGATTAGCTAAACAAAAAACAACAAAAAGAACATCAGAAAGCTCTTCTCCTAAATCAATTTTTTTATCAGATTCTTTTTCTGATTGTTCACCAAATTTTCGAGAGATAACTCTAGCTACTTCACCTACTTCTTCAGTTAATTGAGCCATATTTGTTAGTGGATCAAAATAACGAACACCATGTTCATTTATCCAATTGTCTACTTTTTTTTGTAATTTTTGAAGTTCCATAAGATTAATCTTTAGTTTAAAATCAAAGTTCAATTAAAATGTAAAAATAATACAATAGTATTATTATATATCCTAAAAGTTCTTAAATAAGTATAATCTTAACAAGAGGTTAAGTCAAATCTCAAAAAAGAGCAAAATATAACTGATTATAAATGTATAGGTGAATTAATAAGAAGACCAAGAAAAACATAACATCCCTTGGGCAGCATGACCTGGATTAGAACAAGATTCTTTCTTATAGCTTGAACAACTTAAGCAATCTGAAAGCTTAGAAAAAGCTTTTTTTATTGAATGGTCATTACATACATTATTAATTTCTACAGAAAGATTATGTTTTTTACATTTTAATGAATCAATTAAATTTTCACAAGTAAGACAACTATCTACGGATTCTATCATAACATACAATTTTTAATAAATTTAGAGTGAATTATGTTTAGAATGAATTTAAATTAATTTGAAGTGAAAAAATTCGAACAAGTTGAGTCAAATTCTAATAAATCATTATTTTCAAATTCCAACTGGATTTTTTTATTTTTTTCCATAGGAGAATCATTAAAAAAAGTCCAACTTTCCCCATTTACATTAACGCTGATTTTATATTCTTTTCCTGCAAATAAGGATCTTTCAACTCTACCTTCAAATTTTGAATTTTCAGATAATTTAATTTTTTCAGGTCTTATGTAGAAAATTTTACCATCAATAGTGACCTGATTTAAATCTCCTAGAATTTTAGCACAATAACAATTTACTGGATGACAGTACATACTTACAGGACTATCATACTGTTGAAGAATTCCTGCTTTAAATATTAGGATTTTATCGGATATATTAAAAGTATCTCTTATATCGTGCGTTACTAAAATTGTAGTGGTTTTAGTTTCTTTTATGATTTTATGAATTTCCTCTTGTATTGTAAGTTTAATATTAGAATCTAAATTACTAAATGGCTCATCTAAAAGTAATAAATCAGGTTCTCTTACTAAAGCTCTTGCCAGACAAGCCCTCTGTTGTTCTCCTCCTGAAAGTTGGTCTGGATATCTATTTACTAAATCGGTTAAATTGGTTAAATTCAAAATATAGTCAATTTTAGATAAGAACTTTTTTTCAAGGTTTATTGAAATATTATCCAATATATTTAAGTGAGGAAACAATGGGTAATCCTGAAATACAAAACCAATTTTTCTGTTGTTTGGAGCAATAAAAGTTTTTTTATCATTTAATATATTTCCATTTAACTCAATTATTCCAGAGTTTGTTTTTTCTAATCCAGCTAGGCATTTAAGAAATGTAGTTTTTCCAGATCCACTCTCACCAATAAAAGAAACAATTTCTCCCTTATCAACAGAAAAATTAAGATTTCTAATTAATTGTTCTTTTGGGTTATAATATTTCTTTAAATCTTTAACTTTTAGAAACATCGATTTCTTTATTTATAATTTTTTTCAAAAATATCAACAATATTGTTCCCATCATAACAATAGTTAAAGAATAAATTGAAGATTTAGGTATCATTTCTTCAATAGCGTATTCGTAGGTTTGAACAGCTAAAGTATCAAAATTAAAAGGTCTTAAAATTAAAGTTATTGGAAGTTCTTTTATGATATCAACAAAAGTGATCAAAAATGCAATAGCAATAGCAGATTTATTAATAGGAAGGTGAATTGATTTAAACAATTTAAATGGACCCATTCCTAAATTTACTGCTGTATCATCATAAGAACTAGGATGTTTTTCAAAACTGGATTTAAGTGGAGAGATTCCCACTGCCATGTATCGCATTACGTATGCATACACTAAAACAATAAATGATCCAATTAATAATTCAGACTTAAATGGTAATGAGGAAAACAGTATAATTAATGACAAACCTATTACAGCTCCAGGAAGTGCATATGTTAACGAAATAGCCTCATTAAAAAATGTTAAAGTTTTATTTTTTATAATTCTTTTTAAAAATTGAAAATAAACTGCTATCATAATAATAATTGAAGAAGCTATTAAAGAGATGATAAATGTATTTGAGGTTAGGTTTACAACTTTATAAAAATCAATTCTTTCAAATTCATAAATTACATTTCCCAAAATAAATAATGTAGGAATAACAAATCCAAAAATAACTGGGATAATACAGGCAAAGTGTATAATGGTTTTTTTTATGCTTGATGGGTTTTCAGTTTTAAATTTTTTTGTATTGGGTTTATAGTGAAAATTATATCTTGAATTAAAGAATCGTTCTAAAAAAAAGAAAATTACAACCACAAAAAATAAGAAAACCGCAAGTAATGATGCTGTTTCAACATCTTGCATTGAATACCATGATCTAAAAATTCCGCTAGTAAATGTATTTACTCCAAAATATTTAACAGCCCCATATTCATTTAATACTTCCATAATTACCAAAAAAAGACCAGAAAAAATAGAGACTCTAGAAAGTGGAATAACAATTTTATAAAATGTCTTTGTTCTTGACATGCCTAAGCTTCTAGACAAGTCAATGTAATTTGCTCCAACTAAAGAAAATGATAACCTACATGCAGTATATATATAAGGATAAAGAGCTAGAGCCATAATTATTCCTAATATTTCAATTTGTAAATAATCTTGATTTAGTAAACTAGCATATTCAGGAAAATGATTTCTTACGAAACTTTGCATAGGCCCTGTGTAACTTAAAACATCACTGTACGTAAACGCCATAATATACACTGGAATTGCAAGAGGTAAATAAAGTAAAATATCATAAATATTTTTTCCTATAAAATTATTTGTACTAATATACCATGCTGGTAAAACACCAAATATTAAAGAAAAAAATGAAGTTATTAAAACCAAATAAATAGTATCAAAAGAATAATCAAGCAGTAAATTATTCCATAAATATTTGAAATTTGATGTATCTATATTAATTGTGCTTATTATTAGTGCAACAATTGGCAGAATGACTAAAACTGAAAGTATTAGTGTAGATAAAATAAACTTTCTACTGTTTGAGCGATATTTTTTATTTATTTCCAACCGGTTTTATCAAATATACGAATTGCTTCACTCCTATTTGTTCCTAAAGAATTCAAATCCACAGGATCTTTTTTAAATTCTCCCCAAGACTGAACAATTTCATCAGGTTTAACATCTGGATTTACAGAATATTCATAACTGTTACTAACATATGTTTTTTGAGCTTCAATACTGGTTAAATACTGGATAAGTTTTATGGCATTTTCGCGATTTGGTGCATTTTTAGTTAAGGTAAGACCTGAAATATTTACATGAGCTCCTCTTTCATTATCTGCTTGGTTAGGAAAAAAAACTGACACCGCATTACCAGCATTTATTTCTTCATCTTTTGATGAGGACAACAATAAACCTATGTAATATGAGTTTACAATTGCTATATCACCTTGTCCGGCAGCAATAGCTTTTACCTGATCTCTATCACTTCCCTTTGGGTCTCTTGCAAAATTGGAAACTACCCCTTCAGACCATTTAGTGGTGTTTTCTGTACCTAAATTTTCTACAAGTGATGACATTAATGCTTGGTTGTATGCATTTGATGAAGATCTAACTAATAACCTTCCTTTCCATTTTTCGTTTGATAAATCTTCATAAGTTGATAATTCATTTTTTTCCACTCTTTGATTACTATACACAATTACTCTTGACCTATAAGTTACTGGAACCCAGTAACCATTTTTATCCAGGAGTTGAGGATCTATATTAGCAAATACAGATTCATCTTGAAATTTTTGAAATAATCCCATTTCACCACCTTGCCATAATTTCCCTACATCAACAGTGATAAAAAGATCAGCTGGTGAATTTTCACCTTCATTTTTCATTCGTTGAATTAACTCATCTGCGTTTGCTTTTGTAACGTTAACTTTTATTCCAGTCAATTTTTCAAAATTCTGATATTGAATTTCATCAACATTGTAATGACGTTGACTGTATATATTAATCTCATTGGTATTTTTATTGACAGAGGAACAGCTTCCTAGAATAAGTGAAAATAAAATATAAAAAAGTTTTTTCATTGTATAATAAATTGGGAAACGAAAGTAGCGTAATTTATTGATAAAAAAAAAATTGTTTTTATTTAGACTAATTATAAATAAAGTAATATATTTGACAGGAACTAATTCAATTTAGAATTAGTCTAAATAAAAATTATGAAAAATTTACACACTATAATTGCGTTATTTTTTGTCTTATTTTTAAACTCTCAAAGTCAAGAAAACTCAACAAAAAACAAAAATATTAATAATGAAATTGTACAAGATTCTGTTACTGCACTTGACGAAGTAATAATAAGGTCAAACACAATTCTTGGAAATAAATTTGTAGCAAAAAATAGAACTGGTGCTGCATATTACCTCTCAACAGATGATCTTGCAAAATTTAATTATACAGATATTAATAGAGCTTTAAATAAAATCTCAGGAATTAATTTTTATGAAGAAGATGGTTTTGGATTACGTCCAAATATCAGTATAAGAGGAACCTCACCTGAAAGAAGTTCAAAAATAGCAGTGATGGAAGATGGAGTTCTAATTTCTCCAGCTCCATATAGCGCATCTTCAGCATACTATTTTCCCTCCGTAGCAAGAATGCAAGCAGTTGAAGTTTTAAAAGGGAGTAGCCAAATTCAATATGGACCCTATACTACAGGTGGTGCTATAAATTTTGTATCAACTGAGATACCAGAATCATTAAAAGGAAAAATATCTACCAGTTTCGGAAGTTATAACACTGGTCAAGCACATCTAACTTTAGGTGACAGCTTTAAAAATTTTGGATATATGATTGAATATTTAAACTTTAATTCAGATGGATTTAAATCTTTAGGAAATGAATTAAATACTGGGTTTGATATTAACGAAATAACGTCGAAGATAAAGTTTAAATCTTCAGAAAAAGCAAAATTTAAACAAAGTACTGAGTTAAAATTCCATAGTTATGACGAAATATCAAATGAAACTTATTTAGGTCTTACTGAAAATGACTTTGAAAACAATCCGTTTTTAAGATATCCTGGTTCCGAAAAGGATAAAATGGATGCAGAACATATTCAATTTTTATTAACTCATGAGGTTAATTTTACAGATAAATTTAAAATTACAACAAATGCATATCACAATGGTTTTAAAAGAAATTGGTATAAGTTAGATGATGTAGTTTTTGAAGAAAATTCTCAAAAAATCTCAAAAGTAATTTCGAATCCTGAAAATTTTTCTGGACATATTTCTATTCTTAAAGGATTGTTAGATTCAGAAAATGCTTTAAAAGTTAAAGCAAATAACAGAAAATATGTTTCCAAAGGAATTCAAACTAAAATCGATTATCATTGGTATGGGAATAACAACTCATTCAATGATCTTGAAATTGGTTTTAGAGTTCACTATGATGAAGAAGATAGGTTTCAATGGGAAGATAAATACGACATAAACAATGGATTTATGTCGCTAAACACATATGGAGAAGAAGGATCTCAAGGAAATAGAATTAGCTCAGCAAATTCTTTTGCATCATATTTAATGTATAAGTATAAAATTAAAGGTTTTACAATATCTCCCGGAATAAGATATGAATCAATCAGGTTAGAAAGAAACGATTATGGAAAATCAAACCCTACTAGAGATTTAAATAATATTTCAATTAGAGAGAATGAAGTATCAGTAATTATCCCTGGAATAGGAATAAACTATACCTTAAACAATAAACTTTCTGTTTTTGGTGGAATACATAAAGGTTATTCGCCACCTGGCAGTTCAGTTGGTCAAAAAGCTGAGGAAAGTATTAATTTAGAGTTAGGAGCACGTTTTTCAATAAATAAATTAAATGCTGAAATTATTGCATATCAAAACGACTATAGCAATTTGCTTGGAAATGACCTTGCAGCAACAGGAGGTTTCGGAGAGCTTGATCCGTTTAATGCTGGAAAAGCTTTGGTTAACGGTTTAGAAATACTTTTAACCTCTGAAATTATTGAAGATGATAAAATTTCTATACCATTTTCATTTTCTTATACACTTACAAATGCAAAATTTTTAACAAATTTTGGAAGTACTCAAGACATTTGGGGAGAGGTTAGTAATGGAGATAGAATTCCCTACATTCCCCAACACCAATTGAATTCAAATATTGGTTTAAAAATAAACAAATTTGAAATAAATTTAAACGGTAATTACAATGGAAAGTTTTCAACAATTGCTGATGGATCAATTGGAATACCTTCTTATTTTATATTTGATATTTCATTTAAATATAAAGTTAAGCCTGGAATAACTTTCACATCAAAAGCAATTAATTTATTTGATGAAAATTACGCAGTTTCAAGGGCACCTGCTGGATTAAGACCAGGTCACCCCTTTGGAGTTTACGGAGGTTTCGAATACGTATTTTAATAAAAAAGGTTATTTTTTCACAGAATAACCTTTTTTTAAAAAGATTTGTTTTTTGAGTCCATAAATATTGTTACTGGACCATCATTATCAATATTTACAAGCATATCAGCACCAAATACACCAGCTTTAGGAATTTTATTTATTATTTTGGAGATTTCGACTAAAAAATCATTATAAATTTTCTTTGCAAATTCACTTTTAGCTGCCCTTATGTAAGAAGGTCTATTACCTTTTTTTGTTAAAGCGTGCAAAGTGAATTGACTAATAACTAAGATATCTCCATCAATATCTATCAATGATTTATTCATGATTTTATTTTCATCATCAAAAATTCTCAAATGAGAAACCTTTTTACAAATCCAATCTACATCAGTATTGTTGTCATTCTCTTCAATTCCAATGAACAAAACAATTCCTTGATTTATTTTTGAAATAATTTTATCATCAACCTTGACACTACCATTTTTTACTCTTTGGATTAAAGCTCTCATTATTTATAGTTGTTCATTCTGAAATTATCTTCATCATTATTCAAAAGACTTAAATAATTATTATATCTAAATTTTGATATTTGATTATTTTCTACTGCATCCTTAATAGCACAATTTGGTTCATTAAAATGCAAACAATTATTAAACTTACAATCACTACTTAAACTGGCTATTTCATTAAAATAACCACCAATTTCGTTTTTATCTATATCGATTAGTCCAAACCCTTTAATACCGGGGCTGTCAATTATTTTTGCTCCATCATTTAAATCAAACATTTCAGCAAATGTTGTAGTATGTTGGCCTTGTTCGTTCTGTTTAGAAATTTCTGATGTTTTCAAATTTAAATCAGAATCTAAAACATTCATAAGGCTAGTTTTACCAACTCCACTATGACCAGTGAAAACCGAAATATTATTTTTCATAAAGCTTTTCACTTTTTCAATATTTATCTGTTTTTTAACTGAGATTTTCAGGCATTGATAACCAATTTTTTTATATGTTTCAAATAACTCATCAACATATTCTGAATCTTCTTTTGTATATATATCTAGTTTATTAAAAAGAATTATAGTATCGATTCCAAATGATTTAGTAGATAACAAAACTCTGTCAATGAAAAGTGTTGAGGTATTAGGATTTGATGGGGTAACAAAGAGAAAACAATAATCAATATTTGAAGCAATAATATGGGTTTGTTTAGAGAGATTTACTGATTTTCTAATTATATAATTTTTTCTTTTTTCAATTTTAGTAATAATCCCCTTTAGCTCAGATTCATTTATTATTTCAAAACAAACATGATCTCCAACAGCAACTGGATTAGTACTTTTAATTCCTAGGGAACGAAATTTACCTTTTATATTACATTTATAAATCATCTCAGAATCAGTATGAACGTCATACCAATTTCCTGTAGATTTATAAACTATACCTTTCATTATTTAACTATTTATAACTTCCTCTTGATTATTAATAGATTCTTGATGTATTGCTTTGAACATTTTTAAAACAAATTCTTCGCTTAATCCTTTTTTTTCTCCTTCCAAGATCATATTTCCCAGAATTTCATTCCATCTTTTAGTCTGAAGAACTGCAACATTTTTTTTCTTTTTCAATTCACCAATAGAAACAGCTACTTTCATTCTTTTACCCAGAGTTTCTAAAATACCATGATCAATAACATCAATTTGAGTTCTAAGGGTATTAAGCTGATTTTTGTAGTCAGCTTCATCACTAGTAAGTGTTCTAATTTTTAAATCCTCCATCATTTTGACTAAAACATCAGGTGTAATTTGTTGAGCAGCATCACTCCAAGCATTATCCGGATCAGTGTGTGTTTCAATCATAAGACCATCAAAATTCAAATCTAAAGCAGTTTGAGAAATATCTTGAAGAATATCTCGTCTACCAGCAATATGAGATGGGTCACAAATTAATGGAATATCAGGAAATCTATTCTGAAGTTCTATTGGAAGTTGCCACTCGGGATTATTACGATACTTTGATTTTTCATAAGTTGAAAAACCTCTATGAATAACTCCAAGTTTTTTAATATTCGCTGAATAAAGTCTTTCAAGGCCTCCAAGCCATAAAGACAAATCAGGATTTACTGGGTTTTTAA
>Ga0209199_1005735_pt1 | contig 10769 bp, 2 predicted proteins | sample COGITO_mtgs_1105_7_FD_184805 | JGI IMG/M metagenome (GOLD analysis project Ga0209199, IMG submission 184805) | Pelagic marine microbial communities from North Sea - COGITO_mtgs_110523 (SPAdes) (version 2) | ecosystem: Environmental > Aquatic > Marine > Epipelagic ...
ACGAGCGGGCTGCGCTGTGTCATACCCAGAGGCTAGAACAAGCGCCCTACTCGCTCAAGTTAGCCTCAATATGATAATACATGCCAGTTGCTTTAGGCTCATGAACGCTTCTATACTAAATGGGCCAACGAATGGCATCGGCAAACTAATTAGGTGTGGACCATGTCTGTTAGCACTAATCTTTTCAGCTGGAGCGCTGCATTCCGTCAAAGTCGAAAAGCTATTCCGAGAGGCAGTCCCCTGTGGGCGTATAAGGTCACTGACGCAGAGTTATACACCCTTCAACTCCTTCTCGCAGATCTCGCTAGATCACGAGGCATTCGCAACGTCATCAATAGCTACGAAAGCACCTACTCTGAAGTTTTCGTCGTTTTTGTGTCCACATGGCTTCAACGAAATAGCACTGGCCGACCCGCGTGGGGGCCAGTGCTTGATGCCATCAATGCGAAAGGTATGAACCAAGAAGATCGGAAGAGCCTCGTTGAAAAAGGTTTGAGAAAATGGGGGCTAAACGTTCACAGCACCGATGTCAGCCATAGGTACCTCGACAGCCTCGCTTGCCATGGTGGTTTTCCCCGTTCGGACCTTTTACGACAATCTGTATCACACATCATGGATTACTTTGTTGCAGTCCTGCATCGATATGAGCGCTATCAGCATTTTGAGTCCCTGGAGACGCTCGCTGAAGAGCAACTTCAAAAACTTCCAATCACTTTGCAACAAAGCGCGTTCGCCACTCTTGTCACACAATTGATCGAACGCTTGCTGGAGTGGAAATCACACTACGATCTAGCTGCTTATAAAGATGCCATTAAAGTACTCGATACTGAGAACCCCCATTGGCGGCAAGAGCTGCCCTTTTTGGTGCTAGACGAAGAAGCGCAAACACTGATTAATAAACTGCTCAAGCGCGTTGCTCAGTTCAAACGGCGTGAGCTCAATCCTATAAGGGTAAAGCGTCAACTTGTTCCGGTGGATGATGATTATAGGCTGACTGCGGAAATTTATATTGCTCGCGAAATCCATCCAGAAGATCTGAGGCGCCAGCTTGGCGGTGAGACCCTCCCTGCCTCGTTCTTTTTGAGTACAAATACCAGCGACAACAATCGCGTGCGAACCGCAAGCCTTACATTGGCATCGGGTGCGAAGAATAGTTGGAAAGTTTCTACCTATCACACACAGATTAAAAATGCGGTCGCAGCGGGAGAATTGGGCTTCTCTTTGGACAGTGACGGCCGCCAATTGCTTTTAGGTACCTACTATCGAGGTGAGGCTTTAGAGGAGGAGGTACCGTGGGTCTTTGAGTCAAGCGGTTCAGTGCTGAGCTACATTGGTACAGGCAGTCTAAAAACCAATCGCGACCGTCTGGTGGTTGTAAGTAGCCGCGAACCTAAACCAATCACGCCGGTCTCTACAACGAAGCGTTTAGGAGGATTGATCTCGACATCTCTACAAGTCTTTGAAGTAACAGGTCAGGTTTCAGTAGATGGTCTTTCAGGTCAATATTTTATTAGTTGCAACTCGGGAACCAGTGAAGAGATCAGTGTTCGCATCGATAGTGTGATGTACCAAGAGCTTAATGCCAAACGCCCTATCTACCTTGGAACGCCCGAGGTTAGTTGCGTTAAGTCTGGTGAGGTAGCGCCGATAGATGATGCAGAATTGTATTGGTATCAGCGAGGTACGAAGACACTCAAGCCTTTGCACTCTGAAGACGTGGTGGGTGACGGTGTTATCGTCTGGCGACGCGATCAGGCTGTGCTGTGGGAAAAGTCTATCATCATTTTGCCGCCACGCTTTGAATATCGATTGACCCACATTGAGGATACGCGGTTCAGTCTGCTTTTACGGAATGCGATGCAGCCAAAAGTTGGACTGACTGGTGGGTATGAAAATTGGTTTTCAAGCGCCCCCCGTTACGAGGCTGACGAGATTCATGCGGAAGTGGAACCCAAAGACACGGCCGCAGAATCATTCACAGTCACCATGATGTGGGGTGATAATTTGGACACTGAGTGTCAGCTTGAGATACCCATCTCATTCAATGCGGCGACATTAGTGGATCGCAAAGGTGTTGTGTATCGAGAGCTTGAGATGGGCGAATTGACTGTTAGTGAGCTTTCAAACATGAAAGTGAGAATCCGAACAGAAGCCGACATTGCCACTGTTCAGGTCGTTGCGCACCTCTACGGCATTCCCGACAGGCAAGCTCACACATTTTCCATACTCAAACGTCATTTGAGTATCGAGGTAGAGTGCAAGCAAGGATTAAGCGTTCTGAGGGGCTCAGATTTATCAGACTTATCGGCACGGCTGTTTAGCATATCGGACGAGCTCGATAGCAGTATTGAACTGCAGTTTTACAGCGCTGGAGCGAGAATACCGAGTGCTGTACCAGATATTAAACGTTACAAGCACGATCCTAATTTCACGAATGACCAGTATATCGCGGTGCTTAAAACCACACCGGTATTACTCTCTGTCGAAAATCCTAAACTGTACCTTTCCCCCATTTGGGATTTCGATCGCGAGCCGATTGAGATTACGCCTGACGATCCAATGGCGAACCTCTGGCGCTTCAAACTTCCAGAGCTCGGTGGGATTGAATTCGGGAGTTGGCTCATTTGGGCCGAACCTGAGATGAGTGTCCACCCAAGAATCCGCAACTACCCTGTGCCGGCAAAACAACGAGATCCTCAACAAGTTGGTGCCATTGGTGCCCAACTGCTAAAGGCACTCAACGAGGAAGAAAAACCGAAAGATATCTACATTGAGACATTAGTGCCGGGCTCTTTAGCATACAAGGTAAAGTACCTCTCGCCAAAAGAAAAGGACTCGATCACGTCGCTGAACAAATCTGTACGCAACATGGGTTTTGAAATTGACCATAAAGGCTGGAGTTATATTGATGGCGTGATGAAACGCGTCGATACCATCGAACCACTGACGCTGTTTGCGATGACAGCTTTGCAGCATAATCCAGGAGCGTTCGCAATGTTGTTATTCAGGGATCGCAAGAACTTTCAACGAGCGTGGGATCTGGCCGATAAATTAGGTCTCTCCTGGTACCTCATCCCTATCCCTATCTGGATTGATGTAATCAAGAAATATTTCAAAAAATATCAACTACAGGCTGAACCACTCAGGGACATGGGTGAGGAAGTCTACTTGGAGATGGTATATAAACCCTTCGCAGAATTTGAAGCAAAAGGTTCGTATTTTAAATACCTGATTGATGTCGCGACCGATCGACCACGTTTTGAGTCCGCTGCAATCTTAGAGGAAGGTGAATTTAGTAAAATCGGGCTCGATGATCAAAATGTTGAGGCACTTTTTCACAGAGAACGGTCAGCGCTATTCGATCGGCATTCTGGCGAATTATTGAGCCGGGTCGGGCCTAAGGCGGATACTAAATATTTTATCAAAAAACTTGAGGAGATTTTTCCAACTCAACAAGGGTTGCCTTCTCCACTATTTAATTTTGTTCAATCTACGATTGCAAATGACAGCGCTTACGAGACGAAACAGGACGCATGGACGTTAACCATGCGTTTGCCACTGCAGCTAGGCTGGTACGTTTCTGGATTTTATCCAAGGCCGCGCCAGCGAGGTTTTATGCTCCTTTTGCGAAATGCGATCTCTCTGCTCGACAGTTTTGATCGGGAATGGTTGCAACAGGCCATGATGGTGAGCCACATGGCGCACAGCATTGTTAAAACTGAAGAGCCCATCACTCGATTTTCGGAGCGGAAATCATGAAAAGTATCGCCCTCAACCCTCTCTATCAATCCATCAGCCGAGTTTCGACTGAGGCTGTATTGAACCAGTTGCAAATCAAAAATACCCCGCTGCGTAAATTCTTGCAAAGTCATTTCACGCAGGGCTACGGGCTCGGGGGTAGTTTCCTCGCAGATCCTCTTATTGAGAGCACTTTTAGTTGGGCGAGTGCCCTGGGCGAGAACGGCGAAAATACTATGAACGACCTCGCTGATCAGGGCATTCTTTCTCCAACGCTCGTTCATGTAATGGACAGTTCACCTGTTAACCCCTGCAAACGCGCGGAAGATGACGAACAAGGCATCGATCGCATCGAATACGATGAGAACATTACCGAAGATGAAGACTCCCGCTGGCCGGCCGATCGAGCACCATACAAGCATCAGCTAGAAGCATGGAAAATACTGGGGCAAGAGACAGCTCAGTCAGCTATTGTCACCGCTGGTACGGGCTCAGGTAAGTCAGAGTGTTTTATGGTACCCATGCTAAATGATATGGCACGTCAGGTGGATGACCATGATAAGACGTTGGTAGGTGTTCAGGCAATTATGCTCTACCCTCTCAACGCTTTGATCAATTCGCAGCGAGACCGATTGATTGGCTGGACACGAGGGTTTGAGGGTAAAGTACGCTTCGCACTATATAACGGTGAAACACCTTCCAACGTAGTTGCGCAACGGACAAAAGCGCAGGCCTCTTGGCACGGCACACCCAAACCTGAAGAGGTCAAAGACCGCAAAAGCATTCGCAGCTCTCCACCGCCGATCCTTGTGACTAACGCAACGATGCTCGAGTACATGCTGGTGCGCCCTGAGGATCGTCCAATCATCGAGAAGAGCCAAGGGGCACTGCGTTGGATTATTCTTGATGAGGCGCACACGCTCATCGGTTCAGCCGCCGCTGAGACATCCCTTTTGCTCAGACGTACGATGTACGCCTTTGGCGTTGAACCCAAGGATGTACGTTTTGTAGCGACATCCGCAACCATCGGCGATCAGTCGAAACAGCAAGCGACAGACAAGAAACTAAGGGTCTTTCTTTCAGAACTTGCCGGCGTATCCATTGATCAGATCAGTGTTGTTAGAGGGCATCGCCATATTCCTGAATTGCCAGAATACGAAAAGCACCCAAAGGATTCTTCGCTCGAAACTTTAGAGAGCCTGTCAGCTGCCGAGGCGTACGACCAGTTATCGCAGATGGCATTGATGCGCTCACTCAGACAGCACTTAGTTAAAGCTCCAATGACCCTGCGTGAGATTGGTGGACTTCTACATCCTGATACACCGGAATCGATACTGTCAAACCAACAGCTGCAAACTACACTCAAGTTAGTTGATATTGCCACAGATTCGTATCCTAAGGGTGACACTCACCAAGATGCTTTTTTGCCTATTAGAGCGCATTTGTTCCATCGCGCCCAATCCGGTATTTGGACGTGTGTGAACCCGGAATGTTCTGGTAAAGTAGGTACACCCCTGGTGTCGGATTGGTCATTCGGTCAGGTGTATCTTACTGAGCGCCAAGTTTGTGAGTGCTGCAACTACCCGGTCTATGAGCTCACGCACTGCGCTAAATGTAATGAACCGTCACTCAGCGGTGTTCGCTACATAACGGAATCGGGCCTCGTAAGCTTTAAACCACGCGAACTGCCCGAGGTGGATGAATATCATGATGAGGTAGAGGACAAAAATAGTGAAACGACTGATGAAACAGTCCAACAGCAACGTGATGAGCTGGTACAGATTTACACCAGTCAGAGCAAAATTCATGACCGACACCTTGAATCAGGCGGCTCTGTAGAGGCTTGGCTCAAGCCCCCGTCTGGCGAGATCTCACACACTAAAACTGACTGTGTTAAGATTTTTTACTCCATTGCGCAAAACGGTTCAGAACTCCGCTGTGCGTGTTGTAACACCGTTGAGAGTGATGAAGGGCGTGTATTCAAGCGCGCAATTCTCGGATCACCCTTCTTGATGGGAAATATTGTGCCTGAGATGTTAAGGCACGTACCTGCCACCTCTCCTTCCAGTATGGCTGGTCGTCGCCTAATCACGTTCACTGATAGTCGTCAGGGTACCGCGCGTTTCTCAGCGCGCCTTCAGCTTGACGCTGAGCGTCGCTGGACTCGCTCCGTTGTATACCGACACCTGATCAAACAAGCGCCCGAGGCTGTTGGGATCAGTCCTGAGAAGCAGGCCGAGATTGAGGAGTACGAAAAAAAGCGACTTCAGCATTTGGACGACGAGTTTGTCCGCGAAATGGTCGATGCGAAACTAGCACAGTTGAGGGGAGACAATGAACCTAAATCAAAACCGGTTTCTTGGAGTGATTTAGTTAACGTATTCACTGAGACTGATGAAATACGATTACTCTCAGGCCATGGGGAATTTCCCGATGATATGCTCCCCGGTGAATATGCCCAGCGTGAAGAAGATCTCGACAGTCCAAAAGCCTTGGCTCGACTATTCTTGTTACGTGAGTTCGCTCGCCGACCATTGAACTCAAATAACTTGGAATCCCTAGGTCTTGTGCGAATTGTCTACCCAGCGTTAAATAAACTGACAGAGGCTTCAGAACGGGAATATAGCCGTGTCTGGTTTGATCTCGGATTTACCTTTGATCAATGGCTCTCATTCTTGAAGATTTTCCTCGACTTCTACGTTCGCGAGGAGACGGTGATTGATCTTAAACCGTTCGAGAAGAACTGGATGGGCGCGCAACTTTACGCACGCTTGCTTCAACCTCAGACTTTTATTTTTGATAAAGATCCAGACGTTAAGAAACAACAGCGAGCGGCCTACAAGGTTTTACCTTCATCGCGCGAATCCAGCCCACACCGTCTGGTGCGTCTATTGGAGCTTAGCTCTAAACGCTCTGTCGTCGATTCGGCCGGCCAATTTGATCAAATTCTTTCCCGCGCGTTTAAAACCCTCAAAGATCTTGATCTCCTTGAGTGGGTTGAGTTCGATGAGCGCGATCTGAAGGTCGACGGTAAGCAGATTTCATTTAAGCGTCAGGGTTATCAGCTCAAGTTCGATTCGCTAGCATTTGAATTGATTGAGACCGCGTACCTGTGTCCTTTAACCCAGCGTTGGCTAGATAACCCTATGCGTGGTCCGGGTCTCGATGGAACCCAGGGTATTACACCTCTCACTACCGGCGGTCTTTTGCTTGATGACGTCTTGATCAAAGAAGAACCGGTTCAGATGCCTCGCCCCGACAAAGCCTTGTTGCGCCTAGACCCTGAGAGCGTCATGAAATTAAACGAGTGGCTGGCCGCCGCTGAAGAAATAGGGTCATTGCGTGACTCGGGTCTTTGGAGAGATTTGAACGATGCAGCGATTAAACCGCCTGCCCTACTTCGGTCTCGAGAGCACTCAGCCCAACAAGCCTCTGAAAAACTCAAACAGTTTGAGAGGGCATTTAAAAACGATGCACTTAATGTATTGAACTGCTCAACCACCATGGAAATGGGGGTCGACATTGGCTCCCTCTCCATGGTTGCGATGAACAATGCCCCACCCTCCACGGCGAACTATCTGCAGCGCGCAGGACGTGCAGGGCGTCGTGGCCAATCAACATCGGTGGTGCTTACATTCTGCAAAGCCACCCCACACGGTGAGCGTATCTTTGCAGATCCTCGTTGGCCTTTCTCAGCGACGCCTGTGCCTAAAGTGGCGTTAGACAGTGCGGTCATAGTACGCCGCCACATCAACGCGTATCTGTTGGCACAGTATTTAGTCTCGTTGTTTACCACTCAGAGCTTACCGAAGCTAAAGGCCGGTGAGTTTTTCCTAGGTGATTACGAGAATACGAAAGCAGAGCTGTTCGTTGCTTGGTTAGAAAACACGGCTCTATCGCAGCCCCCCTTACTATCCGGGTTGAGAACGCTGGTAAGTGGAACAGCGCTAGAGGGGCTGTCCGACGCCAGCATCATCCAAAACTGTCAGGAGCAAATGAAAGATGTGATTACTCACTGGCTAAAGCGCTATAAAGCGCTGGCGCAGGTGATTGAGGATTCCGATCCGATGGTGACTGTCGATGAGACGGGCAAGAAAAAGAAAGACTACGCCTATATCCGCTTAGAGAAGCAATTGAGCGGAATGAAAATAGAATACCTACTGAGCTTATTTGCTAACCGCGGCTTTTTACCAGGCTACGGATTCCCAACGAACGTTGTAGAGCTAGTTACTAACAACGCGTCAGAAGCTCGCAACAGGACAACACATACCGGACAGCGTCCAGACTATCCCTCACGATCTCTCGATGTCGCTATTCGCGAGTATGCTCCGGGCAAGGATGTTGTGTTAAACGGTGCAGTTTATCGATCAGCTGGGTTACAAATGGCTTGGAAGGTGCCCGAGTCCGAAGCAGAAGTCAAACAACACCAGTCACTGCGCTATGTGGCCTACTGCGAGTGCGGTTATCACTCAGCGGAGCATGATTCCATTTACGAGTTAGATAGCCAGTGTCCTGAATGTAACAGTCTCTTGAAGCGCATGGAATACCTTATACCAACGGGATTCCAAGTTGATTACACAGCGCCGTTACATAACGATTACACGCGGCCTGAGTACGCCGAATATAAGCAACCCTTAGTCAGTATTGATGATGCAGACTGGCAATCCCTCGGTAAGCTTGATTACGGACGCTTCCGCGCCACGCAGTTCGGCAATCTGTTCCACTATAACGATGGGTATGGCGCTGGTTTCGCGTTCTGCTGGCATTGTGGGCGCACCCATACGGTTGAGACCAAGGCAGATATTGAGGGAAACTTGGTTATCCCCGACAGTGAAAAAGCGCGCATAACAGCCAAGCATCGCAGACTTACAGGTACACGCAAGAACGACAATCCTAACTGTCCTAATGAGGCGTGGAGCATTAAGGTTGGTAAGATCAATGCTGAGACGCAGGCGATCGATATGCCGGTAGTCTTCGGTTTTGCCACGACCACAACGATGTTGGAGCTTCAGCTTCGTAATCCCGTTTCACACAACTGGGTAAATAACAAAACACTTGGAACGACTCTCGGGACGGCATTACGAATTGCGTTCTGTGCGCTCGAAGGCGTTTCAGAAGCAGAGTTAGGTATCTCAGTACAATTGCGCACCTCACCTGAGAGTGCACCAACTACCAGCATATTTATTTTCGACAAAGCCTCGCAAGGTGCAGGCTATGCTACACAGATTGCCGAGCGCCTACCCGAAGTACTGGCTGCCGCTTACCAACACGTCAATGTGTGTAAGAGTAACTGCGATAAGGCGTGTCATGCCTGCCTCTTAGATTTTGAGACACAGCATCAGATCGATCATTTGAACCGCCATGAGGTCGTTAAATTCTTTGATGAGACACGGCTCTTAGAACGACTGATGGTGCCAGAGGACAGGCGCTACTTTGGGGGTCACTCGCTCAGTGAATTACTGAACGCCCAATCGCTGTTGAGCCTCAAGGGGGCACGCGCAAAAGAAATTGATGTGTTCATTTCTGGGAATGATTGGGAAATCGCCAAGCATCCTGTACTTCGTCAGCTTAAGTTCCTATCTAACCAAAAGGTGCGCGTCCTCATCGCCGATACGATTACTGGATCAATCGACTCTGAGCTCGCCTGGCAGTTGCAGCGCACTGTTGATGAGTCCGTGACCGTTGAGAGCTATATCCACCCAAGCGGACTTCCTCACGAGGTTTTTCCAGTCCTGCGTATGCAGATCAACGGGAAAGACCAGTGGTATGTGACCAATGATCCAAACACCATTTCTATGAATGATCGCTGGGGTGATACGCAAACGGAATCCTTGGTGACGAATGGAGCTGCCTCGTTGGATGTTGTTGCGAGTGCGTTGGATCTTGCTGAGAGAGCCGCAGGCTCAGAGATAGCCTCTAATATGGGCTTGATCACAGATGTCAGTTCATTGAACGGTCACATTAGTGGATTTGGTGATCGCTTTACCAATCTGATATTTGAAACGACGCCTGCCCTTAAAGACGCTTTGTCCGCTGGTATTGAACGGATGGTGTACCGTGATCGCTATTTAATTTCGCCGATCACGCTGATGATGATCATCGAGATATTCAAAGGGTTCAACAACCGCTTCGATAACTTTAAGTGCGAGATCGAGACCTGCTACCCTCCGACAGAGTGCAGGACGCAGAGCTGTATAGCCGATAATTTTACTCACACTGACGACTGGCTCGAATTTGTAGCGGGTGCAGCGAGTGTGAATTCCTTGGATGTGCTCAGTGAGTTTAAGGAGAAGCGCTATATTCACCACGGGCGTGCACTAGTGATTACTACAAAAGATGGCGAAACCTATCGCTTACTTTTCGATCAAGGTCTGGGTCATTGGGGTTATCGTACTCTCTACAATCGTAATCGCTTTAACTTCAAAGAATGCTACTCTGAAGGTGAATCTTACGCCCAAAGTGAGACCACCGTACGTGAAGGCAGTGGTGAAACCTACATCGTCATCCATAAGAAAGAGTAACTGGCAGAAGAATGTTAAAGCGTTATACCCTATAAACTTTGACATTGAGGCTGGTGTTTGCAGTCTCTCAAGCAGTGGTGAGTTTTGTTGCAAAACTGAGAAAAGCTTTTTACCTATGCGGGACTTTCAGAACGCTGTGTGACACAGCCAAAATGGAGCGTGTCAGTCAGGAGGATCTTTCCAATGACTGCAATTACCCTGATCAAAGCATGGATAGCCTTCAGTGGTGCTGTCAGACGAATGAAAACTCGCATCAGATTGCTAGCGCAGCTTTAATCTATGCGCTCAATAGTTGGCGCCACTCAGCAAGAACAGCGGTTCGATTGAGCTTGAAATTGTCTCGTGAGTAGAAGTGGCGCTCCTGATTGAAATGGTTGTGGACTGAAGAGTGGACGGCAGCGAACTTTTGCAAACATCGCATCTGTCGAAAGCGGAGCATAGCGCGTTCTCGTCGTCGAAACGGCAAGTGGGAATTCTCAGCCCGATTATTTACCCAGCGACCCGTTTCCT
>Ga0209199_1005747_pt1 | contig 10752 bp, 9 predicted proteins | sample COGITO_mtgs_1105_7_FD_184805 | JGI IMG/M metagenome (GOLD analysis project Ga0209199, IMG submission 184805) | Pelagic marine microbial communities from North Sea - COGITO_mtgs_110523 (SPAdes) (version 2) | ecosystem: Environmental > Aquatic > Marine > Epipelagic ...
TAACTTTACAACTCCCAAACAAACGTCCATTAATCCTGGCTATTTTAATCCTATTATTGAAGGAATGCACGATGTCTATAAAAAAGGAACGGCCAGTTTTCTGAAAGTTCCGGGAATAGAAATTTGCGGTAAAACAGGCACCGCCGAAAATTTCACCAAAATTGACGGAGTACGGCAACAACTCACAGACCATTCCATATTTGTGGCTTTTGCTCCAAAAGATAATCCTAAAATTGCGATTGCCATTCTGGTTGAAAACGGATATTACGGTTCCCGTTGGGCAGGACGTATAGCCAGTTTGATGATTGAAAAATACATAAAAGGAGAAGTCACCTTAAAACGCATGGAAAAATTGGTTCTCGAAAAAAGTTTAGAAGACGAATACCTTAAACCTTACAGCGGCAAACCTTTTAAAATTAATGACAAATGAACCTGAACCGCGCCAATAGTTTTCAATTAGATTGGATGGCTGTAATTATTTTTACAGCACTGGTTATTTTTGGGTATTTCAATATTTTATCCGCCTCTGCGGCGGGTGAATTTACGTCCTACTTTGACATTAGTAAACCCTATGGTAAACAACTAATTTTTATAATAAGTTCTCTTGTATTAATTATCTTGATTTTATCCGTCGATGCTAAGTTTTACGAACGCTTTGCGAGTATTATTTACCTGAGTTCCATCCTTTCTTTGATTGGTTTATTTATTTTCGGGAAACAAATAAATGGAGCGATCTCTTGGTATGATTTTGGGGGAATGACTTTACAGCCCAGTGAATTTGCCAAATTCGCCACGGCCTTGGCTCTAGCAAAATATATTAGTGATCTGCAAACCAACATCAAAGAGCGAAAAGATCAGATAAGAGCCGCCATCATCGTAGGTATCCCAGCAGGTTTAATTCTGTTACAAAATGATGCGGGAAGCACCCTCGTCTTTGGCAGTTTATTTTTTGTGTTTTACAGAGAGGGCATTCCTCAATACTACCTATTATTTGCAGTCTTTGTAGCATTTTTAGGCATTGCGACTTTAAAGTTTTCTGCACTGTCAGTCTCTATTGCCCTAGCAGGAATGCTTCTCATATATCAACTATTTTTTAAACGTAAAAAGAAAAAAATCAGAGGTGTACTGGCGGTATTAATTTGCAGTATTGGGTTGAGTTTTGGAGTGCAATGGGCCTATAATAACGTTCTTCAAAATCACCAACAAGATCGTATTGGACTTTGGCTGCGCTTGGAAAAAGATCCCGAAAAACTGCAAGCCATGAAGCGCAATATTTCTTACAACCTCAATGAGTCTGAGAAAGCAATTCGATCTGGAGGCACGTTTGGAAAAGGTTTTATGGATGGCACACGTACCAAAGGTAAATTTGTACCAGAACAACACACCGATTATATCTTTAGTACCGTTGGTGAAGAATGGGGATTCTTTGGAAGTAGTGCCGTTATTCTGCTATTTGTGTTATTAATTCTACGAATCGTATACCTTTCAGAACAGCAGAAATCACAGTTTAGCAGGGTCTATGGCTACAGCGTCGCCAGTATTCTGTTTGTCCACTTTCTGATTAATATCGGGATGGTTATGGGACTCATTCCGACCATTGGAATTCCCTTGCCCTTTTTTAGTTATGGAGGTTCAGGACTTTGGGCGTTTACAATCTTGGTTTTTATCTTTTTAAAACTAGACTCCAACCGATTAAACGAGTGGTAATTTACTTCTTAACAAGCTCTAATTTCTCAGCAAAATAATCACAGAAATCTTTCATCGTTGCGGTCATTTTCTCATCTTGAGTCGCTCGTAAATAGGTGTCACTCATGGTCACTAATGTTTGATGAAAAAACAATTTCATTTCATCCACAGGCATGTCCTTGGTCCACAAATCAATACGGAGCGTTTCTTGTTTTTTTTGATCCCAAACAGACAACATCATCGCTTTGGCTTCTTCATTTGCAACACCACCATCTTGAGCCGTCCAAAATAAGTTTTCTGGCACGCGATTTTCGTCTAATTCTACGGTCATTTCTATCTTTGAAGTATGGGTATGTGCCATTATTTTTTTGGTTTAAATTTTGCGTTGTTAAAAATCTCTGTGGCTTCCATCTGAAGCATTTGAAGTAAAGGGGTTTCTTTGTTTTCCATATAGGATTTCACAATTTGCCATCCTATATATTGACCGAGCCGACCTGGCGACTCACTGTCCAATTCTAAATTGAATCGAGAAAACGGTGCCGGTATGATAAACCGTGACAGTAATTTTCGATCGGTTTCATACAACAATTCCTTTTCAACAAAGTACTGCCATATATAAAATTCATTCTCTTCAGCCCATTCATATTGCGCCGAAGAATAGCCTATTTTTTGATTGTTATCTTTAAATGGAATCAAAAGATCTTTCAAATACAATTGCTTTCCGAAATAAATCATTTCTTCTAGAAACGTGACTCGTTTGGGCTGGTAAATCAATTGCTCTGCATAAGCCGTTGCTAGGTCTGACACAATTTGATCCTTATTTAAATTTTGTTTGATGTAATCATAAAAACTTGCGTAAAATTCATGCTCTGCTCCAAGATAAGTATCCAATGCAATCAGTACAATAGAATCTGTCACCACTACTTTATTTCGGTAATCAACATCCGAAAGTACCGTAATTAGCCGTGGTGTTTTGAGTGCTTTATTATAATATTTAAGATGCTGATAAAAGTTAAATATTTCAGATTCAGTTCTGGAAAAATCCTCAAAAACACTGTCCACCGCTTTGTTTTGAAGCTGCTGAATCGGATCACTCATGCGTTGAACCCACACAGAATCTGCATATCTTTTGGAGAATAAAAACGGATAGTTTTGTTTTAAGGCAGGAAGATTAGAAGGCGTTGAAGTCGCAAACAGTTGGTCGAACCTTTCAATATTTAAATCAAGATTGATTTTAGATATTTCTTTTTCAACTTTTGATGAATTCTGACATGAAAACACACAAATAACTAACAAAAAAACAATGGTTTTTAAGTCATAGAATGGGCTTGATTGTCTGCTGTTGAATTTCAAATTATAAGTTTAATACCTATTGAACGACAAAAGTAATTAATCTATTTTGGTTTATCGGTTCGATTATATTAAAATTAATTATTAAGAATAGTTTACTTTTGTATATCTAATAAAAAAAGACACATGAACACAAAATCAGTGACGACCCACATTGTGGAATGGTTAAAGACCTACGCTAAAAATGCGAACGTGAATGGGTTTGTAATTGGCGTTTCTGGAGGGGTGGATTCTGCAGTCACCTCAACTCTTTGTGCCCTCACGGGACTGGATGTGATGTGTTTAGAAATGCCCATTCACCAAGCGGAAAGCCATGTTTCAAGAGCGCAAGAACACATTGAACAACTGAAAAAAAGATTTCCAAATGTACAGTCTAATCGCGTAGATTTAACACCCGTTTTTGAAAGTTTTAAATCTGAAATTAATCTGGAAGGCAGTACTCCTACCGTCGATATGGCGTTGGCCAATTCAAGAGCACGCTTACGAATGACCACTCTTTATTATTATGCGGGACTTTTAGGAAGACTGGTGGCTGGAACCGGAAATAAAGTAGAAGACTTTGGCGTTGGATTTTATACAAAATATGGAGATGGTGGCGTGGACCTCAGCCCAATTGCAGACCTCTTAAAATCGGAAGTGTACGATTTAGGAAAGGCGTTAGAAGTTCCTAAAAGTATCTTAACGGCAGCACCAAGTGATGGTTTGTTTGGAGACTCCCGAAGTGACGAAGATCAAATTGGGGCGTCGTATCCCGAATTGGAATGGGCTATGAAGGAGGTTGAAAACGGAAAAACAGTGGACGATTTTGAAGGCAGAGAACGTACGGTTCTTGAAATTTATTCACGCTACAATACGGCCAATAAACATAAAATGAACCCCATCCCTGTGTGTGAAATTCCTCAAAATTTAAAATAAAATAACATGATTCGAGTCCTCGTTGCAGATCATCAACCCATTGTAAGTTATGGGATTCGTATGTTGTTTGAGAACTCAACCGATATTAAAATTGTAAATACCGCTAACTCTGCAAAGCAGCTTTTAGATTATCTCAAAAAATCCAATACAGACATCGTTCTCATGACCATGGACCTTCCGGACATCAATGGAATTACGGTGCTTCGTACGATAAAAAAAGAATTTAACGATGTAAGTGTGATTATTTTTAGCACACATCCAGAGGATATTTATGCCATCAGCGCGATCAAAGCGGGGGCTTCTGGTTATCTCTCTAAAACGGTGACCACCTCTACCATCAAACGCGCCATTCTAAAGGTGTTTAAAGGCGGGATTTATGTCAGTAAGGAACTTGCGGAGAGCCTCACCATTGAAAAAAATAATCTCGGAACAATGAATTTGTACAAGAAACTTTCGACACGTGAAGTGGAAGTTTTGAAGCTGATATCCTCTGGGAAAAGAAATAAAGACATTGCGGACCAATTGAACATTAACGAAAAAACCGTCAGTACTTATAAACTGCGTTTGATGAAAAAATTAAATGTTTCTAACCTTGTCGAATTGATCGATCACGGACGTCAGAACAAATAACGTTTAGAGGACGCGACTCAGTTTTCTGGATAATAACATTTTTAAATTGGAGTAATTCAACACATCTTCTAAAAGTGTTCTGTGGTCCACCTCATCTTGCGTATCTTGTTTGATTTCATCCACTTTTCGGTCGATTAAAAAACAGCGCAAAGTCAGAATTGTTTCACTTACCAACTGCGCAATACTCACATCTTTTTGTTTAGGAAAAATATTATTTTTCTCCCAATTGTGAAGATTGTAGCGTTCTTCATTCATCAAAATATCAGTCACATCAGATGCTAACACAGGGTCTAAATGATTCACAAAAGATTCAATTACAAAATCCTCTGACTGATTTAAACTATCAATAATCGTATAATAAAGCGTTTTGAAATTCTCATTGGTAAACTGCATTTCATCCTCTTGTAAATCCAAAAATATTTTCTCAAAAACTTTAACCTCATGAATAACCGGTTCGAGCGCCAGCGCTCCTTTGTCGTTTTCTTTCAAAATTAAATCTTCAAAAGACTCTTTTCGGCTTCCGTATAAGAGTAGTATTTCAATGATTTTTTGTTCCAGCTCGTACTGAATATCCACTTTTATGGGTGCTGCTGTCGATTTGACAACTTCAAATGCTTTTTGTTTTTGATTGTACGATTTATTGGCGTCATTCTCCGCTTTCTTGCCCATCTGCGCCAGTGTACTAAAAAGCACTCCTTCGCTAATGTCCATAATACGCGAACACTCCCGCACATAAATTTCACGTTGAATGTTATCCGTCACTTTTGAAATACTGGTGACCATATCCCGAATCAAATTGGCTTTTGCCACCGGATCATTTTGCGCTTCTTCCATCAACAAAGATGCTTTATAAGCAATAAAATCCTTCGCATTTTCTTTTAGATAGGCTTGTAATTCTTCAAGCGTATTTTGTTTTGCAAAACTGTCCGGATCTTCGCCTTCTGGAAAGGTGCAAATTTTGACATTCATGCCTTGCTCCAAAATCAAATCGATCCCACGAAGTGCGGCTCTTATTCCTGCGGGATCGCCATCAAACAGGACTGTAATGTTTTTTGTCAAGCGATTGATCAATCGAATTTGGTCAGGCGTCAAAGCAGTTCCCGAAGAGGACACCACATTTTTAATCCCTTTTTGATGAAATTGAATCACATCGGTATAGCCTTCTACCAAATAACAATTATCTTCTTTGGCGATGGTTTGTTTGGCATAGTAAATCCCATACAGAACTTTACTTTTATGATAAATATCACTCTCTGGAGAGTTGAGATATTTGGCTGCTTTTTCGTTTTTAGCTAAAATTCTTCCGCCAAATCCAAGCACCCGTCCCGACATGCTATGAATTGGAAACATCACCCGTCCTTTGAAACGGTCAAACTGTTTGGTTTCCTTCACAATCGAAAGCCCTGTACTTTCTAAATATTTTAGCTGGTAGCCTTTTTTAAGTGCTGCATCTGTCAATCCACTCCAAGCATCCGTAGAATACCCCAACTGAAAATCTTTGATCGTCTCTTCAGTAAATCCACGTTCCTTAAAATAACTAAGGCCAATCGCTTTTCCAGCATCGGTTTTAAGCAGTGTATTATGAAAATAGGTTCTCGCGTACTCACTGACCAAATACATACTTTCACGTTCCCCAGCAGCTTCTTTATCAGAGTCCGATTGTACGGTTTCCTCAATTTCAATGTTATATTTTCGCGCTAAATATTTGATGGCTTCCGGATAGGTAAAATGCTCATGTTCCATTAAGAATGAAACGGAGGTCCCGCCTTTTCCTGTTGAAAAATCTTTCCAAATTTGTTTTACAGGAGACACCATAAAACTTGGGGTGCGTTCTTCACTAAAAGGGCTTAAACCTTTAAAGTTACTTCCCGATTTTTTTAATTGCACAAAATCGCCGATCACTTCCTCTACACGGGCAGTGTCAAATACTTGATCTATGGTGGCTTTTGATATCAAATTAAATACTTTTTTTAAAAGATTTTTTTCGGGCTTATAAAAATACGAGATTTAAGTTAGATACATTACACATTTTTTTGTTTATTTTTGAATCATGAGATATTACCTTACAATTACTTTCCTGTTTATATTCTTGAGTTTTAGCTGTAAAGACGACACAGAAATCACACCCCCTGAACCCGAAGTTATTTTAACAGATAACGTTCTAGTATATGAATCTGAAAAAATTCATGACCATTTAAGCTTACTTGTTAAAAACGGAAGCACAACATCTCTTTTAGTAGACAAACAAGGGAATACGCTTTATGAATGGAACTTTGAAACAAATCTTGGAAACGATTTTGAACTGTTACCCGATGGAAAAAGCATTGGAATGTTTAAACGATCCGATCCGGTTGTTAACTTTGGAGGCTATGGAGGTGTTGTCAAAATTTTTGACGAAGCGGGAACTGAAGCCTGGAGTTACGATTACGTCAACGGAAACGACATCGGACACCATGACGTTGAAATGTTGCCAAATGGAAATGTAATTTTTTTAGTCTGGGAGGAAATTGATGCTGCTGAAGTACAAGCTGCTGGAGTCGATTTTACTTTAAACGTTTATGCAGAAACATTAATCGAAGTGAACCCCAATACCAATCAAGTGGAATGGGAATGGCGCAGCTGGGATCATATTATTCAAGAACATGATTCCAATGCTCCTAATTACGGCTCAATCTCAGACAACCCACAACGCATCAATATCAACTACAATATAAACCCTAACGGCGATTTTATGCACGCCAATGGTCTCAGTTACGATGCTGCCAAAGATGTTGTCTATATAAGTGTCAACTACTTTAGTGAGGTGTGGGCTGTCGACCACAGCACCACAATTAATGAAGCAAGCAGTAACTCCGGTGGAAGTTACAACAAAGGCGGCGATTTACTGTACCGTTTTGGAAACCCTATGGCCTATAACAATTCATCTGGAACACGAACATTTTACAACAACCACTTTCCTAATTTGTTAAAAAACGGAGTCCCTGGAGCAGGCAATATGTTGATTTATGGTAATTCTGGTCCTGACGGATTGCAACAATCTACCGTTTATGAAATGAGGCTTCCTGAGCCTTATTCATTGCTGCCTAATACCAACAACGAACCCACAACCGTGTGGAGTTTCACGGATGAAGAACTATACTTTGGCAAAATTTCGGGAACGGACCGATTGGGCAATGGAAACACGCTCATTTGTGAAGGCGATTTTGGAATGTGGGAAGTCACTCCTAACGGAGATGTTGTTTGGAAGTATGAAAGTGAAGCTAACTCATGGAGGGCTTATGGCTATGAATTTGGAAGTACAGCGGTAGAATATCTAGGGCTTTAGTCCCCTTACTTATTTCTTTCAATGACGTAGTTCACCATCAAAATCAGCGATTTTTTGTAAGGCGATTCTGAGAATGGTTCGAGTAATTTTAAAGCCTGCTCCTGAAATGCTTTCATCTTTGACACCGCATAGTCCAAACCGCCATTGTCTTTTACAAAAGCAATCACTTCTTTCACACGTTTGGAGTCTTTGTTGTGATTTTTAACAGAGTTAATCAGCCAACTTTTTTCTTTTTTAGAACAGTGGTTCAACACATATATAAGTGGAAGCGTCATTTTCTGTTCTTTGATATCAATTCCCGTAGGTTTCCCAATTTGTTGAGTACCGTAATCAAACAAGTCATCTTTTATTTGAAACGCCATTCCAATAAGCTCTCCAAATTTACGCATCGTTTCCACTTCTTCAGAAAGGGGTTTCACGGAGGCGGCACCCAAACTACAACAGGCGGCAATAAGCGTGGCTGTTTTTTGACGAATTATTTCGTAATAGATGGCTTCGGTAATATCTAAATTTCTGGCTTTTTCGATTTGCAACAATTCGCCTTCGCTCATTTCACGAACGGCTACTGAGATTATTTTTAAGAGATCAAAATCGTTGTTATCAATGCACAGCAAAAGGCCTTTTGACAATAAAAAATCGCCCACTAAAACGGCAATCTTATTTTTCCAAAGCGCATTTATGGAGAAAAAACCACGACGACGGTCGCTTTCATCCACCACATCGTCATGCACCAAAGTAGCGGTGTGAATCAATTCAAGCACGGATGCTCCTCTGTAGGTGCGCTCACTCACTTCCCCATTGGAAATCATTTTGGCAGTCAAAAACACAAACATAGGACGCATTTGTTTTCCCTTGCGGTTGACAATATAATGCGTAATACGGTTCAGAAGTGCCACCCGACTGGACATGGACAATCGAAATTTCTTTTCGAAAAGCTCCATCTCATAAGTGATTGGTTTTTTTATGGTTTCAATTTTCTTCAAACAGTCTTCATTGAAATCCAAAATTACACATATAAAACGTATTGTTTCTTAGAAATACGTTAAATAATTGAAACTGCGAAATGCACCGTATTGAATCTTCATTTTCGATTAATAAAACTATATTATTACGTCAAAACCCCAGTTTGTTTAATAGAAACCTCAAAATGATAGCGTTAATGCAATAGTGTATTTGGATTATTTGATTATTTTGTTTAAGTTTACGTCTTAATCAATAAACAAAATATTATGAAAAAAATTACTTTAATAGCCATTTTAATGGTTAGTTTTATGACAAATGCTCAAGTAATCTTAAGTGAAGACTTTGAAGGTTCCAATTTCACTTTACCAACAACTTGGGGCAATGAAAACCTCCAACCAATGGGAGATGCGAGTGTACTATGGACACTTGATACTGGCGGAGACGCTTATTATGCTACCACTGGACCAAACACCTACCTTTATACTGCAAGCTGTGGTATGTCAGGAAACTATGCTATTTTTAATAGTGATGCCTATGGCACTACCGGTGGTGCTGCAAATTCAGCGTTTACATCTCCTGCTTTTGACTGTACTGGATTAAGTACGGTTATTTTAACTTTCAACCAGTGGTTTACCGGTGGGTATGGCGGTGAAGCTTTTGTTGAAGTATCTGCAGATGGCGGATCAACTTGGACAAATGTATTAACATATGACGCTACTGTTACTGGGCTTGAATTTGACCCACAAACTATTGACATTACGGCTATTGTTGGAACTTCTGCTACTTCTCATGTAAGATTTAGATATGCTGGAGACTACGCATATTATTATGTAATTGACGATATTGTTGTACAACAACCAACTGGATCAGCTCCAGATGCAGTAACGACTCCAAATCCAGCTAATGCAGCTACAGATGTTACTATTAATGCATATACCGCCACAGATGGAACTGTTTACAAATGGGTAGAAGTTGGATATACTTCAGCAACAACCGGTGATTTAGCAACTTCATTTGACGTTACTTACAGCCTAAATACTGACCTTAGCGATCCTGTTTTGACCGATACAAACTATGATGGTTCTGTGACAAACGGAGCATTATGGGGAACTACAGTCGATGCTGGATGGCAAGCAAACACAACTTATTACTGGAAAGCTACTGCTATAAATATTAATGGACAAACTGATTCGGATATTTGGAGTTTTACAACAGCTGGTGACCCACTAGGAGTAGATGGATTTACAATTGAGGCTTTAAGCGTATCACCAAACCCCGTAAAGGATGTGATCACTATTAACAGTCCTGTAGGATTTGACAGTGTTGAAGTGTTTAACCAATTAGGACAACTAGTGTTGAAGTCTAATGCAGATTTAATGAACAATAATAAATTAGATCTTAGTGCTTTAAACCCTGGAATGTACATGTTACAAATCAAGGCTGATAACAAAAGTAAAACTGTAAAAATTATTAAAGAGTAAGTACTTCTTTAATACACTATTAAAAAATCCTGTGAAGTCAATTTCACAGGATTTTTTTGTTTTGTAGTGTGGGCTAATTGATCTGTTCTCGATACATTTTTTGCAAACAAAAAACACTCGAACTGACAAATCGAGTCACTTAAAACAACTGGGAGGCAATGGCTTTGATATTATCGCTTTTACCCATCGAATAATAATGCAATACCGGCACGCCAAAGTCCAGCAATTCTTTGGACTGCTGAATGGTCCACTCCACACCTACTTGTCGTATTTGTGCGTTTGAGTCACATTTGTTGACTTCTTTAATGAGTGCTTCTGGCAAGTCTATTTTAAAAACTTGTGGTAGTAATTGTAAATGTTTTTCAATAGCCAAGGGCTTAATCCCTGGGATGATGGGAACAG
>Ga0209199_1005748_pt1 | contig 10751 bp, 9 predicted proteins | sample COGITO_mtgs_1105_7_FD_184805 | JGI IMG/M metagenome (GOLD analysis project Ga0209199, IMG submission 184805) | Pelagic marine microbial communities from North Sea - COGITO_mtgs_110523 (SPAdes) (version 2) | ecosystem: Environmental > Aquatic > Marine > Epipelagic ...
GAAGCGGCAAAAACACTCATTCACCACTTCTTGTTGTTCTCTGATGAGCGCATCACACTAGAGGCAGACGAGATTGCTCAAACTGAAACCTATGACGAAGAGTCACTTCATATGCGTCAGCTATTGAAAACAAAACTCATCGACATGGACCTTTCTGTTCGCGCATTGAATTGTTTGAAAGCTGCTGAAGTTGATACCCTAGGCGATTTAGTTTCATACAATAAAAATGATTTGATGAAGTTCAGAAACTTTGGAAAAAAATCATTGACTGAGCTAGAAGAATTGGTCGTACTTAAAGGCTTGTCCTTTGGTATGAACCTTGCGAAATATAAATTAGATAAAGACTAACCGACATTTTTATACACTAGAAAATGAGACACGGAAAAAAAGTAATGCACCTTGGTCGTAAAAAGGCTCATCGTAAATCGATGCTTGCCAATATGGCCTGTTCATTAATCGAACATAAAAGAATCAATACCACAGTTACCAAAGCAAAGGCTTTGAAACAATTTGTGGAGCCATTGATCACAAAATCAAAAGACGATACGACTCACAATCGCCGTACCGCTTTTCGCTATTTACGTAATAAAGAAGCCGTAGCCTCTTTGTTTAGAGATGTAGCTGTTAAAGTTGGCGATCGTCCCGGAGGATACACTCGTATCATCAAATTGGGAAATCGTTTAGGTGATAATGCTGATATGGCGATGATCGAATTGGTAGATTTCAACGATGTTTATACAAACAAAGAGGAAGCGACCAAGAAGACAACCCGTAGGAGTAGAGCCAAAAAACCGGCTGAAACTCCTGCAGTCGAAGCAACAGAAGAAGCTCCAGCAGTGGATGCTCCTGAAAAGGACGACTCAGCCCAAGAATAAAGATGTTAATAATTACAACATATTACAAAGGATAAGCTTTTCGAGTTTATCCTTTTTTTATGTTTCTTTGTGAAAACTTTAGATAAATGAAGTATAAAAACAGATCAGAAGCAATTGTTTTACTAGCCGATGGCACTATTTTTTATGGAAAATCGATAGGTATTGAAGGTACCGCATTTGGTGAAATATGTTTCAATACAGGGATGACAGGTTACCAAGAAATATTTACCGATCCCTCCTATTATGGGCAATTAATGGTGACGACCAATGCACACATTGGAAATTATGGAACCCTTGAAGATGAAAGTCAATCCGATTCCATTAAAATTGCAGGATTAATTTGTAAAAACTTTAGCTACGAGCATACACGTCCAAGCGGGACAAGTAATCTATTTGATTTTTTTGCACAGCAAAATAAGGTGGCTATTTCTGATGTAGATACCCGTGCCCTGGTAATCTATATCCGTGAGCATGGTGCACAAAACGCCCTAATAACTACTGAAGTAGATAAAATTGATGAATTGAAAGCACAGTTGAAAACCTATCCTTCCATGGTAGGGCGTGAACTAGCTTCAGAAGTATCTACCAAAGAGCCCTATTTTTATGGAGATGAAAATGCCCCCCTAAAAGTAGCTGCTTTGGATCTTGGGATCAAGAAAAGTATTTTGGATAATATTTCTGCACAAGGAGTGTATATCAAGGTTTTTCCTTATGATACCGACTTTGCCACCCTTGAGGCATGGAATCCTGATGGATATTTCTTGTCCAATGGACCTGGAGATCCTGAGCCATTACACCAGGCTCAACAAGTAGCCAAAGAAATTATTTCCAGAAACTTACCCTTGTTTGGTATATGTTTGGGACATCAAGTAATTGCCTTGGCCAATGGTGTTTCTACCTATAAAATGTTTAACGGCCATAGAGGAATCAACCATCCTGTTTTGAATCATTCTACAGGTAAAGGAGAGATTACCTCGCAAAACCATGGATTTGCTGTAAATCGGGAGGAAGCCGAGGCACATGCAGATATTGAAATTACACACACACATTTGAATGATCAAACAGTGGCGGGTCTTAAAATGAAATCCAAGAAATGTTTTTCAGTTCAGTACCATCCAGAAGCTGCACCCGGTCCAAATGATGCCAAGTATTTATTTAACCAATTCAAAGACTTAATCGAAAATTAATAACCAATAATTAAACAAAAAACAAATGAGTATTATCATTAACGTTCATGCAAGACAGATCCTTGATTCACGTGGAAATCCTACAGTAGAGGTTGATGTAGTGACTGAAAATGGCATTTTAGGCCGTGCAGCAGTTCCATCTGGAGCTTCTACCGGGGAACACGAAGCCGTAGAACTTCGAGATGGAGGAAGTGACTTCATGGGAAAAGGCGTTTTAAAAGCAATTAAAAATGTTAATGAAGACTTAGCCGAACGTATTGTTGGTGTTTCCGTTTTCGAACAAAATGAAATTGATCAGATGATGATTGATTTGGATGGAACACCAAACAAGTCAAAACTTGGAGCAAACGCAATCCTAGGTGTTTCATTAGCGGTAGCAAAAGCTGCAGCAAATGAGCTTGGGATGCCTTTGTATCGCTATGTAGGTGGAGTGAGTGCAAATACGCTTCCAGTTCCAATGATGAATATCATCAATGGTGGATCGCATTCTGATGCCCCAATCGCATTCCAAGAATTTATGGTAATGCCGGTATCGGCGCCAACTTTTTCTAAAGCCATGCAAATGGGGACTGAGATTTTTCATCATCTAAAGAAAGTATTACACGATCGCAATTTGAGTACTGCGGTTGGAGATGAAGGTGGATTTGCACCCACCCTAGACGGAACAGAAGATGCACTCGATACCATCATGAAAGCCATTGGAAACGCTGGTTATAAAGTTGGAGATGAGGTAATGATAGCCTTGGACTGTGCCGCAGCAGAATTCTATAAAGATGGGGTATATGATTATACTCTTTTTGAAGGAGAAACTGGCGTGAAAAGAAGTTCTGAAGAGCAAGCACAATATTTGGCCGATCTTTCTGCTAAATATCCAATCATCTCTATTGAAGATGGGATGGATGAAAACGATTGGGCTGGATGGAAATCATTGACTGAGAAAATAGGCGATAAAGTTCAGTTGGTTGGAGATGATTTATTTGTAACCAATGTAGAACGTCTTTCTCGTGGAATCAATGAGTCAATTGCCAATTCTATTTTGATTAAAGTAAATCAGATTGGTAGTTTAACCGAAACCATTGCTGCTGTAAACATGGCGCAAAACGCTGGTTATACGGCTGTAATGTCCCATCGTTCTGGAGAAACAGAAGACAATACTATAGCTGATTTAGCTGTTGCCTTAAATACGGGGCAAATTAAAACAGGTTCTGCATCGCGTTCAGATCGTATGGCAAAATACAATCAATTGCTTCGTATCGAGGAGGAATTGGGAGATACTGCCTACTTTCCGCAACGCAATGCATTTAAAATATAATTATTTTAACTTCACAATAACAAAAAAGGGGGGAGTTCCCCCTTTTTTCATTTCCAAAATCGTGCTTTTTTAAGTAAATTAGCTCCTCTAAAGAATTGAACCATGGACAAGACAGTACAACTTACATACAACGACAAAACTTATGAATTTCCCCTTGTTAAAGGAACGGAAAATGAATTAGGAATAGATATAAAATCGTTGCGTGCGCAAACAGGCTTAGTTACCTTGGATCCAGGGTTCAAAAATTCAGGTTCTTGTCAGAGTGAAATCACCTTTTTGAATGGTGAAAAAGGAGAGCTTAAATACCGCGGATATTCTATCGACGACCTCGCAGATGGTGCCAGTTTTCTTGAAGTTGCCTTCTTGCTTATTTTTGGAAAACTTCCCACAAAAGAACAACTCGAAAAATTCCAAACGGATATTCGAAAAGAATCATTGGTAGACGAGGATTTAAAAGCTATTTTAAAGAGTTTTCCACGTAAAGCTCACCCAATGGGTGCATTGGCATCATTGACCTCTGCTTTAACGGCATTTAATCCAAGTTCTGTCGATGTGGAATCTGATGAAGACATGTACAATGCGATTGTTACCATAATGGCTAAGTTTCCTGTTTTATGCGCCTGGACGCACAGAAAGGTTAAGGGATTGCCTTTAAATTACAGTAGTAATGAGTTGAGCTACGAAGACAATATCGCACAAATGATGTTTCGTATGCCAAATGAGACATATATGCCAAGTAGGACAGTTAATAGTGCATTGAATAAACTACTTATTCTTCATGCGGACCACGAGCAAAATTGTTCTACATCAACAGTGCGTATTGTAGGATCTTCACATGCAGGCTTGTTTGCCTCTATTTCTGCAGGGATTTCTGCTCTTTGGGGCCCATTGCATGGAGGAGCAAACCAGGCCGTAATTGAAATGTTGGAAGCCATCAAAGCCGATGGGGGAGATACCAAAAAATACATGGCCAAAGCCAAAGATAAAAGTGATCCTTTCCGCCTGATGGGTTTTGGACATCGCGTTTACAAAAATTTTGATCCAAGAGCCCGTATAATCAAAGTTGCAGCAGATGAAGTATTGAATGAATTGGGAATAGAAGATCCAATTCTTGATATCGCAAAAGGATTGGAGCAAGAAGCACTGAACGATCCCTATTTTGTAGACCGCAAGTTATATCCTAATGTTGATTTCTATTCAGGGATAATTTACAGAGCAATGGGCATTTCAACCGAAATGTTTACTGTAATGTTTGCTCTAGGCCGCTTGCCCGGTTGGATAGCACAATGGCGTGAAATGAGAAAGAACAACGAGCCAATTGGTCGTCCAAGACAAATTTACACAGGAGAAGTTAATTTAGCTTTTGTGCCTCTAGAAAAGCGCTAGGTAGCTTTTGTTAGATTTCGTACCATACCTCTAAAAATAAAATAGTGGAAGGGAACCAGACTATACCAATACAATCTTCCCCAAAGTCCTCTTGGACGAAAAGTTGCCGTTTGGTAGATGGTTGTTCCAACAATCTTAAATTCTAGCCAAGCCTCTCCCGGCAGTTTCATTTCAGCAAAAAGGAGCAGTCTTTTTTCTTTTTTATCTGCCAGAAGTACACGCCAAAAATCCAAGGAATCCCCCGTATATATTTTGTCGGGATGTGTACGCCCTCTTCTCAGTCCTACACCCCCAGAAAGTTTATCCAAATAGCCACGTAATTTCCAAAGAAAGTTAGCGTAATACCATCCTTGGTTCCCTCCAATTTTCCACAAGGCTTTAAAGGTTTGTTCAGGATCTATATTTTCGCGCTTCTGAGCGTCTTTTAGAATCCCAAATTTGGGAACTTGGATAAAGTCCTTAAGGTCTTTGTTGAGTCGCCCACTAATCATACTGTCTTTCCAACTACTAACCACCGAGTTTTGTTCGATTCGTTTAAAAGCCATTTGGATGGCTTCATCATAGCTGTAGGGCTTTATGGAAAGCAAATCTTGTAAACGCTGATCTGCGGCAACGACTTCCATTTTCATGCTATCAACCAAGCTAACGGCAAGTGTATAGGTTGTAGAGGTAACAAAGTTTAACCAATAGGAGGATAGACGTGGTGTCATAATGGGGACAATAACGATCCAATTTCTGAAACCTCTATTTTTAGCATACCGATGGAGCATTTCTTTGTAGGTCAAAACACTAGATCCACCAATGTCGTAACTCTCATTCAGGCATTTAGGATGTAATAAAACTCCGGTTAAATATTCCATTACATTTCGAATGGCAATGGGTTGCGATTTAGTTTTTACCCATTTAGGGGTAATCATGAAGGGAAGTTTTTCACATAAATCCCGAATGATTTCAAAAGAAGCACTTCCCGAACCCACAATAATCCCTGCACGTAAAACGGTTGTGGGTATACTGGATTTTTTCAAAATATCTTCTACGTTTTTCCTAGAGGATAGGTGCTTTGAAAGGGCTTTATCATTTACAATACCGCTTAAATAAATGATTTGTTTGGCCTTTGTTTTTTCGAGCATGCGGCAAAAGTTATGCGCACAATCTGCTTCCATGGTTAAAAAATCACCATTGTCAGAAGACATTGAATGAATCAAATAATAGGCCACATCAATGTCTATCGGGAGAGAGTTGTTTTTCTCGGGGGATAAAAAATCAAGTGTAAGAATGGTAACTTTTTCTGCCAAAGTAGGGGTAATGGACAGCCGTTTTGGATCACGCACGGCACAATATACATCATGTCCTTTTGCAAGCAGTTGCGGGAGTAAACGCATCCCAATATATCCATTAGCCCCGGTTAGTAGTATTTTCATCGCATCATTGTTTATATTTCATCAACAGAGGGAGGGGCGTTTTTTGTTTTTTGCTCATTGAGTTTTTTAAAAAAGGAATGAATGTTTTTGGTGTTAGCCAAGACCTTAATGCTGTACTGGTCTTTGTAGATGGAATATTCTTGAGCCTTACCTTTGTAAAGCTTCAATTTATAATATGGGATAATAAGGCCGTAGGTTTCTAATAAGCTCCTAAAATGAATGATAATGCCTTTTGGACGTAATTCAATATTACATTGATTAATGTTTTGATCCAAAACCAATAGGTTGTGAATATCAATAGAAGTTTGGGTAATCATTAATTTTCCAGAGCCAATACCTCCCATTGACCATCGCTCTCTTAAAGTAAATGGTTTTCCAATAAGATCATCAATTGTGCTTTTAATCTTAGGTTCATTATAGGAAATATTGACCAACATTTTTTATTTTAAAGATAATGCATCTTCTCCAACAAGGCATATTTTGCTCATTATAATTATCTTTGGCGAAATTCGTCTATGAAAGCACTTTCCGATCAATTATCACCAGCTTTAACTTCCTTTTTAGCTGCTTCTTACACAATCGATATAACCGAATTTGAATTCCAACAAACTCGGAAAGAATTTGAGGGAGATATTACCTTGGTTGTTTTTTCCTTATTGCGGTATATTAAGGCTAATCCAGTTGTACTAGGCAATGAGATAGGGGCATATTTGGTGAGTGAATTTAGTTGGGTTAACGACTTTAACGTGGTCAAAGGTTTTTTAAATTTATCGATCACCGATGATTTTTATGTTGCGCAATTACATCAAATTGCAGCTATTCCCAATTTTGGACATTTAGCAATCAATCCAGAAAAAGGGGTTGCTTTGGTAGAATATTCTTCTCCCAATACAAATAAACCTCTTCATTTGGGACATATTCGGAATAATCTATTGGGTTATTCGGTGGCTAAGATCATTGAAGCCAGTGGTAAAAAAGTCGTCAAGACACAAATCATCAATGATCGTGGAATCCATATATGTAAGTCCATGGTCGCTTGGCAAAAGTTTGGCAAAGGAACGACTCCCGCATCAGAAGGTATCAAAGGAGATAAATTTGTAGGGAACTATTATGTTCGTTTTGATCAAGAATATAAAAAGGAAATACATGCCCTAATGACAAACGGAAGTAGCGAGGACGAGGCAAAGGCCAATGCCCCTCTTTTTCAAGAGGCACAGGCCATGTTACGCGATTGGGAGGCTGGAGAGCCAGCCGTAGTTGACTTGTGGAAAACCATGAATGCATGGGTCTACAAAGGCTTTGAAGTTACCTATACCAATCTTGGGGTTACATTTGACTCTTTGTATTATGAAAGCGAAACCTATCTTTTGGGAAAAGCGCTTATAGAAGAAGGTATTCAGAAGAATATATTTTTCAAAAAAGAAGACGGTTCGGTTTGGATAGATTTAACCGAAGACGGTTTGGATGAAAAACTTTTATTGCGTTCCGACGGAACAGCTGTTTATATGACACAAGACTTAGGAACTGCCTTACAACGTTTCCGCGATAATCCAAGCATGAAAGGAATGGTTTATACCGTAGGAAATGAACAAGACTATCATTTTAAGGTGCTGTTCTTAATTTTGCAAAAATTAGGATATTCTTGGGCAGATGCTTTACATCATTTGAGTTATGGGATGGTAGATTTGCCTCAAGGGAAAATGAAAAGCCGTGAGGGCACGGTAGTAGATGCCGATGACTTGATGGTAGAAATGAGTAAAACGGCTGCTTCAATTGCCGAGGATCTCGGAAAATTAGAAGGCATGTCGGAAGAAGACAAGGCCAGCTTGTATCACACCATTGGTTTGGGAGCATTGAAATATTTTATCTTAAAAGTGGATCCCAAAAAGAGAATCTTATTTGATCCTGAAAGTTCTGTAGATTTTGCTGGAAATACTGGACCTTTTATCCAGTATACCTATGCACGAATTCAGTCAATTCTTCGGAAAGCAGACGTAATCGACTCGACCTCAATCGCTTTGACAAGTATTGAAGAGAAAGAAAAAGAAATCATAAAGTATTTGATGGAGTATCCCAATGTAATCCAACAAGCAGCCGCTCAGTACAGCCCAGCTTTGATTGCCAATTACAGTTATGATTTAGTGAAATTGTTTAATTCCTTTTATCAAAACATCAGTATTCTAGGAGAGGAAGATCAGCTGCGAAAAAACTTTAGAGTATTGTTGTCGCAGCAAGTCTCCAAAGTGCTCAAGCAAAGTACAGGTCTGCTTGGTATAGACGTTCCCGAGCGGATGTAAGGCACAAAAAAAAACCGCTCTGAGAGCGGTTTAATTTCTTTTTCACAAGCAATTTTTAATTCACTTGTAGGATTTTTATTTAGACGATACAGCTAAGTTGTATACCACTAGTCCAAATCCAATTTTGTTGATGGCATCACCAATGTTATAAATAACATCTAATTGTAATGGAATACCGAAGATTACACCTTCGCCTCCGTACCATCCAGCAGTACCCGCCATATATCCAATAGGATAGATAGCCCAACCGATCACGACAAACTTAACAAGTGTGTTGTGAGCAGCTTCTACAGCACCTCCTGAAGCAACTGCTAATTTCTTAGCCTCTCCTGCTGCGATATCATAAACGATAGCGAAGTAAGCAAGACCTGAAATTAGACCCCAGATAGCAGGTTGTGCTCCTGAAGTGTAAACAGCTTCTCCTAAATAACCAGTAACCAACATGATAACTGAAAGGCCAATCATTCGCCACATCAATTTTCTTGTTGCACCGGCAGCTTTAAGAATTAAATAAAATTCAACACACATTAATGGTACTGTCAAAATCCAGTCCACATAGCGGAAGAATGTTGGTGAAGTTGCATTTGTTGCCCAGTAGTCACGCATGTACCAATAGTGTACAGCAGCGATGAACGTAATCAAACCTGAGATCAAGATTGATGTTCTCCACTTGTTGTCAAATGAACTCAATGAAAGGAAGAAAAACGCTGATGCTGCCATCATTGCCATACAACCTACGAAGAAGGTAAACCCTACATAATCGTCTGCAGCCATAGCTGGAACTGAAGACAATAAACTTAAAAATTTTTCCATAATAGAATTAATTATTTGTTTTTGTTTAGGTAAATTTAAAAAAAATTAAACTTACTCACTATATATATGTGTAAAATTTTGAATCTTAAACTAAAAATATCTTGATTAGCACTGCTAAAAAATATCAATATCACATTTACGCCACAATAGTGTTTATCGTTTCCTCAAGTTCGTTGAACTCCTTTATTCAAGGTATAATCGCAGGTTTTATGATTTTTAGTATTGGTTTAATTCACGGGGCAAATGATCTTAAATTGATCCAGAAAAAAACACAAAAAAAGTCACAAAAAATCTTCCTTCAAACACTTTTATTATACATTTTTGTGGTTTTAGCAGGTGTTTTCCTCTTTTATTTCCTCCCCAGTTTTGGTTTATTTTTCTTTGTTGCCTTTAGCGCCTTCCACTTTGGAGAGCAACATTTGGAAAGCAAAGTAGAACTTGATAGGTCTCCAGCCTTTAAATGGATACTATACATAAGTTATGGCTGCGCCTTATTTGGTTTACTCTTTACATTACAATGGGAAACGGTACACGCTGTGATTGGACAAATATCTGGGCAATATATTTCAAAGCAAACCACAGAACTATTTTTTTTTGCTGGGTTTATTGTGTTTCTTCTTTTTGGTTTAATTTCATCAGCCCTACGCAAATTATTGTTGTTTGAAACATTGATTCTCTTTTTGTTGGGCCTACTTTTTGTTCGTACCACATTGATTTTCGGTTTTGGGTTTTATTTTGTTGTTTGGCACAGTATCCCCTCTGTCAAAGATCAATTGAACTTCCTTTACCCTTCAGATACTCAAGCTGCGTTGAAATATTTAAAGTCATCTTTACCCTATTGGGGTATGTCCATTTTTGGACTTGTTGGGGTCTATTTCTTGTTTGATGTTCAATCTGCTGCCTTCTTGCCATTGTTTTTTTCTTTCTTGGCTGCAATTACATTTCCCCATACGGTAGTAATGGGATGGTTGAAGTTAAGTGAACAAAAAACCAATGGGCAGACGGAACAACACTAGAAATTCTCACAAAATAAAGTACCTTTGTTTATTCAATAAAGCGATATGTTTGATAGTTTAAGTTCCAAATTAGATAAGGCCTTTCAAGTCCTCAAAGGACATGGGAAGATTACCGAAATTAACGTAGCAGAAACCCTTAAAGAAGTGCGTCGTGCATTATTGGATGCTGACGTTAACTTTAAAATCGCCAAAGATTTCACCACAAAGGTGAAAGAAAAAGCCCTAGGACAAAATGTACTGACCAACCTTAACCCAAGTCAATTGATGGTTAAAATCGTCAAAGACGAATTGACTGAGTTGATGGGTGCAGAAGCTGTTGGTTTAAATTTATCGTCCAAACCTACCATTATATTAATGTCTGGTTTGCAAGGATCTGGGAAAACAACCTTGACGGGCAAATTGGCACTTTATTTAAAAAGTAAAAAGGGAAAAACGCCTTTGTTG
>Ga0209199_1005750_pt1 | contig 10749 bp, 7 predicted proteins | sample COGITO_mtgs_1105_7_FD_184805 | JGI IMG/M metagenome (GOLD analysis project Ga0209199, IMG submission 184805) | Pelagic marine microbial communities from North Sea - COGITO_mtgs_110523 (SPAdes) (version 2) | ecosystem: Environmental > Aquatic > Marine > Epipelagic ...
CATGGGATACAAGGTCTAAGTATTGTTTCATTTTCAGTCTTATTTTATGAAGTTAAAAATAAAAAAAGCTTCAATCTTAAAGAAATTGAAGCTTGTAATAATTTTAAAAGTTATTAACTATTTAGCCAATAATTGCGCCAGCAATCGTTGCGGATAAAAGAGAAGCGATGGTTCCGCCAATAAGTGCTTTCATTCCAAATTCCGAAAGTGTTTTTCGTTGTCCTGGTGCTAAGGATCCTATTCCTCCAATTTGAATTCCTATGGATGCAAAATTGGCGAATCCACAAAGCATATACGTTGCCATGATGATGGATTTTTCATATTTTAAGTGCAATACGTTTAATGGATTTTTTAAATCGGCTAATTGTATGTATCCTACAAATTCACTCGCAGCAAGTTTTATTCCCAAGAGTTGCCCCATCAAAGCAACATCTTCTTTCGCAATTCCAATCAACCACATGAGGGGTGCAAAGGCATAGCCTAAAATAAATTCTAATGAGAAGACTTTATAAGATGTGTTTGAAGCAACCCAGTCGTTCAGAGTCGTTATATCTCCAACCCATCCAAGGATGCCATTGATCATGGCAATAAACGCTAAAAACACCAAAAGCATGGCGCCAATATTTAATGCAAGTTTTAGACCTTCAGTAGTACCGTTTGCAATAGATTCTAAAATGTTTGAACCAATTTTTTCTTGAGATATATGAATTTCATTGTCAATCGCTTCCACTTGTGGGTAGAGCATTTTTGAAATGACAATCGCACCAGGGGCTGCCATTACAGAAGCTGTTAATAAATGTTTTGCGTAAAATAAGCGTAAGACTTCATCTTCGCCACCAAGAAATCCAATATAAGCTGCCAAAACACCACCGGCAACGGTTGCCATTCCGCCAATCATAACCAATAATATTTCGGAACGGTTCATTTTTTCTAAGTACGCCTTAATCATTAAGGGCGATTCTGTTTGTCCCAAAAAGATGTTTCCTGCAACACTCAAACTTTCTGCTCCAGAAACTTGAAGGAGTTTGCTAAGTAGCCAAGCCAATCCTTTTACAACCCGTTGAATAATGCCTAAATAAAACAATACAGAGGTTAGAGCGGAAAAGAATATAACGGTTGGTAAAATTGAAATGGCGAACGTTACTAAAGGTGCTTCAATTTCACCCGTAGAAAACGAGGCGAATAGAAACTTTGTCCCTTCCATTGTAAAATCTAATACGGCAATAAATAAACTTCCGACCCATTCAAAAAAGGTTTGAACAAAAGAGACCTTAAGAACACCAATCGCTAAAATAACTTGAGTTCCCAAACCAAACCCAACGGTTCTCCAGTTGATAGCTTTTCGGTTGGCACTTAAAAGATATGAGATCAAAACTAACACAAACATTCCGAGAAGCCCTCTCAAAAGACTGTTGAGCGTAAACCCTTGACTTGATACGATTTCGGAGGTTGATTCCTGCGCAGCAATCGATTGAATATTTGTAAATAATACAAATACAATGAGCATTAATTTTTTCATTCTGCCTGTTGTTAGCGTTTAGAGATTTCGTCTCTTAATTTAGCAGCCGTTTCATAATCTTCATCCGCAACTGCCTTCGTTAGTAATTCTTGTAATTCTTTAATAGATTTAGAGGCATAGCCGTCGTCGGAAATTTCTACTTCCTCGGTTTCAAATTCTAAATCGTTAAATAACAACACATCTTCAGGCTGATCTTCGTCATCTTCTTTTCTGGAATCCGTTTTTAATATGATTCCAGCTTTTTCTAAAATGTTTTTATAGGTAAATATGGGTGCAGAAAAACGCAATGCGAGTGCAATCGCATCACTAGTTCGAGCATCGATAATTTCTTCCACTTTGTCGCGTTCGCAAATAAGAGAGGCATAAAAAACACCATCAACTAGTTTGTGAATAATGACTTGTTTTACAACAATGTCAAAACGATCGGAAAAGTTTTTAAATAAATCGTGCGTTAAAGGTCTTGGAGGTTGGATTTCTTTTTCTAAAGCGATAGCAATGGACTGCGCCTCGAAAGCTCCAATGACAATTGGAAGTTTCCGTTGCCCATCCACTTCACTCAAAATCAAAGCGTAAGCACCGCTTTGAGTTTGGCTGTATGAAATACCTTTTATGTTGAGACGAACTAAACTCATAAGTTATAACACAAAGAACAGTTTTAATTCGTAAAGTACCAAACCCTTGACAAATAAGTTTTGGATTAAAACACGAACTCAGATTATTTTAAATCGAACTGCAAGTTGTCAATTTTATGAATTTTGAGCCTTGAAAACTTTTAATTTTTCTATCAATTTAGGAACCACCTCAAAAGCATCCCCTACAATTCCGTAATCGGCAGCTTTAAAAAACGGTGCTTCAGGATCCGTATTAATGACGACTTTTATTTTGGACGAATTGATGCCTGCCAAATGCTGAATGGCTCCCGAAATTCCAATAGCGATGTATAAGTTTGTCGCCACAGGCTTTCCTGTTTGCCCAACATGTTCGCTATGTGGTCTCCAACCTAAATCAGAAACAGGTTTTGAACAGGCGGTTGCAGCCCCAAGCACATCTGCTAATTCTTCAATCATTCCCCAGTTTTCAGGGCCTTTTAATCCACGACCTGCAGATACCACTACTTCTGCATCTGCAATGGTGACTTTGTCACTTGCTTTGTCCATAGAGGTGACAGTAGTTGCCGAAGTTATTAAATTAGGCGAAAAGTCTTCCAGTTGTGCAGTGGTCGAATTCTCTACCAACCCAAAGGAGTTATTAGAAACGCCTACAATTTTCACAGCAGTTGAGATTTCAGTATTACAAAAGGCTTTATTTGTAAAAGCAGTGCGCTTTACGACAAAAGGACTTAAACTTAAAGGCGCTTCAACCACGTTTGATGCGTAGCCCGCTTTTAAACCAACGGCTAAAAGAGGTGCAATATAACGACTGTCGGCGCTTGCGCTTAAGATGACAACCGTTGCCCCTTCTTTTTCTGCGGCTTGTTTGATGGCATCTGCATAAATTTTGGCATTAAACCCATTCACGGAATTTGTGTTTAACACTTTTTCTACGCCATAAGTTCCCAATTCAGAAGCTTCACTTGCGTTGAAGGTAAGTGCTACTAAGTTGGTGTCTATAGCTTCTGCTACAGCCTTGCCATATGATGCAGCTTCTAAAGCTGCTTTTTTGAAATTTCCTTGATCAGATTCTGTATATACTAAAACGGACATGTTTCTTTTTTTTAAAATGAATTAAATAACTTTTGCTTCGTTGTGAAGAAGGTTGATAAGCTCATCAATGTTATCGGCTTCCACTAATTTAACAGCACCACGCGGGGCTGGTTTTTCAAACGAAACAGAATGCGTTTCGGACGCTTCATTGGTGGGTTCAACCACAGTGAGTGGCTTTTTTCGAGCCATCATAATCCCTCTCATGTTCGGGATTCTTAGGTCACTTTCTTCTACCAATCCTTTTTGTCCCCCAATGACAAGGGGTAAAACAGTTGAGATGGTTTCTTTACCGCCGTCAATTTCACGAACTGCCGTGGCATTTGTGCCGTCAATTTCCAAGCTAATACAATTGGTTACAAAATTGGCGTCTAGCATTGCTGCTAACATTCCAGGCACCATGCCTCCATTGTAATCAATAGATTCGCGACCTGCAATAATAAGATCATAATTCCCTTCTTTTGCAGCGGCGGCTAAATAAGTAGCTACCGTATGGCCGTCTATCGCTTCTGCGTTCACACGAATTGCTGCATCTGCGCCAATAGCAAGGGCTTTTCGGAGTGTAGGCTCCGTTTCTGCGCCACCAACACTGATGACATCTACTGTTGCGTTTTGTTTTTCTTTAAACCACATCGCACGGGTCAGTCCAAACTCATCATTTGGATTAATGACATATTGCACCCCATTGGTGTCAAATTTGGTATCTCCTTCGGTGAAATTAATTTTAGAAGTCGTGTCGGGAACATGACTAATGCAGACTAATAGTTTCATTTTTTTGTTCTTATTATAATAGTGTACGAAAGTAAATAAAAAACTTTAAATTTCCTATGCATGCATAGGAAATTTTAGTGAAATCTTGTAATTATAATTGAGTATTATTCTTTATTTTTGTCCCTCATAAAATTCAATTAATGAAAACAATTCAGTTTAGAGAGGCAATATGTGAAGCGATGAGTGAAGAAATGCGTCGCGATGAAAGCATTTATTTGATGGGTGAAGAAGTTGCCGAGTACAATGGTGCTTATAAAGCTTCCAAAGGAATGTTGGATGAGTTCGGTGCTAAACGTGTTATTGACACCCCTATTGCTGAATTAGGGTTTTCAGGAATTGCGGTGGGATCGACCATGACAGGAAACCGTCCCATTGTTGAATACATGACGTTTAACTTCTCATTAGTGGGAATTGATCAAATTATAAATAATGCGGCGAAAATCAGACAGATGTCTGGCGGACAGTTTAACTGTCCGATTGTTTTTAGAGGTCCAACAGGATCTGCAGGCCAATTAGGAGCGACGCATTCACAAGCTTTTGAAAACTGGTTTGCAAACTGCCCAGGTCTTAAAGTGATTGTGCCTTCTAATCCTTACGATGCAAAAGGATTATTGAAAGCAGCGATCCGCGATGACGATCCAGTTATTTTTATGGAGAGTGAGCAAATGTATGGCGATAAAGGCGAAGTTCCAGAAGGCGAATATGTTTTACCGATTGGAGTTGCTGAAATCAAGCGTGAAGGAACCGATGTGACCATTGTGTCTTTTGGAAAAATCATCAAAGAGGCTTATAAGGCTGCGGATGTATTAGCAAAGGAGGGAGTCTCTTGTGAGGTGATCGATTTAAGAACCGTTCGTCCATTGGATATCAATACTATTTTGGAATCTGTTAAAAAAACAAACCGCTTGGTAATTCTTGAAGAAGCATGGCCTTTTGGGAATGTATCGACAGAGATCACTTATCAAGTTCAGGAAAAAGCATTTGATTTCTTAGATGCTCCAATTATAAAAATCAACACAGCCGATACACCGGCTCCTTACTCACCTAATTTATTAAAAGAATGGTTGCCTAATAGCGATGATGTTGTAAAGGCGGTAAAGAAAGTATTATATAAATAAATTGCTGATCACTCTTTCTTGGTTTGATTGTTGATGAAGTACAAAATATGAGATACTACCTACTATGTATAGTGTTGATGCTATCAATACATATTTCTGCACAAACGAAAGTTAGTGGTACGGTTTACGACCAAGACAAGCAGCCCGTTGCATTTGCAAATGTCCTTTTCAAGAATTCTACGGAAGGGGTGATCTCCGATTTTGATGGTAATTTTTTATTGCAATCTGAAAATGACCATTCCGCAATTGTGGTGTCTTTTGTCGGATTTGAAACGACGGAATTAAACCTTAAAAGCAAGATAAGTACAGGACTAGAGATTGTTCTACAAACGGGCTTTGCGTTGGATGAGATTTTAATTGTTAACAAGCCAAAAAAACGTTTAAAAAAGAAAGAAAATCCTGCTTATAAGATAATGAGAGGTATTTGGGCTCATAAAAAAAAGAATGGACTCAGCCTTATTGAGCAGTACGAATACAAAAAATACGCTTCTACAGAAATTGGACTCAATAATATTGATCAGAAATTTTTAAAAACACTTTTAAGAGATGATTATGACTCCGTAGTTTCGATCATAAAACAGGACAAGCGAAATAAAAAATTCTTTGTTCCCATCTACTTAAATGAAAAGATACAGAATGTTTATGGCGATAACACCCTAAATAAAACACTAGAACTTATACAGGCAGAAAAACAGATTGGAATCCAACAAGATGGATTTGTGTTTGATCGCATTAGTAATATTTTCAAAGAGATTAATGTTTATGATAATAATATAGAACTCTTAAACAGGTCGTTTGTGAGCCCGCTGTCAACCGAAGGTTTTGGCTCTTATGATTATGTGTTGCAGGACAGTATTGTGTCTAATGAAAGAACTAAATATCGAATTTATTTTTTCCCACGTAAAGAAGGAGATTTAGTATTTGAAGGAAATTTTGTAGTGACTGATAGCATCTTTGCTGTGAACGCCATCAGTATGAAGGTCAATTCTAAAATCAATTTGAACCTCATTCGGAATCTCTATTTTGAAAAAACATTTTCGATTGAAAATGACAGTGTGTTTTTGCCTCAAAACAATGTATATGAAGCGGATATTACTTTGTTGACCAAAAACGATAAAGAAAAAGGGTTGTATGTAAAGCGTACTGAAACCTTCGAAAATTACGATTTCACAAATAAAAAAACAGCTGAATTTTACGATGGAAAAGTTGTACAATACAGACAAGATCAGTTTGAAAAAAGCGATGCCTATTGGGAGGAGAATTTACCAGAGAATATAAATAACAGTGATTCAGAGTCTGTACTTTCAAACCTAAATGACAATAAAAAAATTAAAAACATAACAGGTTTGATAAGAACCCTGTCAAGTGGCTATTTTAAAGTTTCTAATTTCATTGAATTTGGATCTATTTGGAATACAATCGCGGTGAACGATGTTGAAGGATTGAAGCTATCCGTAGGATTTAGATCGTTCAAATCCTTAGACGATCGATTTAGAGTGAAAGGAAAAGTAGCTTATGGAACCAAGGATGAGCAGTTCAAGTATTTTTTAGACACAAAGTACTTGCTCAGTTATAAGCCAAGAATTTCGGTAGGGCTTAGTTATTTGAATGACACAGAACAATTGGGGGCTAAGATTATAGATAGCAATGGCAGTACATCAAGTAGGTTTGGGAGTTCCTCCCTTTTTAGCAGAGGAGAAAATTATTTTTTGTCACGTATCAAAAAAGTGTCTGCTAATATAAATATTGAGGTTTATAAAAACGTTCTGGTTGGAGCCAACTACTCAAACAATCACATCGAATCCGCAGCACCGGACGAATTTTCAATTGATTACTTTGATGACGCACAACAAAAGGTTAAATCGAGTTTAGTGGATAACAGTGCAGAACTTTATCTAGTATACACTCCAACACGAAACGCATTTGGATATGGAGTTGAAAGAAAATTCGAGGTCAATCTACACCCCACTTTTTTATTAAGCTTTCAAAAAGGATTGAAAGTTGGTGCAGGACAGACCGAGTATTCAAAACTTTTATTTTCCTATAATCAACCCTTAAAACTTGGAAAGTTTGGCCTCTTAAGAAATACCATTTCAGCAGGTAAAATCTTTGGAGATGCACAATTATCAGTGTTGAGTCCCGTGCCAGCCAATCAGACTTACTCGCTAGTGCCTAAAACATTTTCGCTCTTAAATTATTACGATTTTGTGGTCGATCAATTTCTGGTTGGACATTTCGAACATCATTTTAATGGCATTATTTTAAATAGAATACCTCTCATTAAAAAACTTAAACTAAGAAGTGTCATCACCTTTAGAGGTATTATTGGAAATGTATCCGACAGAAATAGAAGCATCAATCGATCGTCTATTATTTACAACACTCCTACAGATTTATACTATGAATATGGTTTTGGAATTGAAAATATTGGCTTTGGAAACTTGAGAATATTTCGGATTGACTGTATATGGCGTTCGGAATTTGTCAACCTAAATAGTTCGACCCCCAATTTTGGAGTTCGACTAAAAATATCTCCTGATTTTTAAGAAGTAAAACGGCTTCAATTCGCCATCTTGTTTTGATATAGAGTATCGGTTAAAAAACACCTGTTACAATTATGTTAAATTAGGTTTTTTAGTTCCTTAGCATTTTACTACATTTACGCCCGTAAAAATAAACAAAATTACACTATGGAATCAATGATGATTTATATGCCAATAGGCATGGCAATTTTAGGTCTTATCTACATGCTAATTAAAAAAAGCTGGGTAATGAAACAAGATGCTGGAGATGGGAAAATGAAAGAAATTTCAGAGCATATTTACGAAGGCGCTTTAGCGTTCTTAAAAGCAGAATACAGATTATTAACGTTCTTTGTTATTGGAGCAAGTATTGTTTTAGCCGGCGTTGCTTTCTATATGAATAGTACGTATCTAATTGTAGTGGCCTTTGTGATAGGGGCTATATTTTCTGCATTTGCAGGAAACATGGGGATGAAAATCGCTACCAAAACGAATGTTAGAACAACACAAGCTGCAAAAACAAGCTTGCCAAATGCTTTAAAAGTCTCATTTGGAGGTGGTACGGTGATGGGACTTGGTGTTGCTGGTTTAGCAGTGTTAGGTTTAACAATGTTCTTTATTATATTTTTCCAAATGTTTATGGGAGGTGAATGGACGAACACGAGTGATATGACCATTGTTTTAGAAGCATTAGCAGGGTTCTCTTTAGGAGCTGAGTCTATTGCATTATTTGCAAGAGTTGGTGGAGGTATTTATACCAAAGCGGCCGATGTTGGCGCTGATTTAGCAGGAAAAGTCCAAGCGGATATCCCTGAGGATGATCCAAGAAACCCAGCTACGATTGCAGATAATGTTGGTGACAACGTTGGTGATGTTGCAGGTATGGGAGCCGATTTATTTGGGTCGTATGTAGCAACGGTATTAGCAGCTATGGTTTTAGGAAACTATGTCATTAAAGATATGGGTGGAAGTATTACAGATGCTTTTGGCGGTATTGGACCAATTTTGTTGCCAATGTCAATTGCAGGTGTTGGAATTATTATTTCTCTTATCGGAACTTTATTAGTTAAAATTTCATCGAACGATGCAAAAGAAGCAGACGTACAAAAAGCATTAAACATAGGAAACTGGGCATCCATTGCAATGGTTGCAGCAGCATGTTTCGGATTGGTCACTTGGATGTTGCCAGAAACAATGCAAATGGAATTCTTTGGCGAAGGTCTTCAAGAAATTTCTTCAATAAGAGTATTTTATGCCTGTTTAGTAGGTTTAGTAGTAGGTGCTGGAATCTCAGCATTTACTGAATACTATACAGGATTAGGTTCGAAGCCGATCTTGAAAATTGTACAACAATCAAGTACAGGGGCAGGAACTAACATTATTGCTGGTTTAGCAACGGGGATGATTTCTACATTCTCATCTGTATTATTATTTGCAGCTGCGATATGGGCGTCTTATGCTTTAGCTGGATTTTACGGCGTTGCTTTAGCAGCATCAGCCATGATGGCAACTACAGCGATGCAATTAGCAATCGATGCTTTTGGACCAATTGCCGATAATGCCGGTGGTATTGCAGAAATGAGTGAGCAAGATCCTATTGTTAGAGAACGTACTGATATTTTAGATGCTGTTGGTAATACAACTGCTGCAACAGGTAAAGGATTTGCAATTGCTTCTGCAGCCTTAACCTCTTTAGCTTTATTTGCTGCCTATGTAACCTTTACAGGAATCGATGGAATTAACATCTTTAAAGCTCCCGTATTAGCCATGTTATTTGTAGGTGGAATGGTACCTGTAGTATTCTCTGCATTGGCAATGAATGCGGTAGGAAAAGCAGCTATGGAAATGGTAAATGAAGTGGTAAGACAGTTTAAAGAAATTCCAGGAATTATGGAAGGGACTGGAAAACCAGAATATGATAAATGTGTAGACATTTCAACAAAGGCATCATTAAAAGAAATGATGTTACCAGGACTCTTAACAATAGGGTTTCCAATACTTGTTGTATTAGTCGGGAAGTTAGTATACCAAGACAACAATATGTTGGTTGCTGAAATGCTTGGAGGTTATATGGCAGGAGTTACCGTAAGTGGTGTACTTTGGGCTATTTTCCAAAACAATGCAGGTGGTGCTTGGGACAACGCTAAAAAATCTTTTGAAGCAGGTGTTGAAATTAACGGCGTGATGACTTACAAAGGATCGGAAGCTCACAAGGCAGCCGTAACTGGAGATACTGTTGGAGATCCGTTTAAAGATACATCTGGACCATCAATGAACATCCTTATTAAATTGACATGTCTTATTGGACTTGTGATTGCACCAATCTTAGGAGGACACTCTTTAGAAGCAGAACACCCTCACGATGTGAATTTAGAAGTTATATACAATTCAGAAGATTCTGTAGACTCAGCGAAGGCATCCATTACCTATAGTAAAATGGTGAACGGTTCTGTTGTTGAGGTTGAGAAAACCTTTAAAGGAACAGAACAAGAAGTTGAAGATGCAGTCGATGCATTTTTAAATGACAATAGTAAAAAATAGTATTACGGAATACGTTATAAAAAATCCCGCATTTGCGGGATTTTTTTGGTTTATAAAGTAAGGCTGTTACTAAAACAAACCGTTTATTTCAGCATCAATTTTGTTAATGATAAACCCAAGGTCTTCTTCATTTTCAACAAAATCTAAATCATCCACATCAATGATAAGCAACTTCCCTTTAGCATAGCCATGAATCCAAGCTTCGTAGCGCTCATTTAAACGGCTGAGGTAATCAATACTTATAGAGTTCTCATAGTCACGTCCACGCTTGTGAATTTGAGACACAAGGTTCGGAATGGAGCTTCTCAAATAAATGATAAGGTCTGGACTTTGTACCAAAGACTCCATAAGACCAAAAAGTGAGGAGTAATTTTCAAAATCGCGATTGGTCATCAAACCCATTGCGTGTAAGTTAGGCGCAAATATATTAGCATCCTCATAAATCGTACGATCCTGAATAATGTCTTTTCCGCTTTCGCGAATTTGCAACACCTGACGGAATCTACTGTTTAAAAAATACACTTGGAGGTTAAAACTCCAACGTTCCATTTGGTTATAGAAATCATCTAAATAGGGGT
>Ga0209199_1005764_pt1 | contig 10731 bp, 8 predicted proteins | sample COGITO_mtgs_1105_7_FD_184805 | JGI IMG/M metagenome (GOLD analysis project Ga0209199, IMG submission 184805) | Pelagic marine microbial communities from North Sea - COGITO_mtgs_110523 (SPAdes) (version 2) | ecosystem: Environmental > Aquatic > Marine > Epipelagic ...
AAAAGCCCTCACATTGCTGTGAAGGCTTCTAATTTTCGCTCCTCTTCTTGGGCTCGAACCAAGGACCCTCTGATTAACAGTCAGATGCTCTAACCAACTGAGCTAAAGGAAAAGTCAGTAGTTACTCAATTAAATATTGTTTAACTGTCTGATAACTGCCAAATGAAATTAAATTATCCAAAGGTTCACCTTGACCAAAATCAAAAAGTGTTCATCTCTTTTTTTATTAATAACAAACGTATTAGAATCTATAACGGTAAACGTATAGGATCTGAAACTAATCCAAATTCCTTTCCCATAAACCAACGTAAAGAGATTGGCAACCTATTAGCTGCTGAGGTGTATAGTTATGTGAACAATGGAGGCTTGTTATCTAGCTACAGAACAAAAGAAATAATTAGCGGAGACATAACAGACAAAGCATATCTAACACGAGCTTTAAACTCAAAACTAGATGGAGATTTGTCTCCCAAATACAAGTCTATGTTGAGGTTTGTATATGATGGCTTAGTACCTTATTTAAACAACGAGAAACTAGCCTCTAAGGGCATTAAATCCTATTTAGGCAAGTATGAATTAGGAGTGTCTTACAACACCATTAAAAGACACCTCAACGTTCTTATAAATGAAGCAAGGAGTTTGGGTATGCAGAGTAATCCTATGGTGTCTATAAGGGCTAAAAAGAGTAAAGCTAAGCTTCATAAACCTTATCCTAATATTAAAGAAATACTGGATGAGGTAAAGCTGTTTAACAGCAATCTTTATTTGTGCTGTTTAATGACTTATGGTTGTCTTTTAAGACCACATAGAGAAATAAGAGAACTTACTTGGAAGGACTTTTCTGATGATTTAAGTTTTATTCATTTGTCTGGTAATAGAAATAAATCTGGAAGAAATAGAATAGTTCCAGTACCCTCTTACATAAGAGATATACTTGTAAAAGGAGAAAGAGATAATAATATCTTTTCTAATAAACCTCAACCATTAAATGAAGACTATTTTAAGACGCTTTGGGGGCGTTTTAAGAGACAATCTAACTTGCTTGAACAAGACCAAACATTGTACTCTTTTAGGCACTCTGGTGCTATAGAAATATTTAAGAGAACTGGTTCTATAACCAAGCTACAGAAAGCTATGGGGCATTCATCTATAAATGTATCTTTAACCTACTTACGTGGTTTAGAAATAGCTGAATTAAAGGAAGAAGATATGCCTATGGTTTAGTGGTTAAATATTTCTAGTCAAACTTTTTACAATAGAGTGATAGGTTTATTTACACCAATCTTTTTGGCCGTGTTTGAACCCGGCTTTCCATCCATCCTTGTAAGTGGTGTGTCCATTAATGTACGGTTGGTTGTTAATGTAACTAGGAGAATGACATTTTTCATAAGGAGTACCCCTACAGTCTTTATAAGCTTCACAGTATCCATCATTATAACCCTCGTCATATTTTTCAGGGTCATTAAGTGAAGTAGAAATTAATGACACATTACTAGAGAGGTCTTGTATTAGCAGTTCCTGTTTTTCTACTTCGTTGATTTTGTCGTGTGATTGAATAGTTTGAACACCTAGTACAAAAATCAGGATAAAAAATAAATATTTCATTTTGGTTGTTTTTATATTACTAAAGGTAACTGTTTTTTTAGTATAACATAATTATAAATTTAGTTTATTTCTCTTTACCTAAAAAATCCCCCCAACCTTTCCAGCCTTTATCTTTATAGAAAGACTGTGGTTGTCTAGGAATTTTATTGTTAAAATATTTCGCCTTTTTGTATTCATTCCACTCTAAAGTGTTTTTTAATCCAACCTTTTCTATAATCGCTTTTGCATGTTCAAAACCAAAAAAATCTTCTGCATTAAGTTTATTTCTTTTATTACCATTTCCTAAAAAGGCTCCATAACCCTTCCATCCTTTATTTTTATAATGAGTATTAGGGTTAGCAGGAATGTTGAGAGGCCTATTGGATTTTCTAAACTCCTGCCATTCTTTGAGGTTTTTAAGACCTATTGTTTTCATATAGACCTCAGCCTCTTCATATGTGAGATAGTCTCTGTCCTTCGTGTTTATATAGCTACTTCCTAAAAAATCTGAAATCCCTTTCCATTCTCGGTGTTTGCTATAAGTTTTATGCAGATTTACAGGTAAATCGTGAGGTTTATTAACATCTTTACAATATTTCACCCACTCACTTCTTGACTTAAAGTTTAATGGTTTTAAAAAAGCTTTAGCTTCTTCAAATGTTTTATATTTTCGACCTACATTAGATCTTCTATGTGTACCGAGAAAATCTCCAATACTAACCCAACCCTTCCCTTTGTATGTGCTCCAGGGTTTTGAGGGGATATTAATTTCATTTGCCTTTAAATATTTTCTAAATTCATCATGAGAATTAAATTTTAACTTTCTTACGAATATTCTTGCTTCATCGAACGGCATCCAATTCTTAAACTTTGGCTTCCATTCATAACCAAGAAAATCACCCCAATTATCCCATCCTTGATTTTTATAAATAAAACTTGGAGACCTAGGAATATTAGGATTTAATAACCCTGATCTTGAATGATCAAGCCATTGTTTTTGAGTTGTAAAACTTAAACCTCTTGCATATTCTCTGGCCTCTTCAAAGGGAATAAAATTAAACCTAGATAGCTTCTCCCAAATCTTAATAGATAGTTGCTCTGCTAGGTCAGATTCAGATAGCGTTTCAGATATCATAGAAAACAACTCTGCACCGCCAGAGCTTTCTTTTGAGCCTTCTCCTAAACTCTTGTCTTTAAAGTATTCTATGATTCTTTCATCATTGGCTGCAAGACCTCTTACAATAGATAAAATCTCATTAAAATTGTCATTATCTATTTCTCCAGTTACCTCATCATATACCACAGGGAGTATCACATACCCCCAATCTTTACCTTCCTTCTTCCTTAAAGCTCTACCAAGAGCCTGTACGATATCAACCCTACTTTTTCTTGGGTCTGCAAATACAATACAGTCTATGTTTGGCACATCCACTCCCTCTGTCAAACACCTAGCATTTGTAATTAATGCTTTTGGTGATTTGGCAAACTCCTGTACGATATCGTTACGTTTTGTGGTTGGTATTTTACCAGAAACTGCGTAAGTGTCTATTGGCTGGTAATTGTATGTGTCTGTTATGTATTTCTGTAATTCCTTGCTTCTAGTAGCCTTCTCTATTGATGAGTGAAATGAAACTGCGTGATTAATGTTAAACTGCTTCATGGCCTTTCTTAAAGCTAACATTGATGCAAGAGATCTAGCTTCTGTTTCTCTCTTCCATTTGCTGTTGAGCTGGACAAGATTATTGTCTTTAATAAACTCTGCTATTTCAGATTTTTTAACATCAATGGTTATCACCTTGTAATCTGTCAGAAGCTCTAATTCTATCGCCTCTTTAAAGCTCATTTGAGTGAAGGTTTCACCATAGATATCCTCATCGTCCATTGAGATGATATCATCCCTAGAACCTGCGTAAAAACGCTCAGTTGCAGTCATAAACACCCTCTTGGAGATGTTTATGTTCTTTTCAAATAAAAGATGGCTAAATAGTTTGGTGTCTGCACCAACAGTCTTGTGAGCCTCATCAAATATTCCAACATCAAAGGTCATTTTAAGTTTCTTAGATAGCTCTGCTATAATTCTACCACTTTGGTAAGTGGTGAAGATGACTTTGTTCTCATCCTTATTATCCTTTAACCAGTTTTCAATATAGGTAGGGTCTGTTTGACATGGAACACCGAGGTTGTCTGTAAAAAAAGCTACATCATCATTTCTTCCAATTCCTTCATCTGAACAGATACAGAGCCATTTAACCTTTGTACCGTTAGCTGCCATTTCACGCAAGTAAACCTCCAAGGTTTGCTTTACAAGAGAAAGACTAGGTACTGCTATAATTGTTGATTTTGGGTTTAACTCTCTTATAATCCAATACCCAGTTAAACTCTTACCAGCTCCACAAGGAAATATAAGCTTCCCTCTTGTCTGCTTGTTGGTTACAAAATGCTGTGTTGCATCAACCAATGCTTTTTTTTGATGCTCTCTTGGGGTATATGGGGTGAGTTTAGTTTTCTTTCCGTTTAGCTTTTGGTTGAGGTTTTTAAAAAACTCTTCATCAAGTCCTCCCCAGGTATCAGCTAATAATTTAATTAAGCCACCTTTGTTTACTTTATCCAAATTTTTAGAGGTGCTTAAAGCGCTTGAACAAATATATCCTTGGCTTATCTTACTATTACTCTCAACTAGAGTAGTGAAAGTAGACACCTCTTTAAAGGTGACAGACTTATTTTTATCTGAATGGTACTTGCATTGTATTGCATGATACTCATTCCCATCTTTAGCAATAAGGTCAATCCCAAGGTCATGAGAGGGAAGACCAAGGTATTCCAATTCTTTTTGAGGAACTTCAGATAACATCCACACGTTATCATAAAAGCTATAGACTGGATGTAGTAAGAAAAAGTACTTTGTTAGCAGCTCAAAAGCATCCCCCTTTTCTTTCTTTGACAGCGGCAGCAGGGAACTTACAAAGTCATCCCAGCTAGATATTGATTTGAAAAAATGATTGTTTATTTGAGGTTGAGGCATTTAAATTCTTTTTCTTATTTATCTCAAATATAGAACATACCAGGCTAAAAACTCTTCGCAAGTAATATACAGATGAAAATCAAATACTTCTGTTGAAAACTTTGTTGAAAGGTTTGACCTTTGTTTTTTTGATAAAGTCCTGTGATCCACCACCTTTGAGAAAGTAAAAAAGTCAACAGAATTGACCGAAATCGAAAACCATTGACTTGATGTTTTGTAGACTTCAAAGATACGGATTCTTAACCTTCATTCAAAACTGTTGGCATAAACATTATGCCAATGAGATAGTACTTCCTTAACACACCCATTTATAGCTACTGAACAATAGTACGTAGCTACCCAAAAAAGACTCCCAAACAGGGAGCAAGAATAACTCTGCCTAATTTCAAAAGGTTTCCCTGTCTCAAAAGGCAGGTTTGGCGGTATGGCAAACCTTTAATTTTAAAACCAATTATATGTACAATACAAATTATAATGACTCACTTGATGGGTCAAACAACAGAACCGTAGAGGTTCAAAAAGTTCTTGAACAAATCAAGAAAGGCTTTTGGAAAAAGCAAATAGAAGATATCCAGTATCAAGTAAATAGTGGAAATACTAAACAAGCAAATGAGTTAAAATTAAAACTCCCTGCTTTTACTATATCTGCTACTTATAATGGTAAGCGTAAAAAAGAAAATGTAGAATCTTATTCAGGCTTATTACATTTAGATTACGACAAGCTTGATAATATTCAAGATATAAAGTCTAAAATAATAAGCAATCCTTATACCTATGCTGCATTTGTAAGTCCCTCAGGAAAAGGATTAAAAGTATTAGTTAAATGTGATAATGATTTAAGCACACATACCTATGCTTTTAATGCATTAAGAAGCTATTATGACAACCTATTAGATGTTGAGTCTGATAAGTCTGTAAAAGATGTTTTAAGGCTTTGTTTTGTATCCTATGATAGTGATATGTATTTAAATGAAAACTCAAAGGTTTTCAATTATCAGAGCTATCCAAGTAATGAAAGCATATCTCAAAAAGATTTAGAATGGGTTTGGAATTTTACTGCAAACAAAGAAGAATTTATTGAAGGTAATAGAAATAACTTTATACATCTATATGGTTGCAATGCCAATAGATATGGTTTTCGGATTAGCGAAGCAATTAACTATGCTTATTCATACAGCGATAACGAATTCAGTAAAGATGAAATTAAACAATCAATAAATAGTGCCTATGAAAATAATGTAAACGAGAATAGTAGCGCACGCATAACTGCCATATCTGCCAAAGATGATGTTGTTGAGGTTATTGTGGATTCTTCACCAATGATTCCTGAATATATTTATGAAGCGTTACCTAAAACACTCAGAGATGCTTGTAATGTTTTCGATGGAAGAAAAAGGGATGTCTTTCTCACCTCTGCATTGTCTGTAATTAGCGGAGGCTTACACAACGTACATGGCTTGTATGACAAGGAGAAGGTGTTTCCTAACCTGTATAGCTTTGTTATTGCACCTCCAGCTAGTGGTAAGGGCAGTATGAAGTTTGCTAAACAACTGGGAGACTGCTTTCATGACTTACTATTTAGTCAGAGTAAGGAGGAGCTTAAGGAGTATAAGAAGGCAAAACGGTTGTTTAGTTTAAAGCTTAAAAAGGCAAAGACTGATGCGCAGATAGAGGCTCTGATTGAGCCTGAACAACCTAAGACAAGCATGTACTTTATACCTGCCGACACCTCATCAGCCATGATGATAAAACATCTAGAGGATAATGATGGTATGGGCTGTATATGTGAGACAGAGGCAGACACGCTGACCAATACATTAAAACAAGATTGGGGTAGCTACTCGGATGTCCTCAGGAAAGGATTCCATGCTGAGATAATATCAAAAAGCAGGATGACAGACCTTGACTATTCTGAAATTAAGGAACCTAAATTTAGTGTTGCAATTACAGGAACACCCAACCAGCTAGACACCTTAATTACATCAATACAAGACGGCTTGTTTAGTAGGTTTATATTTTACTCCTTTAGTGCTAAACAGAAGTGGAGAAGTACTTATACGGAGGCTATAACAGTTAGTAACAACGAGATATTTAAGGGCTTTAGCGCTGACCTATGTGACAAGTTTAGAAGTGAAAATGCCCAGAGGTTTGTTATGACTAGAGCGCAGGGGATGCAGCTAGATGAGGTGTTCTCTGAGGCTCTTGGACACAACTCTGTTCTTTACAATGATGATGTCTCAGGTATTATTTATAGACTAGGACTAATGACCTTTAAAATAGCAATGACACTTACTGCATTAAGATCAGATGACCCTGAGATTACCTGTAGTGACCTTGACTTTAAAACCTCATTAGACCTTGTTGAGAAGGTGTATTTAAAACACAGTATTGGTATACTCAATAAGATAAATAAGGACTCAAGCGAGCTTAATAAAACTCAGGATGAATTACTAACTTGGATGAAGCCTCAGGGTGAAGTTAAAAGAAGTGACATCTGGAATAAAGCAAAAACTTTTGGAATTAGAGAGAGGACTTTGGCTGATATATTGAGAAGGTTTCTAAGATTAAACCTTGTAAGAAAGGTGACTCATGGTGTTTACGTGGTGAGATAGAGGGTAACCCCCTCCACCACATTTTACACTCCCTAACAAAACATGGGGTTAACAAAAACGTTAGCCCTTTGTTTTTATGGGGTTAGAAAGGGTTTTGATGTGTTGTAATATAGAACAGGTTAGAATTGTATTGATTTACATCTTTTGTGATTTATAAATATAAAACTTAAATTGTAGTTAGAATAGATATATAGATTATGAAAATTGAGATAACGAAAAAAAGGATTAAAGAATTATTGATAGAAAACAATCTAAAATCTCTCTCTCACGAAGATGAAGATTATTTATGTCTTTATATAAAAAACAATTTTAACATAAAAAACATAGTACAAGAAGTTATAGATTCAATTCAGGATCCAATCTATGAAAAAGTATTCAACCAAAGTGAATTAAATAAAAAAATTAAGCCAAAATCATCTTTTTTGTCTGATAATACTGTGTGGAACAAATACATTATTTATTCAAAAATATTTAAAAAGTATGATAATTGGACTGGATGGGGTGGTAGATATAATGTAATATTAATTTCCGGTGGGGGTGTAATTGTTGGGAATTTCTTTTCTAAGTTTCTTCAGGAAGCTCAATGGGATTTAAATACCCTAAATAACATACGATTTTTGAATGAAAATTTGTCAATAAATTTTTTGAATGATATTGACAATTCTGTGTGGTATCAAATAGGGGAATCATTTGTCCGTATAAAATCATCAATAATAAATTTATTTACAGTTGAAATCAATAGATTGGTAACTGATGCTCTAAAGGATGTTTCGAAAAATAAAACTATTAAAAAAGAAGAGCAAAGATTACAAGAAGAACAAAGACTCAAAAAACTACAAATCTCACAAACCAATGTTTTAAGTGAATTAGACAAAGATGGTAATGGAGAAGTTGATGTAATTGAAGGTAATGATTTTAATACATTACTTAAAAAACATCAAAAGAGTATTGTAGAAGTAGATAGAAAGTACGTCCAACAATTTGTTAAAGTATCATCTTATCTAAAAACAAAAAAAGGAAATATTCAAACCATATTTAATTCCATAAAAGACACACCAAGTCAAGAGGTGTTAAATGAATATGTTGAGATATTAAAGGGAGAAATCCATACATACAACCTTATATTATTTAATTCTCTTAACATGATTGTATCATTGGTTGAAGATGATATGATTACATTTTACGAGATTCACGAGATGTTTGATACAATTAACATGTTTGACTCAAAACATGAAAAGGATGTATCACAAAGACTTACAAATATTGGTGATGGGTTAGAAAGTTTAATGTATGAAATAAGAGATATGGGTAATCAAATATCTAATTCCATTGATGAACTTAGTTATGTAACGGAAGAGTCTAACCAGCAACTAAATGAGCAACTAAGTGAAATAGATTCTACTATGAAGGCAGGAAATTTAATCAATGCTATAAACACCTATCAGAATTATAAAATCAACAAGAATACTAAGAGTTTGAGAGGGTAAAAATCACATTATAAATAATTTATAATTAGGGTTAATCGTAAAGGTTAATCCTTTTTTTATACTCTAATATAATTTTGAAAAGACAACTCACAGCTTTATACTAAGAGGTAAAGGGTAACCCTACCACGAAGTTTATATAACCCCTAACAAAAATACTATTTACATATTACATAATTAACTCATATACAGGGTGTTAACCCCTGTTTTGCAGGGATGATGGTAACCAACAATTATTTATGTGATGCCCTTGTAGTTGGGTCTGCAAGGGTATTTTTCTGTATCAAGGTTGTACCACACCGCTTTATCCTTTTGTTTATATTTGTTCAAAACAAACATTATGAAAAAACTACTCTACCTTTTTTTAACTGTACTTATCGTTGGGTGTAGTAGTGATGATGGAGGTAATGCAGATTACTCAATAGTCGATAAATGGTATGTTGTCAAATATGAAGCTTATGAAGATGTTGTGGTTAATGAAGAAAACAAAGAAACTAAGTGAATAAAACAATATTTGAAATCACCAAAATGGACTGTCCTTCAGAAGAAAATCTGATTCGTATGAAATTGGACGGAATTTCAAGTATTGCAAATTTGGACTTTGACGTTCCAAACCGAAAGTTAACCGTTTTTCATAGTGGAGAAATTGACCAAATCGAAAAGTCTGTTATCGAACTTAATTTAGGTGGGAAGAAAATATCGACTGAAAAGACCGACCGAACTGACTTTGAAGAAAACAAGAACCAAAAAAAGCTTCTTTGGTCCGTACTTGTAATCAATTTTGCTTTTTTCATAATCGAAATGACAACAGGACTGTTTTCAAAATCTATGGGACTTGTTGCCGATAGTTTGGATATGCTTGCGGACAGCTTTGTGTATGGAATTAGCCTATTTGCTGTTGGCGGAACGTTGATAAAAAAAAAGCGGATTGCACAACTTGCAGGATACTTTCAAATCATACTTGCGATTATCGGATTTGTAGAAGTTTTAAGACGATTTATCGGAGACGAGAAACTGCCTAATTTTTCAACAATGATTATCGTTTCGATTTTTGCACTTATTGCAAATGGAATTTGTCTTTACATTTTACAAAAGTCAAAAAGTAAAGATGAAGCACATATGAAAGCAAGCATGATTTTTACTTCAAATGATGTGATTATCAATTTAGGTGTAATAATCGCTGGAATTATGGTGGATTGGTTTAGTTCCAATAAACCTGATTTGATAATCGGAACTATCGTATTCGCTTTGGTAATTCAAGGAGCTTTTAGGATATTGAAATTAAGTAAATGAAAAACACTAACCACAACAAGGTGTATAATGCATAGCTACCCTTCTGGATAGCTACGACATCATACACAGAACGGTATTCTTTCTTATATAGATAATGTGAAGGAAAATGAAACCAATGGGTGTAGAAGTTATTTTGAATTAAAGAATGATTACACTCAAGAATATGTAAATTACTTTAGTGACTGTTCGGGCATAGATTTTGAAGGTTTTGGCACTTGGGAGTTAATCAATAACTCGAATACTTTGAGATTAAATTATACTCCAGAAACTTTCGATTGGGATATTATAACATTTAATGATAATAATCTAACTATTCAAATTCAAGCTGCATCACCACCAAATGATTTATTACTTATAAATTATTATGAAAGATAAGGCTCTGGACACTACCTCAACCTAACTTTACTAACTGTACTCCTTAAACAATAACTCCCTATAACCCTTACTATTAATTTAGTAGGGGTTTTCTGTATCAAAGTTGTACCACAACACCGTACAAAATTAATTGCTTGCTTTTTGCTTACTTGCGAAAATCCTCGCGGATTTTCTTTGTCAGTAATTATTTATTAACTTTATTGCTTAAACACAGCAACTAATCTTGTACAAACACGTTGTGTCTCATTAAAGAAACCAATCTAGTCAATTCAAGAAATGTCTTATTTCCAATTTATTTGTATCTTTCTACTATAAAACAATACTACAATAATGAATAAAATATTACTGTTATCAATCATAA
>Ga0209199_1005769_pt1 | contig 10727 bp, 12 predicted proteins | sample COGITO_mtgs_1105_7_FD_184805 | JGI IMG/M metagenome (GOLD analysis project Ga0209199, IMG submission 184805) | Pelagic marine microbial communities from North Sea - COGITO_mtgs_110523 (SPAdes) (version 2) | ecosystem: Environmental > Aquatic > Marine > Epipelagic ...
TTTTTATTTCTACGTAAAATTGTACTTACAATATTTTCTACAAAATTTTCTAATTATTTTTGTACTCACTATATTTATTACAATATTTTCTAACTTTTATTGTAAGTACAAATTTTTTTAGAATTTTTGAGATTTTTGGTGACAAAAATATATTAAATAATTATAATTCTTTTTATTTTTTTTTACTTTTTGTCGGATCAAGTTGTAATATTTGAATTTTTAATTCTTATTTTATTTATTATAATTTATTATTTACTTTTTTGTCACCATTATCTACTTTTAATTTAGCAATTAATATTATAATTATTATCTAATAATTATTATACCATATTAGATGTGAAATTGAAATACAAATATAAAAAAATAAATATATACAATTATAGTATGGATTTTGTAATTTATAAAATTTTTTGTATTACAGATGAAACTTTACTTTATATAGGTTCAACACAAAACTTTCATCACCGTAACATAGACCATAAAACGTCATGTAATAATCCTAATTGTAGAAGATACAATTCAAAAAAGTATGTCACAATTAGGCAGAATGGGGGGTGGAATAATTGGAATATGGTTATTATTGATGAGTTGAAAAATGTAACAAAAATAGAATCACGACAAAAAGAGGAAGAATGGCGAGTTAAATTAAACGCTAATCTAAATAGTGTAAAATGTTATACTAGTGAAGAAGAGAAAAAATATAGAATGGGAGAATTGAAGAAACAATACCGAGAAGATAACAAAGAACAATTAACAAAATATTACAAAGGTTGGGCTGAAAAAAACAAAGATATCATACTTAAAAAGGACAGAGAAAGAAGTGCGATAAAAGTAAAATGTGAGTGTGGTTGTGAAATTAGAAGAGACTCTTTATCAAAACACAAACGTAGCAAAAAACATATTGAATTGATGAGTAGTATTGAAATTATTATATAAGTATAATATAAGTATTCTAATAGAATATGAATGACGATATTGTAAAAAGTTTTGAAGGCGTGTCACCAAACACATTAAACAATTACACATCATACTATAATAGACTGTTGTCTATGCTAGGAACAGATACTGTTATAGAGAATAGTAATAAGGTACTAATTGATACCTTAAATTCTAGTGGAATTTTACCTAATTCTATTAAAACATTTATCACAGTGATTATTCGTATTAAGCGGACCGCTGGTGTCTCTGTAGATGACCTTATTAGTTATAGAAATGGTAAGCTAACTAAAGAAATTAATCAGTATGATATTGAAAAAAAGATTGAACTTAATGAAACGTTACCATCTTATGACAAGATAAAAAGCTATATAAATAATTTATTAAATGAGAATAATTTTCGTGACTACATAATTAACTATTTATTAATTAATTACGGTGTGAGAAACCTGGATTGTGACGTACTTATCACAACTGATAAAAGTGTAACATTAAAGCGTAACACTCTTAAAGAAAACTATTTATATCTAACCCCGAGGTATATCATATATCAAAGGAACAGATATAAGACCGCTGATGTTTATGGAAGAAAAAGTTATAAAATTGTTAATTTATTATTCAGGAATTCAGTTAGCATATTACTAGCCAATAGAAAAGAATGTAGATTATTATTTGATTGTGATGGCGACACATATAATGATAAGCAAATAGGTAACAAGGTCTTAAGCGCGACATATAATAATATCGGGGAAGGTAATGTATTCAAATTATTAATTAAACATTACCAACAAGAACATAACATAGATATGGTACGCTTTCTTAGCAGTTCCAGAGGAACAGACCTTAATACAGTGTATAAATATTATAATATTAATGAGTGATTTAAATACAAAAATTGAAATATAATTAGGCGTTAAAATGGCTTAAAGAATTGACGCTTAATTATATTAAGAAAGATAATGGTGGTTCTAAATTTGGGTAACAAATTGTATGACTTAGATACTATGAAAGAATTTCATATTATTTCAAGAGATGATGTCATAGACATTTTCAAAGAGGTATTAAATAATGATGTTGCTAAAAATATATCATTATTTATCGCACACCCTATTCATGAATATATTGGGTGTGCTTGGCTTCATTTCCAAAATAATGATCGTTTGAGGGTAACTTGGAGCGATTTTGCTTTTCTCAAACCACGTATATCAGTATATGCTTTTATAGAAAAATATGGTTATAACAAATATATGCAGATGAGAATGCAGGATATTATGATAATGAATAGTGTTGAACCTTATAAGGGAATTGGTAGACCTTATTTACCAGTAAATATGCGAAGTAGGAAAATTGATATTTCGGGGGAAGCAAGTCAAAATGGTATCAAAACGAGTATGAGCTGGACTAAAAAGAAAATGATTAATCATTATTATAAATCTATTATTTAAAAGGGCAACTGACATATGAAATATCTTTTACTAAATTAAATTCAAAAATTTTATCACTTAAGTTATAATATTTTTTTGCAGGTTCGCTACAATGGCTGGCGCGACTTCCGTAACCCTCCCCGTGGTTGTGAAATAATGCAGTGCTGTTTGTATATGGGGTGCCGCGAGCTTTAAAACCAGACTCAGTGCCTTTGCGGTAAAGACACAATGGGCACTGAAACCTCAATCCCCCGTTACAATTTGGTACTGCTCTAACATCTATTATATAACGGTCATTTTCTTCTTCATATTTGATTGGATTGTTCATCTTATACAACTGGTTGAGTAATGTATCACTTAATTTATCCATATTTTTATTATATATTGATTATATATTAATTCAGGATTTGTAACTCATATTTCCATTTTTACATCACCATCGTTAAACAATTTGTAGTACACGAGAGAGTATCTCTCACCTGTGAATGGTAAGGTCTCATGATATTGTTTGCTGCCATTAAAACAATACCATTTATTTTTTATATCAATATCTTCATATGAATTATCTTTATTATATATTCTCAATTCGCCGCCAGTATAATCTCCAAGACCTATTATATAAGACACACCAATATTAAAACTGTCTATATGTTTGCAACATTTATGGTTTTTATTTATTTGGACGCTTGTAAAGAAAAAATCCGGTATTTCACATAACCCCAGCATAAAAGCCTCATAAAATAAATTATTATATTTTCCAGTTTTTGATGTACGACTAATAGCGTATTTTGGATAGCCTAAATTTTGGATATAGTGTTCTCTGTTTTTAATATAGCCGACAACAATTCCCCTGTTATTCCCTTTGTAGTCTGCGGTAATGTTATGACGAGCTTGAATTTTAAATTCTAATTTATTTATTTCATTAAAGACTATTTTTTGTTGTTCATTCATTTTTATTATATTAAACTATATTATAAAAATTAATGGATTACGTTATTGCTATACCTAGCTTCAATCGATATGATACTATTAAAAAAAAAACATTAAAAATGCTACAACAAAATAATATACCTACAGATATAATAACCATTTTTGTCGCCACATCCGAGCAAAAATTATTATATGAACAAGAATTAAATAATGATTATAAAATTGTTATTGGTGTTCTTGGTATGGCTAATATTCGTAATTTTATAACTGATTATTATGAAGAAGGACAAAAATTGGTTTGTATTGACGATGATATTACTAGTATTAAACTCGGCAATATAAGTGGTAAGTTGGTGACAAAAATTAATAATTTAAATGAAATAATAATTAATGGGTTTAATTTATGTAAAGAGCATGATGGTGCTTTATGGGGCTTACACCCTAGTAATAATTGTCGGAGCTTAAAATCTAAAAATATTATTACCACAGACCTTAAATATATTATCGGGGCTCTGTATGGTGTGATTAATGATAAATCTATTAAAGTTAGTATTGATTCAGCAGAAGATTTTGAAAGAACCATATTATATTATAAGAAGTATGGTAAGGTTGTTAGAATGAATAATATGTCAGCTTTTACACAATATTATGCTACTGGTGGAATGGCATCTAATGGGCGGACTACTGAGATTGATATTATAGAAAAAACAAAATTATGTGAGTTATTCCCTGAGTACTGCAAAATATACAAAACTAATTACAATACGACTAATATTAAATTAAAAGCGTAAAAATTGATTTAAAAAAAAAATATTATATATATATATAAAATATAATGGACGAGATTGATATTACACGAGTAGATATTAAAGGTGAAAATGAACCACCTATCAAATTACGCAAACCTCGCCGAACAAAAATTCAAATGCAAGCAGCAAAATTAGCAGAAGCAAAATTAGCAGTAGCACAAGAAAACGAAATACCAGAAGAAAAAAAACACGTCATTTATCAAAAAAGTTATGAACAGAAGGAATCTAGTAAGCGTCAAAAAAACACTCAAAATTGGGAGACATTATATGGTATTTATGTCGACCCAACTAACCAAGAGGATTATTACTGGTTCAAACAGAACGCATGTTTAGTACGTAAGCTGCTACCTATTATCAAAAAAGTTACAGAACTACAAATCCCTTTTAATGAACGAGAATAAATCGGGATATTATTTAGGCGTTTTTATTCTTTTAATTCAATTCGTTTAAAATTGACTTAAAAATACTCTTTATATATTATATAAAATGAATTTCATAAAATTTACTTGCCCAGAATTAAACAGAAAATGGAACGCTAATAAAGATAGCGGTATAGGTGGCTGGGATAAACTATTCAAATTACCCAAATGGAAAAACGGTGATAAGCTACATCATAATGATGTTTATGAATTTATGTGTGATGAAAATCATAAAGTTAATTGTGTGCTTACGGGTGAGGTTAATAATATTACTGTATTTGATTTTGATGTAGGCGATGAATATTACAAATGTATTGAACAATATCCAGAATTAAAAGACGCATATACAATTAAAACAACTAAAGGTTTTCATATATATTGTAAGTATAATCCTGACTACAAAACTACTGCTAATAAACAGATAGGAATTGATATTAGAAATGATAGTGCTTTTGTTTTTGGTGAAGGAACTAAAACCGAATTTGAAACATCGTATGACTATTATTGTGGTGATAAAATTGATATTGAAATGCCTTATGAATTTTATAAACTCATCGTTCCTAAAGATATTTTTAAATCTAAACCTAATAAAAAGGAGAAAAATATGTGTAAGCCATTACCATCATCTAATACTGATGAAGTCCCGATTGATGACAAAATTCTTTTAAAATATTGTGAATGTATTGATATTAATGATATAGATGACATTAACGCATGGATGAAATTAGTATGGTCCCTACATGGACATAAAGAAGTGGCTTATGAGTTAAGTAGAATGGGAAATAATTTTGAGGAGGAAGCATTTGAAAAAATGTACAAAAGTTATAAAGAAAAGGGTTTAACAATTAAAACCTTCTATGAATTTGCTAAGAAAGGGAATCGTGATAAATATTTTGATATTTTAAATAGTGACCCAAATAAAAAAGAAATTGAAGAAGAAAAAATTGTGAAACCAGCAGGTGAAAATAATTACACTAACCTTAAAAATGACTTTGAAAAAACACACGCAAAAATTATTAACTTATCATGCTTTTCTATGATTGTAGGGTCTAAGGTGCTATTTAAAACCAAAGCAGAATTAATAACCTCCTACGAGCATCTTAGTTATATGAAATATATTGATAAAGGTGAGTTTGGATATTATAAAAAAGAATGTTTTATTACTGAATGGGTGAGAGATGAAAATATGCGTCTATATCAAGACATAGATGTGTATCCTATAAAAGGCAAATGTCCTGAAAATATATTAAATACGTGGATTGGTTTTAATGTTGAAAGCGAAATATTTAATGAATGTCAAGTGAATAATAACTATATTGAAACATTTAAAAAACATATTTTGATTTTGTGTAATAATGATGTGGTACAACAAGAAATCGTTTTACAATGGGTGGCTCACATGTTTCAATATCCAGATAAAAAAAGTTTTAATCCTGTTTTTATTTCCATACAAGGTGTTGGTAAAGGTACTTTTATGAAGATTTTAAGACGATTGATTGGTGATGCTATGGTTATTGAAACAGCAGACCCATTAAATCAAATTTTTGGGAAATTTAATGATAGAAGAAAAGATGCGTTTCTAATCAATATTAATGAATGTAAAAAGAAAGATATGTTAGAGGTTTATAGTCAAGTATTAGAAGCAATTGTAGACCCGATTGTAAATATTCACCCAAAAGGAGGGAAACCATACGAGAAAAAATCTTTTGAAAGATTCATTACATTTTCTAATAACGAAGACCCTATGCCCGTTCAAAAAGAAGATAGAAGAAATCATATTATTGAATGTAGTAGCGAAAAGGTTGGAGATATGGAATATTTTGCTAATATGAATAACTTGATTGATAGTGATGAATTTATATATTCAATTTATAACTACCTAATTAATCTGAAAAATGTACCAGAAAAGTTTAATGTGGCTAAATTTCCAAAAACGGAATACCACCAAATATTACAAGAATCATCACGAGATTACGCGGACTTATGGTTAGAAAATTTTACAAAAGAAGAGTTTGACAACCCTGAAAAACCTACGGTTGTTAAAAAAACATCAACTGAAATTTATAGTAATTACAGGTCATTTATCAAAGAAAATAATATTAAATGTGAAAGGAACTGTATATCATTTATGAAACATTTGAGTTGTTTGAAACTTGATGGAATTACTAGTTGTAAAGGGACAGGTGGGTTAAGAATGAAACAATTTGACTTAGTAATTCTAGGTAAAAAATATTGTGTTGGTTGTCAACTTCCAAAAGAAGATTAGGGGCGGGTAGGGGCGGGAGGGGCGGGAGGCGGGTGCTTTTTAACTCTATATGTTTTTTTTTATTTTTTTTGAACCGAGTTAAAATCAACCCGCCACCCGCCACTCCCGCCACTTTTTACTTAAATTATCATTTGTTTATTGTTTGTTTTATTTCTTTCTTTAATAAGATAAGAAAAAGTATAAGAGAAAGAAGAGAAATAATAGCATAACACAAATTATAATTCTATAGGGGCGGGTTGAAAAACAAATAAAACCCTAATAAAAATAAAATGTTTAGACATATAAATGCCAAAAAAACCTGAACCGACTCTTGTAGAACCTGAAATAACTGAAGCAGAACCTGAAGAAGATGAGGTCGATTTGGAAGTGGTAGAAGAAATACCCCGTGTTAAGGGTTTAAAAAAAAATGGTCAGCCCAGACGTCAAATGTCGCCTGAGGTTAAAGCACGAAACGCAGCGAATCTGGCAATTGCTAGAGAGAAAGCAGCGGCACTTAAAAAATCTCAATCTGCAATAACAACAAAAGAGAAAGCAGATGCCAAAGAAAAAAAAGATGCCGAGAATGAAGCAAAAAAAAAAGCTAAGGCAGACCTTAAAGCAAAGCAAGACGAACAAATTGAAGAATATGAAAAGCAAGAGCATGATGCGAAGGTTAAGAAAATAGAAGAAGTTAAACCCGTGGTAAAAAAGAAAAAGAAAGCAGTTGTAGTACTAGAACAAGATGAAAGTGAAAGCGAGGTTGAAGAGATAGTAGTTAAAACGAGAAAAACAAAAAAACAACCACCAGCACCAGCACCACCACCACCACCACCGCCACGAGTGCCGCCTGTACCAGTTCCTACCGCATACACTGAACAAGAAATTGCCAAACTAAAAGCCCAAAAAGCAGCATTTGAAAAACAGCAAAAAAAAGAAGCACTATTATTGGCGGCTATATTTAATTAATCTTTTTTGTCCTCCATAATAGGTACGACTTCCATTTTTTTCATTCTTGGTTTTTTCTTACATTTACACTCGGTCTCTTGTGATGGAAAGACTAAATATGAACCAAGATTATGTCTAAACGTCTGGGTTGGACAATCAGGAAAGAACTCGACTGTAAGCGACCCGTACTTCTCTTTGGTAGCATACGAGTGAGCCTGTATGAATTCATCTGCGTCGATGTTGCCAGATAACTCTGTTGATATTTTTTGCATTTGTGATTCGTGTTTCATGTGACCTACTAAGATAAGAGTAGTTGTGTTTTCCCTCATAATTCTTGGCACACCATTCTGGGACGCGTACGACTGGGTCGCAAGTATTATAGCAAGACCAAGTGCTGTACGACCATCATTCTGAACGTACTCAGGGTCGATAGGTGCTATGTGTCTGTTTAGTGTTGCTATGGTAGCAAGACCCGAGGATTGCAACAGAACACGAGAACCGAGACAGTCATCTAAGATTAGACATGACTGCGGAGGTCTTTCTTTTTTATATTTCCAAACTGGCGGACTCGGTATGCCATCTAACCAAGACAATTCAGTGTATTTATAAAGTTGCTCCTCGGTGAACTCATTTTTACCTTTTAATGTAGCCATGTACTCTTTATAATCCTTTTTTTCCTGTAAGAAATCTTGCCATTCATCTCTTAGACTCTCGACACGAGCAATTACTTTTTCTATACAACCTGCAACAGGTTTATAAACGTTTTCGTCTGGAATAAATGGACCGAAATATGAAAGATTAGAAAGCATACTAGGTGTTATAATAAATACTTCATCGAAAGTGTCGTGGCGTTGAGCTTGTTTTATTATCTTAGATATTAAAAAACTTTTACCGCTGTTGCGTGTTCCAGACACAATAGACATCATCGGTTGTTTGATCGCATGAGGTTTGGTTTTGTAAGCATTTGAAACACCTGTTTTAGGATTGTCTTCGTTCCCATAAATATGAGCATCGACTTTCTTCATAATATACTATAACAATATATTATAATATAATTTTAAACTGCTGCTGCTACTGGTTGTTGTACCCCTACATTTTCTGTTTCAAAGTAAATATGGTCGCCACAGCATCCGCTTCTGGTTTTACATTTCATTCGGTAAATTTTAAAAACGATAACCATAATTAAAGCACTTGCTGAAGCTTCAAGAGTAAGAACGCCAAGATTATCAATCTCACTCAAATCCATTATATACAATATAAATAAAATAAATATCTATATAATAATGACAGAACAAGACGCCATATTTGTAGAAGATGAGGACGCCCAGATTGATCCGATAAGGAATATGCGGACGCCTCAAATACAGAATATGGAATTTGGCGCACCCCCAAGCGAGTTCACACCGAACAACAAAGTCCCTTATTATGTTGCGGCAACAGCAGCGTTAGCAATAACAGGGTCGCTTGCGTACAATCGTTTAAAAAAAAAAGATGAAGAAGAAGAAGAAATAGAAATAGAACAACCCAAGCAAGTTAAACAACGTCTACGTGGCGATGCTGATTATCGTATGGATGGAATACACGCTGAGGATTCACAAATAAAAATGCTTAATTTTGGTGCTAAATTAATTCAAGAAGTGTATAAAATTAGAGATGACTCGCAAGGTGGATTAAATCTTTTAACCCCTCTTAAAGATGTTATAACTGGAAATGTGAGAAAATATTACCGCATACCAGAAACACAATTTTTAGGGTTAGACAGATATGATACGGGTAATGATTTATCGCAGGGTTTCTATGATGATAACACATTTTATTTTGCTATTCGTGGGCTAGATATTAAAAATGATTTCAGGGATTTTATTCAAGGTGGTGCTATGGCGGTAGAGTCACTCCAAACCGATGACCCAAACGATTTCGGGACGATATTTGAAAAAGATGTTGACATGCTTGAAAAATCCCTACTTGAAGCCGTGCGATTATATCCTAATAAAAAGTTTGTTTTACTTGGACATTCACGCGGTGCGATGGCTAGTCTTGTGCTTGGTCGTAAGTTAAACATTCAAACACATGCGTACAACCCTGCGAGCAAACGTGGTGAATATCACCGTGACTATGAAGGTTATGATACACATAATATAAACATATACACAACCAATAGAGATATAGTACCAAGCCATTTGCGTAATACCGCTGGTTATAGCCCCGAGACTCACATAAATATTATTACACAAAACCAAGATATTATGTTTGAACATGGTATTGGACACTTTGTAGATGCTGCTGGTTGGTTATCGTTACGAGTTCGTGATAACCCTTTAAATGAATTTTACTCAGAAGATGATAAAACAATTATAATTGACCCGTTTATTGAGCGTATAGAATATGCTGAACCAGTGTTTAACAATAGACCATTTTTACCTCAAAATACATTATCTTTTGATGTCACAAAAGATAAAATAAAGAATAGAGTCACGCCGAGCATAATAGGTGAGGCAATTGATGCCGATGGTGATATGGTTGTGACTTACATTGAGTTTGTTAGATACTGGTCTAAACGTGGTTATTCTATAACTAAAATTAAAGAGATGTTTAGAGCCTTAGATTTAAACGGGGATAATGTTTTAGATAATAATGAATACTAACTTAATTAATCATAAAAACGCCAGACGGTCGTTTAAAAGGAGGGTTCATGTTTAACTGCGAATATATAGAACCATTAGTTAATAATTTAGCTTGAGAATCCTTATTTTCTAAATCATATGTTGTCCAGCTCATAGATGGTTCATTCCCATTAGTGGGAAACGATCTTGCGCGTTGCCCCTCCGTGCCTAAACTCTTTTGCGGATTTATAACCATCGGCTCTACCATACTAGCCATTTGTTGGATATTCATGCATCCCTCATTCTGATCAGAAATATTATATGTCGGCAAAATTGAGGTGAAAGGCATATCACCAGCCATTGGTTCGACACGTGGGTCGCTTCTTACCAGCCCAGTAAGCGTAAGTGCAGCATCA
>Ga0209199_1005777_pt1 | contig 10705 bp, 10 predicted proteins | sample COGITO_mtgs_1105_7_FD_184805 | JGI IMG/M metagenome (GOLD analysis project Ga0209199, IMG submission 184805) | Pelagic marine microbial communities from North Sea - COGITO_mtgs_110523 (SPAdes) (version 2) | ecosystem: Environmental > Aquatic > Marine > Epipelagic ...
AATGCTGGAATTGTACTAACTGGGTCAGAAATTAAATCAATACGGCTAGGTAAAGCATCAATTGCTGAGAGTTTTTGTGAATTTAATGATTCTATCGAACTATTTATTGTCAACATGACAATTGAGAGCTATTCATTCTCCTCTGCTTTTAATCAAATTCCTAAGTCAACCAGGAAGTTATTATTAAATAAAAAAGAGCTTTTAAAGCTCAATAAAAGTGTCAAAAATTCTGGTCTTACAATAATACCTCTAAGGGTGTACTTGAGTGACAAAGGATTAGCCAAGATTGAAATAGCTTTAGCTAAAGGAAAGAAACTTTATGATAAAAGACAAACTTTAATCGATAGAGATAACAAAAGAAATCTTGATCGAATTAAAAAAGAAAATAAAAATTAATTTTTTTCTTTCAATAAAGGCACAAATTTAAACTCACCAAATTCAATTTTTTTAAATTTTTTTTCTGAAATTCTTGTTATTAAAGTCATTATCTGAGTTTTTTCTCCAACTGGAATTACAAGTTTTCCGCTAATCTTTAGTTGATTAAGCAAACTCTTAGGAATAAATGGTGCTCCTGCAGTAACTAAAATGGAGTCATAAGGTGCATCACTTACATAACCTTTATAACCATCACCAAAAATTAATTTTTTTGGATTACAACCAATTTTTGGTAAAAATAAACTTGTTTTTTTGAATAATTCCTTTTGTCTTTCGATAGAATAAACAATAGCTCCCAATTCACATAATATAGCTGTTTGATAACCACTACCAGTTCCAATCTCTAATATTTTATCTCCTTTTTTTACATTCAACAATTCGGATTGAAAAGCAACTGTGTATGGTTGGGATATTGTTTGTCCAGCTCCAATGGGAAAAGCTTTGTCTTGATAAGCATGGTCAATAAAACTAGAGTCCATAAATAAATGTCTTGGAATTGATTCAATAGCATTTAAAACTCGTAAATCTAATATCCCTTTACTTTTTACTTCTGAAGCTAATTTATTTCTTAATCCTTTATGTTTGAATGTGTCTTTCAAGTTTATAAAAGTAAAGATATTTGTATTAAAATTCTAAGTTATTTATGCTTATAAAAATATTACATTTGTATTAGATTTTTAATATATACAAATGCAGAAAAATATTGTCGTCATTGGAGCAGGAACCATGGGTAATGGTATTGCTCATACATTTGCACAAAACAACTTTAAAGTTGAACTAGTAGATGTAAACATCAAGTCATTAGATAAAGCTATTCAAACAATATCTAATAATTTAGATAGAATGGTAATTAAAGAGAAAATATCTGATTTAAAAAAGAAAAATACTCTCAAAAATATCACCAAAAAAACTAAAATAATTAACACTTCTAAAAACGCAATGTTAGTTATTGAAGCAGCTACTGAAAATTTAGAATTAAAACTTCAAATATTTAAAGACTTAGACAACCATTACGATCAAAGCACAATTTTGGCCTCAAACACCTCTTCAATTTCTATAACTCAAATTGCTTCATCTACAAAAAGACCGAATAAAGTTATAGGTATGCATTTTATGAATCCAGTTCCCTTAATGAAACTCGTTGAAGTCATTAAAGGTTATGAAACTGATTTAGAAACATTAGAGTTTATTAATCATATCACAAAAATAATCCATAAAATACCAGTTGAAGTAAATGACTATCCAGGCTTTATTGCCAATAGAATTTTACTACCAATGATTAATGAAGCTATTGAAACTCTAAACCATGGAGTCAGTTCAGTAAAAAACATTGATGCAATAATGAAATTAGGAATGGGGCATCCCATGGGTCCACTTCAATTAGCTGATTTTATAGGTTTAGATATTTGTCTATCTATATTAGATGTAATGTATGAAGGCTTTAAGAGTCCAAAATATGTAGCTTCACCTCTACTTAAAAATATGGTATTAGCAGGTAAATTAGGAATCAAATCAAAAGAGGGTTTTTATGATTATTCGAATAGCAAAAAAGCTGAAGTCGTTTCTAAACAATTTCAATAATAATTATGAGTATAAAAAAACAAATAAGTTTCATTAATGAACAAATTGGAAAAAACATTACCCTTGTTGCCGTTTCAAAAACTAAAAGTGAATTAAAAATTAAAGAGGCATATGATAGTGGCCAAAGAGTTTTTGGTGAAAATAAAGTTCAGGAGCTGGTTTCAAAACAAAATAATTTACCTAAAGATATTAATTGGCATATGATTGGTCATTTACAACGTAATAAAGTAAAATATATAGCTCCATTTATAAATTTAATACACGGAGTTGATAATATCAAATTACTGAAGGAGATAAATAAGCAAGGCAAAAAAAATGATAGAATAATTGATTGTTTAATTCAAGTGAAAATTTCTTTCGAAGAAAGTAAGTTTGGTCTTGACTACAAACAAGCTAATGAATGGTTAACAACAGACTTACTAATAGATTTTAAAAATATTAGAATAACAGGTTTTATGGGGATGGCAAGTAACACGAATAATGAATTAAAACTAATAGAAGAATTTAGTACATTAAATAGTTTCTTTAATAAGCATCAAAATACAAACATAAAGATATTATCAATGGGCATGAGTAACGATTATCTTTTAGCAATCAAAAATGGCAGTAATATGATTAGAGTTGGAAGCAATATATTTGGAGCAAGAAAATAAAAAGTTATTATATACAGTATTGTAGATATAGAGACAACCGGTGGTAAATTCAATGAAGAAGGAATTACAGAAATTGCTATATATAAATTTGATGGGACTGAAATAATTGATAAATTTATTTCATTAATAAATCCTGAAAAAAACATCCAACCTTTTGTAGTTAATCTCACTGGAATAAATAATAAAATGCTACGCAATGCTCCCAAGTTTCATGAGGTAGCTAAAAGAATATTAGAAATAACTGAAGACACAATATTTGTAGCCCACAATACGTCTTTTGACTATAGAATTTTAAAGACGGAATATAATAGACTTGGTTATAATTTTAGAAGAAATACCTTGTGTACTTTAGACTTGTCTAAAAAATTAATTTTAGATATGAATTCATATAGCCTGGGTAAATTAACCAAGCAATTAGGAATTCCTCTTACACAAAGACACAGAGCAAGCGGCGATGCATTAGCTACAGTCAAATTATTTAAGCTACTACTAGATAAAGATTTAGATAAAAATATTATTACAAATAATATTAAGAATACTAGTAAATCTAATTTACCAAAAAACTTAACCGAAATTTTAGATGATTTACCATTTTCAACAGGGATATACTATATGCACGATAAAAATTCCGAAATAATATATATAGGCAAAAGCAAAAACATTAAAAAAAGAGTTAACCAACATTTTACAGGAAAAGACCGTAAATCACAAAAACTACAAATTAATACGTCTTCAGTTAGCTATGATGAAACTGGAAGTGAATTAATTGCTTTACTTAAAGAGAGCAATCAAGTTAAATTACATAAACCTATTTTTAACAGAAAGTTACGCAAGACTATATATCCTTACGGACTTTATAAAAGTATTGATAAAAATAATTATATAAATCTAAGTATTTCTAAAATTATTTCAGGTAAAGATCCTTTGACAACATTTAAGAATATGAATAACGCCCTTTCATTCTTAAACAAAGTAATTAATAAAAATGATTTGTGTCAAAAACTCTGTGGAGTATATAAGTCCAACAATAATTGCTTTAGATATTCAATAAATGAATGCTATGGTGCATGCATAAATATTGAAAAACCTGATCAATATAACGAAAGAATTCATAAAGCTATTAAATATCTAAATTTTGAAAATAAAAATTTTGCTATAATAGATAAAGGACGAAATATCGATGAAAGTAGTTTTGTTTTAGTTGAAAACGGCTTGTTTATTGGTTTGGGATATTTTAATTTAAACTTTCAAATAAATAACATAAAGGTTTTAAAGAAAATTATAATTTCAATGGAGCACAATAAAGACAATCAACAAATAATTCAAAGTTTTTTAAGAAAAGCCAAAGGAATTAAGATTTTAAATTATTGATGATGAATAAATATCTTATATCAATTCTTGGGCCCACGGCAATTGGTAAAACAAAATTAGCCATAGAATTAGCAGAAAAATATGGCACAGAGATAATATCAGCTGATTCTAGACAGTTTTACAAAGAATTGAATGTTGGGTCAGCTAAACCTTCAAATGTAGACTTAAATAGGGTTAAACATCACCTAATAAATAATAAAAGTGTGAAGGATAGTTATTCTATAGGTGATTTTGAAAAAGATGCTCTTAATAGCATTTCAAAAATTCATAAAAAAACAGATTTAGCAGTTCTTGTAGGTGGATCTGGATTATATTTAGATGTTATTAATTACGGATTAGATCAAATCCCCAAAAGCGATGAAAAAGTTAGAGACTTTTTAAATAATGAATTTAAAATAAGAGGTCTTAAACATATGCAAAATGAGTTAAAAGAAAAGGATTTAATTTCTTTTAAAAATATTGATTTAAATAATCATAGAAGAATTATAAGAGCATTGGAGGTCACTATTTCTAGTGGTAAGCCATATTCTTCTTTCCTGAAAAAAGATTATACTGTACGTAATTTCAAAAAAATACAAATTGGACTAAGAGATGAACGAGAGATGATATATGAAAGGATAAATACAAGAGTTGACAATATGATAAATGAAGGATTAATTAAAGAAGCTATTGATTTAATTAGTTATAAAAATCTTAACAGTTTAAATACAATAGGTTACAAAGAAATTTTTAATTTTTTAGATGGAAAATCAAATTTAGATCAAGCAATTAATGAGATTAAAAAAAATACAAGAAGATTTGCAAAAAGACAAATGACATGGTTTAACTCCAATAAAGATATAACTTGGTTTAAAACAAACTATAAAATTGAAGATATAGTTAAATGTATAGATAACTTAATTACTGACTAATCTAAACCCTTCACCATGAATATTGATAATCTCAACGGACTCATCATTTTTCAGATATTTTCTTAATTTAGCTATATAGACATCCATACTTCTAGAAGTGAAATAGTTATCATCTCTCCAAATTTTGGTTAAAGCTAATTCTCTTGGCATAAGATCATTTTTATATAGTATCAACATTTTTAATAATAAATTCTCTTTGGGAGATAGCTTAACAGGAGTATTATCTAAATAGGATAAATGTCTTAATTTTGAATTGAGATGAAAACTACCAAAATTAAATTCAAATTCAGATGTTTCAACAATTGAAGTTCTAGTATTTCTATTAATAATAGCGTTGATTTTCATTAACAAAACCTCACTATCAAAAGGTTTTTTTAAATAATCATCAGCACCAACTTTATACCCCTTTAATACATCTTCTTTTAAAGATTTCGCTGTTAAAAATATAATTGGAATGTCAGGGTTCTTTTCTTTAATTTCCATTGCTAGAGTAAAACCATCTTTATATGGCATCATAACGTCAAGAATACAAAGATCAAAATCATTCTTTTTAAACTTTTCAAATCCTTCCATTCCATTTTTAGCATGAGTTACTTCATAATTATTTATAATTAAATAATCTCTTAAGATAATTCCAAAATTTTGGTCATCTTCAACTAATAAAATTCTATTATTTGTATCATTCATATTGTATTGTATTATTGTTGCTAACTGGTATTTTTATTTCAAAGGTACTTCCCTTCCCTACTATACTATTTACGGATATTTCACCTTTATGATAATTTACTATCTTTTTTACATAAGCTAAGCCCAAACCGTGACCTTTAACATTATGCAAATTACCAGACTGTTCTCTGTAAAATTTATAAAATATTTTTCTTTGAACATCTTTGGACATTCCTCGACCATTATCAGAAATTGACAAAATAATATCTTTTTCATTTAATATTTTATCAATATTTCTAGTTGATATTTTTATTATCGGGTTGTTATCAGAATATTTAATTGCATTATCAATAATATTAATTATAGCATTAGTAAAATGCGTTTGATTAGCTTTAATAAATGAATATTTTGAGTTTAAATCTAATTCTATCTTTCCATTTTTATTTTTCATTATCAAATCCAAATGTCCCACTGCATTATTTATTAGGTTATGTAAATCCAAATTAGTTTTTTCAATATCTAATTCATTTTTGTCTAACCTTGATATTCTTAAAACATTTTCCACTTGATCATTCATTCTATTATTTTCATCTTTAATCATATTCAAATAACCAATAACTTTATCTTTATTTCCAATAATTTTAGGGTTCTTAATTGAATCTAAAACTAAATTAATTGTAGCAATAGGAGTTTTAAATTCATGTGTCATATTATTTATAAAGTCAGATTTAATTTGAGCTATTTTTTTCTGTTTTAATAACTGTGAAATTGTACTTACATAAACAATTACAATAATTAGAGTAAATATTACAGATAAAATAACTACTTCAAAATCAAAGGAGACTAATGAACTGGAAGATAACAATTGATTTCTCAAATTTGGAAAATAGATACTCAATTTAAAATCACTATTATCTTCATTGTCCTTAAATAAAGTAGTTGTAAAAATTTTATCCTGACCTTCATTAGCATAAAAATCAAAATTTGATGACTGTACTCTTGTTAAAAGTTCGTTATCAAAAATTCCAAATTCGTAATTTAAATTTATTTTATTATCAAGTAAAGCATTGTTCAAAAGAGACTCAATCTCATCAGATGAAACTCTTCTGTGAATTGGGTTTCTTTTAGCTAAATCTTTGTAAGCAGTTTCAAATAGAATTTCTTTACTTCTTGAAATTTCTCCAATTCTTAAAAGGAGTTGTTCGGGAGTATATTGTCTAATATCCTCTGGGTCTGAAAGACTAAAAAAGTTTTTTTCTCTTTCATTAGATATTCTAGTAATATTAATACTATCAATATTGATATCTAAAAACGAAGGCAACTTCAAACTTTCTTCTATGATACCGTTTCTATAAATAATAGTTTCGTTAGATCCGTTGTTTTCACTAATAAAATATAGGTTATTAATTGCTGTAGTATCTATATTAACTCCTGAGTTAATTAATTCATTAAACTTATATACGTATTCAGAGTATTCTCTTTTTTCAATATCGTCTGAAACTGATGTCAAGACTTTGCTTATACTTAAAGTAAACTCTTCTCTATTTTTATCAAGATTGCTCTTAATAAAATAAGTCTGAACAGCAATAATCCCAGAGAGGGATAAAGTCATCGAGATCAATATTAATATGAAAAATTTCTTGTTCATATATCTAAATTAACATTATTAATGTTAGGGTATATACATTTAACCATAAGTTAACAAATTAATTATCTAACATCTGCGAGTGAATTTTTAAAATATCGTTGTTTAAATTATTATTTAGATTATTATAAATTAAAAAATCAGAAATTCTAATTATATCTAAATCACCAGTCTGATTTTTCATAATATTAGTAATTGATTCTCTTTTCATACCTCTTTCTAATAACCTAGATATTTTTAATTCAGTATCAGAAATTACACCAATTATTTTATCAAATTTGTCTATACTATCGTTTTCATAAATAATTGCAGATTCATAAATAGTATAATTAGATTTTTGATTCTGTAACCAGGCATTATAATCTAAATTAACAAAAGGGTGTACAATTGAATTAATCAATCTTAATTTAGATTTATTATTAAAAACAATTTTTGAAACAAGTTTTTTGTTTAATTCATCTCCAATATAACAATCATTACCAAAGTTATTAATCATTGAAGTTTTAACATTAATGTTAGTGCTCATAATGATATTCGCTCTGTCATCAGAATTATAAATTGGCACTCCTAATTTTGCAAACTTATTAGATATATAAGATTTTCCACTACCTATTCCACCTGTTATCGCTACTTTTTTCATTTTAAAAAAACATATTGAATCTCATTATTATTCAAACGAAGGTTTTTAATAAGTTTTGGTTGATTTATAACTTCAGCAGTTAATTTTCCATCATTACTAATTTTATTAAAATCACAAATAATTTTAAAGTCTTTGGATGAATATTTTTGGTAATTATCTAGACTAACAGTGAATGAAGCCTTAATTGTCTTTGGATAATAATTAATATTTATTTCTGTTGGAATATTTATTATTGAAACAGGGAGATCTAGAACAGATTCAGTAGACTTTTCAACATCAATAAACACTTTTACTGATTCATTTGAATATTTTAAATTAGTCGTATTTGAAATATCAAGCTCTAAATCTTGATTAACACTAGATTTTAGATTATCAATAATTAATTCCTTAGTATTAATATTATTTATTGAGTTTAAAGCTATTTCAGAGCCAATCACAGAAATGGAATCTGGCAACAGTTTAAAACTTTTAAAATACTCAAATCCTTGTGAAAAACTTATAGAGGATTTCAAAACAACAGGAACATTTTTCGTCCCTAACTTATCATAATTAAAAAACAAACTGTCAAAATTAATTGAAATCAATTCAAAACTAGGATCAATAAAATTATCAATTTGTGTATAGTTTTTTGACTGAGTTATAACGTAAGATTGTGAATTATCAAAAATATCATCAGTAGATATATTTATAGTTTGATTAGATAAATAGTATTTAATAAAATCAAAGCCAAAAGAGGAAACAGTTAATTTTAAACTATCAACAGATTGATTAATTATGATTTTATCATCAGGAATATCAGTTAAATTAATTTTATAACTAATATTTTTAGTGTAAACTTTAGTTAACTTAACCACGGTGGAAAACAGAATCGAAATCAATAAAAAAATAAAAAAATTATTGAATGTTTTATAGTTAAATATATTTAATTTATCAATTTTCATTTTTCATTATTTTAAAAAAATAAGAAGGGAATTTATCTTCTATATCTTTATTTGAATATAACATAATAATATTTGATTTAATAAACCCTAAACCATATCCTATAAACTGAATTAGAGAAGTTAAAATTGAATAAAACCCAACAAGAATGCTTTTATTATTAATTAGTGAATTGAAAAAAATTAAAAATAAATACAACAATACTGTATACAACGGTAAATATAATTTAAAGAAATATAGAACAATACTTAAAATTAAATAGATGGTGAAAAAACTTGGAAGCCAAAAAATGATCTTATTTGATGCTGGATGCCACTTATTAATGATAGGTCGAACCATACCAAATTTAAAAACTTGATTAAAAAATGCAATAATATTAACTCTTCTTTTATGAAAAACTTTGACATTATTATAAAGTGCGGAACTTAAACCTAGTTTAGAAATTCTTAGAGATAAATCAGGATCTTCACCAGGGTGAATATTACCAAACCCATCAGTTAATTCAAAAGTTTTTTTTGAAATACCCATATTAAAACTTCTGGCTTGAAAATTTTTATATTTTGATCTATTTCCACGAATACCACCTGTTGTTAAGAGAGATGTCATTGTGAAATTGACAGCCTTTTGAAAACTTGTGAATGAATGGTGTGAATCATCTACTCCACCAAAGCAATCAACATATTTATGATTAATATTTGTAAAAAAATTAGATAAGTAGTTTTTTGGCAATATACAGTCTGAATCTAATATTATAAAATAGTTACCCTTTGCTTTTTTCATTCCAAAATTTCTTGAATCTCCTGGACCAGTATTATTTTTTTTGAAGTAAGAAATATTCAAATAATCACTATAATTGGAAATTATCTTATCCGAACATCTATCAGATCCATCTTCGATTATAACGATCTCAAAATCATAATTTCCGTCTAAATTATTTAAGCTTTCTAGTAACTCGTTAATTTCATCAGGACGATTATAAACGGGTATTATAAAAGAAACATTGATAATTGCCATACAACAAATGTAGGAAAAGGATAAAGAAATAAACTATATTATTCTGTTATTGAATCCATTACAGAATCACTAACTCCCATGTTGCTAAAACCACCATCATTATATAAATTTTGTAATGTAACTCTTTTGGTTAGATCACTAAAAAGTGTAACGGTATAGTTTGCACAATCTAAAGCAGTTGCATTTCCTAATGGTGACATTCTCTCTGCGTAAGTAATAAAACCATCAAATCCTTTAACTCCACTTCCAGCTGTAGTAGGGGTTGGAGATTGTGAAATAGTGTTGACTCTAACTTTTTTATCTTTTCCAAAGAAATATCCAAAACTACGAGCTATACTTTCTAAAAAAGCTTTATTGTCAGCCATATCATTGTAATCTGGAAAAACTCTCTGAGCAGCCATATAGGTTAATGCTACGATACTACCCCATTCATTCATAGCATCTGCTTTGTAAAGAGTTTGCATAACCTTATGAAATGACATTGCAGACACATCAGTTCCCTTTTGAGTCCAATCATATTTTTGATCAGTATAATGTCTTCCTTTTCTTACATTTATTGACATACCTATGGAATGCAAAACAAAATCAAGTTTACCTCCTAATATTTTTATAGATTCTGAAATCAAATGCTCTAAATCTTCAATTGATGTAGCATCAGCTGCTATAACCTTTGAACCAGTTTTTTTAGCTAATTTATCAATCTCTCCCATTCTCATAGCTACTGGTGCGTTTGATAAAACAAAAGTACCTCCTTCTTCATGAACTCTTTCAGCGGTTTTCCAAGCTATAGAATTATGATCTAATGCTCCAAAAATTATACCTTTTTTTCCTTTTAAAAGATTGTTTGACA
>Ga0209199_1005780_pt1 | contig 10698 bp, 6 predicted proteins | sample COGITO_mtgs_1105_7_FD_184805 | JGI IMG/M metagenome (GOLD analysis project Ga0209199, IMG submission 184805) | Pelagic marine microbial communities from North Sea - COGITO_mtgs_110523 (SPAdes) (version 2) | ecosystem: Environmental > Aquatic > Marine > Epipelagic ...
TTCACCCTGAAGGACTAAGTAAACCTGCAAATGCGGTTTTAGCTTCAGCAGCTTGGGTAGCTATTTGGTGGATTACTGAAGCTTTACATATTGCAATTACAGCTTTATTACCTATAATACTATTTCCTTTGAGCGGTGGGTTGGCATTAAAAGCAACGACGGCTTCTTATGGACATAAATATATTTTTCTCTTTTTTGGTGGTTTTGTATTAGCAATTGCTATTGAGAAATGGAATCTTCACAAGCGTATTGCTTTAACTATTATTAGAATAGTTGGAACCAATGTAAATCATATTATCTTGGGATTTATGGTTGCTACTGCTTTCTTATCCATGTGGATTTCTAATACTGCAACTGCTGTTATGATTTTACCTATTGGGATTGCTATTGTATTACAACTTAAAGATAACCCTGATACTATTGAAGATGAAAATCAAATTTTTGGTAAAGCTTTAATGCTAGCAATAGCATATAGTGCGTCAATTGGAGGAATGGCTACACTGATTGGCACACCACCAAATCTAGTTTTAGCAGGTGTAGTGCAAGAAAGTTATGGTGTAGAAATAACGTTTTCTCAATGGTTTATATTTGGATTTCCAATAAGTCTTGTATTTTTATTTTTAACTTGGATCTACATAACAAGGGTTGCATTTAAATTAAAACTAAAAGAGTTCCCTGGCGGAAAAAGTGAAATAAACAACCAATTGAAAAAATTAGGAAGTATTTCATATGAAGAAAAAATGATTTTTTTGGTATTTATCTTAACAGCATTTGCATGGATTAGTAGGTCATTTTTACTTCAAAAATTTCTTCCACAAATTGATGACACTATTATCGCAATGTGTTCCGCATTTGTTTTATTTTTATTACCCAGTAAAGAAAAAGGCCATAATCTGATTAGATGGAAAGATGCCATAAAATTACCTTGGGATATACTTATATTATTTGGTGGTGGGATGGCTTTAGCACTTGGTTTCGAGTCTAGTGGATTAGCTCTCTGGATTGGAAATCAGTTAATCGCATTAGAAACACTTCCTTTAATTCTATTATTATTAATTTTAATTACCGCAGTTAATTTTTTAACGGAAATTACTTCAAATTTAGCAACAACAGCAATGTTACTTCCTGTACTTGTCTCCCTAGCAAATGTAATAGGCATAAATCCTTACATTTTATTAGTGGGAGCAACTGTAGCAGCATCATGCGCTTTTATGTTACCGGTTGCAACACCACCGAATGCTGTTGTTTTCGGCTCAGGTTATCTTAAAATACAAGATATGATAAAAAAAGGCTTTTGGATGAATATTTTATCCATCATTCTTTTAACCTTAATTGTTTATTATTTTTTACCTGTTATTTGGGAATTATAATCTAAAATATAGTTTTTATTAAATTTAAAAGGTTAAAATTAATAAAAACTATATACTAGAGTTTTATACTAAACAGTCCACTTTGGTTTGACGGATTACACCATAAAAATTATTTCCAAGAATAAAAAGTTATTTCCAAGAATAATTTTGGTGTCCGTGAGAATCGAACTCTAATTTCTATGATTTACAGTCGTTATTTATAAATTCAAATTGTTTTAATCCTTTAACGAGTTGGTTAGATAAATTTTCTGAGCGCGCTACTACCAACCCTTTCAGAAATGAGAGGGTTTTTTTATGCAGTGTACTCAAGTATACAAGGAGTTTATGAGTTTTTACTACTGTGTTTATCTTATTCAAACAGTCACTAAATATAGTTTTAATCTACCATGGTTAGATACCAAATATACACAAACCTGCCAGTAAATTGATTAAAACTGGCAGTAAATGTATAGTTAATCGTCTGAAGTTGTTAATTACAAAAGTCATCAAATAAGCCTTTCAATGAATCATCTATAAGCCTTCCTTTTCTAATAAGGTAAGGATTTATGACAAGTACCTTTCCTAAGTGCTTTTGACTACTTATCACCCCTTCATGTAAGATGTTTTGTTCAATTAAGATTCTTATATAGGATCTTACTTGCTGAGTGGACTTATTAACTTCCTTTGCAATGAGTTTGGCACTATATGGTATGTCATTTTTATTAAGACAGATATTGAATTTCTTTAAGATATTTTTTGACAATATTATAAACAGACCCATAGCTTGTATTTCTAGTCCTTTATTTAATAAACAATTTAACCTATCCTGGTCAACAATATAATATAATCTACTGTTCATTATCATCCCATAGCCTTCTTCTCTAATTAATAGAGTAGCATTTTTTAAAATTCCAATTACACCTGTATTTTTATCTACAATCTCATAATCATTCCAACTTAACTTTGTGTCTTTTGAGTTTTTCTTCATTTTTTTGAATGTTTGTTTTCAAATAACCCCTTAAAATGAATGTATATCTTCATTTTAATTTTAATATATATGTTTAAATAACTGAAAATCAGTATTTTGTCAGTGGTTTTAAGAAAATGTTATTATTATATTTAACCTTCTGATTTATCTTATTCAGATTAACAGATCTGCAAATATTATATATGAAATATTATGTTTCCAAATAAGAAGGACACTGGTTATTAACAGCTTAGATGTTATCTGTCTTTAAAGTAGATGTAAATGGTCCTCCAGGAGACCAAGTAGGATTAAGTTATTGTAAATCAAGTTTTTAAAATAATAAAAGGTAGTGGTATTTCTTGTTTTTAGACTGTTAATAACTTATTGGTCTAATCATTTTTAACACTGTGCTTTATTAAAAAGAAAGAATAAGATGCATCCATAAAAGGACCGCTATTTAAACAATTTTATAATCACTAACTCTTTAACTGAATCAACTATTTTTAACAGACTCATCTAAATTATTATAAAGTAATTTATATCTGCGACACCTACTTCATTTGAAGATATAGTACCCCAATCCAATGAACCAGAAATACATTCTTCCTAAAAAGGATTTCCTTCAGTACAACCTTTAAGTTTTAATCCTTCAACCTGAACATCAGTTATAACTACAAAAGGCTCTCCTAAGTTCTCTTGCGCTTCCTCTGGGTGTGCTTTTAAATATTCCTTTCTCTCACGTTCTTCATATAATATTTTCCAATTAGCTCTATCTTCTTTACTCCAAAATTCATCTGGCCAAGGATCATTATCTAAAGTATAATGAGCTCCTCCAACTTTAAAGTAGTAGGGGATGTTCTGTTTTAAGTTAGAAATATCAATAGGATCAAAACCACTAATAAAAACCAACTTGTTTAGTAAAGTATTTCTTTCTTCTATAGAAGGGGTGTAAATAAGGAACTCATGGTGTGGATGTTCTTTTATTCTCCACCCATTTATAAATTCTATATCTAAGTGATGGATGTCGTATTGCTTACCATATAGATAATTTAGTAAATCTGCAGTGGACTCAAAAGACTTCTTTAACCACCTTTTTGGATGCACAGTGCTCTTACGTTGGTGCACGCCAGTATTGATTTGATAATAAATCTTTTTATTCTTAATTTCCAACTCTTTAAAATGCAATAAAATCCATAAATTAGACAGAGAAGTATCCATGCCAACACGCAAACTTTTTTGGTTTGACAATAATTCAATAGATCTAATTAATAAATGCATATGTAAACTTTTTATGTGTTAAACGCTGTAGGTGTTCTATATATCTGCTCCCCAGCTAAATTTTAAAGGTGCGTCACCCCCTGTGTGGTAGGTCAAATAAGCTAAATTCATTGACTCAAACCATGTTTTATAAATATGAGCACCTAATAATATTAATATAGCTAACGCTGAGCAATATAAAAGTAATTAACATATTTATTTATTATATTTGAATTATGAGAAAGTTATTTATTTTAATGTTTTTATCTGCTGGACTATCAGCTCAATCTATCTCTAAACAAGTAATAGCACCGCTAGGTGGTACTATTTCAAATGGCAATAACCAACTAAGCTACACAGCTGGAGAGATTGTTATAGGGAGCATGACAGCTGAAGATGGAAGTTTTCAGTTGGGTAATGGGTACTATCCTTCTCTTAACCTTGAAGTTTTAAGTATTGATTCCCCAACAACCAATCTTTTAGTAAAGATATATCCAAATCCTACCAAAGAAGCCATATACATCACCCATCCCACAGAACAATTCTTTGAAGTAAGGATTACAGATGTGAGCGGAAAACAAATCTTACAAACAGCACATCAAATACAGCAGCCTTTAAATGTTCAAAGACTCACCACAGGCACTTACTTTATAACAGTAACGACAAAAGAATCAAAACAAACCAATACGTATAAAATTATCAAAAAATGAAAAAGTTTTACGCCATACTATGTTTAGCCATAGCATCACTCACACAACTTCAGGCTCAAGCCATCAAACTAAATGGTACAGTTAGCGCTGAAAACAACCAAATCAAAAATATAGCGAACCCAACGGATGCACAAGACGCAGTAACTCTTTCTGTTTTATTGGAAAAAATAGCTGAACTCCAAGAACAAATAGATATTTTACAAAACGAAACAGGCTCACAATCAATAATAGAAAGCTTTGGAAATGCATCAAACAGCGATTTTATGGGACGTGTTGTAGATTTGCAAAACAACCCTGTGAGTGGAGCTATGGTGCAAATTGGAAACAGCACCACCGACACTGATATGAACGGAGTTTTTATACTAAGAGATGCTCAAGTCTATGATAAGTTTGCTTATGTTAAAGTAGAAAAAGCAGGGTTCCTAAACGGCTCAAGGTCTGTAGTACCAACTGCTGGTATCAACCAAGTTCAAATCATGTTATTACCGCAAACGGTGACTCAAACCGTGAGTTCTGGAGCCGCTGCCACAGTAAGTTTAAGCAATGGTGCAGCCGTTGATCTCTCTGGAGCATATAGTAATGCTGATGGAAGTGATTACACAGGTGATGTACAGGTAACTCTGCATTTATTAAACCCTACCGATGAAGATATGCAACAACAAATGCCAGGAATGCTATTGGCAGAAAATTTACAAAATGAGGCAAGAATGCTGGAAACACTTGGAATGGTAGCTGTAGAACTACGCAGCGATACTGGAGAGAAATTAAACCTTTCCGAAGGAACCACGGCAACCATAACCGTCCCTTTAGATCCTGAGACTTTAGCAGGAGCGCCTAATGAAATCCCACTTTGGTATTTTGACGAAGAAAAAGGCTATTGGATTGAAGAGGGCAGTGCCACACTTCAGGGCACAAATTATATTGGAACGGTCAGTCATTTCTCCTTTTGGAATTGTGATATTCCAGCAGAATATGTCAATATATGCATGAACATAACGAACTCCAACAACATACCTTTGACTAATATTAAGGTTGCTATTGAAAGTGAGTTCAACGGAACTCGATACGGATATACGAATGACTCTGGAGAAGTTTGTGGCATTATCCCAGCAAACCAAACTTTGAATTTACAATACTTCTTGTATAACATTTGCAATAATATAGAAATCCCTAATTCTTCTGAAACTGTAGGCCCGTTTAGTGAGGACACCACACTTAACATTGTACTAGATGCCCCAGAAGTTGAAGACTATCTAGAAACCATTACAGGAGTTTTCAACAACTGTGATGGAGATGCAATTGTTAATGGGTATGTAGAGGGTAGTATTGGAAATGGCATCCCTTTTTATAGCATAGTCACAGATGGCACATATGAAATCAATGTACTTAGTTGTAATGAAAATGCTTCTATTAGTATTACAGGGTTTGATTTCGACAATTTGCAAAGCACAGGTGAAATTAATTACACATTAACAAGTCCTGAGACCGAGTTGGGCAACTTATCAGCTTGTGACACTATTGATGAGTTTATTCAATACAGTATTGATGATGGTCAAATAGAGTATATTGTTTCTAATATTAATGTTTCTGTCCAATCTGCCTTTATAGATATTCAATATTTTGATAATGATCAAAGCTGGGACACTTGTTTTTGGATTAGAGGAAATTTAGACTCAAATTACCCTAATTTTGAAGGAATGTATTCATTCGATTACCAAAATACAGGTTTTTATTTTATTGAAACTTGTCCTGTATCCCCATCAGAGATCAATAACGAAATTACTTTTAATTTAAGCTCGTTTGGGAATGGTGTCGGAGAATATATAGATATAAATTTCGGAGGTGATTACGAAGATTACCAAGGAGTTTCACATACCATTTCAGGTGTAATTCATGTGAAGCGAGATAATTAATTCCATTTTTTAATAAACTTAAAAATTAACCAATTTATGAAATATTACCTCTTGGGACTTTTGTGCCTTCCTTGCTTGGTGTTCAGTCAAATTTTAACTCTTTCGGGCGGTTCTTCGATTACAATTGAAAATACAGCATCAATAAATTTAGATGGACTAACTTTAGCTCCTAACAGCACTTATGATATTTTGGACAACATTATTTCGTTATCTGCTTCTCCAGTAGAAGTTAATACCAATAGTAGCATCGATAGAGTGTACAATACCTCAAATACTTTAGAGGGTTATTCCGGAACACTTGTTTTTGCTTATGAAGAGGACGAGCTCAACGATATTGCTGAATCCGATTTAGTGATAGAAATAGAAGCCGCCGATGGCACTTGGACTTCCTATCAGCCCATGATATTAGATCAAGATAATAATACACTTAGCTACACTTTTGACAGTGTTTTAGCGTTTTCTCGAATTACAGCCAGCTCGGTTAATGCCACCCTTACCGTTGAAGAAATCGCTACAAATAACCCTATTAAAGTTTATCCAAACCCAACAACAAATAAACTAATTATTGTGTCTAAAGATATTCAGAACTCGGTGCTGTACAATGTCAATGGACAAATCGTATTTGAATCTGATCGAAGTGAGTTGAATGTATCACAACTTCCAAAAGGCATTTATTTACTACATACGATCAATACTCAAAACCAATTATCAACTTTCAAAATCATTAAGAAATGAAAAAGTTCTACGCCATACTATGTTTAGCCATAGCATCACTAACGCAACTACAAGCTCAAGCTCCACAGGGGTTTAATTACCAAGCAACAGTAAGAAACAGCTCAGGAGATTTAATTGTAAACACCAATGTGTATTTTAAGTTTAATGTCATTCAGGGTTCACAAACAGCAGTGCCTATTTTCACAGAAACGCACTATGTCCCAACAGACGATTTAGGACAGGTCAACTTAGTTATAGGACAAGGCACAGCCAATACAGGCACCTTCTCAGAACTGGATTGGTCTCTAGGAAGTTATTACTTAGGCATAGAACTAGACACTGGCAATGGCTATGCGGCTATGGGTACTACACAACTCTTAAGTGTACCTTACGCACTATACGCAGAGAACAGTGGCAACAGCACACTAACAACACCTAATTTAGAAACTGTACTTGCTGAAAATAACTCAGCTGGCCAACAGCAAATAAAAAATCTCCTAGACCCAACTGATGGCGCAGATGCAGTCACAAAATCCTATGTTGATGCATTGTCAAACACTCAAGGCTTAATGAATTTTAATGGTTGGGATAACTACCAAGTTTGGACTGATGGAACAAGCGTTCAATTAACTCCAAACTCATTTGTATTTGTAAACGCAAATGACACTACTTTAGTTTTTCCAGACGGTCCCGACAACTGTTGTTTTGGGGATGTTATTTATATATATGTAATGGACGGAGATCCACTTACACCTTTATCATTTACTCTGCAAGCCAATGGGTTTCCAGTTGCAGTTGGCGGTGGAGATATGCCATTAGAGTTTACAAGTACAGATGCCATTGGAGGCGAGTTTTGGTCAGTAGGTCTAAAAACCATAGTTAATGTAGGTGATTATTGGATGGTTGCTGATTTTCAGGGGCAAATTATTACGGACTCCGATATTGATAATGACGGGGATGGCTTTACAGAAAACCAAGGTGATTGTGACGATAATAATGCAACAATTTATCCGCCTGTAATTCCTAACCAAGAGATAACAATTTGTTCAGGAGATACATTTGTATTTGACCCTGTCAACAATCCTCCAACTACACTAGTGCCAGAAGGAACTACCTACACTTGGACTGTAACGGATCCTTATGGTGAAATAGATGGTGAAAGTTCGACAACTAGTAGTCAATCACAAATAAGTCAAACACTCAATAATTATTTTGGAGCATTTTACGGTATTTCATATGAGGTAACTCCTTATTCACCTAGTGGCTGCCAAGGACAAACGTTTGAACTAATTGTTTATGTAACCCTTCCGACTGTAATAAACTCAATAGATGATATGGTTTTAATGGATGGTGAATATAGGGCCATAGACATTAGCTCATATCCTACAGACAACAACGCAACTGTAACGTACGACTGGGTTTCAGATATTGATTTTGGAGCTGGATTAAGTGGTGAAGGGAATACATTAGATTTTCTTGCAACCAACTCATCATCTAACCCTATTACTGCCAATGTTACAGTATCAGCAACAGTTACTTATAACGGAACCTCTTGTCTTGTGCCTAGTGAGACTTTCACTGTAACAGTTTGTGCTGAAGAAATCGAAGATGGCATCGACAACGATTGTGACGGTGAAATAGATGAAGGTTTTAATGAATCCTCTAATTCAAATATTGACATGACCAATGGGACTTTTACTCAATGTGAAGGGGTCTTATATGATTCAGGAGGCGACTTGGGCAACTACTCTAACAATGAAGATTACACCTTGACTATTTGCCCTGATGGAAGTGGCACCTCGACCGTTTTAGAGTTTATATCATTTGTTACACAGAACGGTGCTGATGAGTTGACCATATTCAACGGCACAACAACATCAGATCCCATATTAGGAACTTATTCAGGGACACAAACCATAGGGACTATCACAGCGGCCAATACCTCAGGGTGCTTAACCTTGAGATTTGTGAGTAATGGAGGTGTTAACACGGCAGGCTTTGCAGCTAATATTTCCTGTGAATTTGCTGGAATAGTAAGTTGTGATGGAGCGCCTTACCCAAGTATTGTTTACGGATCCCAAGAATGGACAGTAGAGAATGCTTGTCATATTACGTATAGAGACGGCACTGAGATCCCACAGGTAACAGATAACACAGAATGGGAAAGTCTCACCACAGGCGCTTGGAGCTATTATAACAACGACCCAACAAAGCATAGACTCTATAACTGGTACGCTGTAGCAGGAATACACGATACAGACCCTAACACTCCAAACAAAGCATTTGCACCAGCGGGTTGGCACGTACCATCAGATGCTGAATGGACAACACTTGAAAACTACCTCATAGCCAATGGCTATAATTATGATGGGACAACTTCAGGAGACAAAATAGCCAAGGCCATGGCATCTACAACAGGATGGAACAGTTCAACGAATACAGGTGCACCAGGCAACAACCAAAGCACAAACAACAGCAGCGGCTTTAACGCATTCCCTGAGGGTAGCCGAAGTGGCTACTATGGTGGGTTCATTTTTGAGGGTGACAGTGTGAGCTTTTGGTGTTCCAATGAGCCCAGTTCAAGTAACGCATGGGATCGCGTCCTGAGTTCATATAGTGGCACCCTGAACAGGCACAGCTTTGACCTCTACAGCAAGCAGAACGGCTTTTCAGTGCGTTTTGTTAGGGATTAAAAACCTTGACTCTTTAAGGGGCTGCTAAAACCAGCCCCGTCTTTTAAACCATAGGCATATCTTCTTCCTTCAGTTCTGCTATTTCTAATCCCCTTAAGTAGGTCAGACTTACATTTATTGAAGAATGCCCCATAGCTTTCTGTAGCTTGGTTATAGAGCCTGTACGCTTAAAGATTTCTATAGCTCCTGAGTGCCTAAATGAGTATAATGTTTGTCCTTGTTCAAGTAGGTTAGAAACCCTCTTAAAACGTCCCCAGAGGGTTTTAAAATAGTCTTTGTTTAATGGTTGAGGTTTACCTGAAAAGATATTATGATGAGGTTCTCCTTTTATAAGTAGTTCTCTAATGTAAGTTGGAACTGGAACTATTCTATTTCTACCAGATTTGTTTCTATTACCAGACAAATGAATGTATTTAAGGTCATCAGAAAAATCTGACCAAGTAAGTTCTCTTATCTCACGATGAGGTCTTAAAAGACATCCGTAGGTCATTAAACAGCATAAGTATAACTGTTTGTTGTTAGCTTTAATAGCTTCAAGTATTTCATTGATATTATCGAAGGGTTTGTGAAGAGTAGAGGTTGGTTTCTTTAGTTTTATACTTTGAACTAAATGAGGTTTGAATTCACTTAACAATGGACTCAATGTAGATTTTACAGTGCGTTGTGTCTTTGCACTCCAATTAGGTCTTACAAGGAAGTTTTTAATGTGTAAAGGTTGTAATTTATCAAGTGTAAGGTTCTTTAATTGTTGTTCACTCTCATAGCGTTGCCATAGTGTTACAATTCGTTTTGCATCCTTTATAAAGCGTTCAGAGCATCCTTGTGCTATCTTTACCTCAACCCCTTGTTGAAGTGCTTGAATTACTGAGATAGGGACTTCTTTAACTTCTCTTTTCTTTGGTTTAGGTCTCCAACCATCTCTCAATTTTAATTCAAATGCAGCTTTGAGTAGTGTGGGGTTGTCGATGCATCTTAGTTTTATTTCAATAGCCTTCCCGTTCCAAAAGCGGTAACGTATGTTATTGTAATAAACATTAATAAATACTTGTTTTTTGTCTTGACCAATTGTTACATTAAAAGAGTTCATACTGTCAG
>Ga0209199_1005787_pt1 | contig 10692 bp, 9 predicted proteins | sample COGITO_mtgs_1105_7_FD_184805 | JGI IMG/M metagenome (GOLD analysis project Ga0209199, IMG submission 184805) | Pelagic marine microbial communities from North Sea - COGITO_mtgs_110523 (SPAdes) (version 2) | ecosystem: Environmental > Aquatic > Marine > Epipelagic ...
TTATCAAACATCATTTTAACTTTGTCTTCTTGGTTTGGAGTAGGCCATTCTAAAAAGAATGCAACTCTAACTTCTTTAGCAGCAGCATTAGCAACTGATATAGATAAGTTAAGAGCAACTACCGTTCCAAGAATAAAACTAATTATTTTTTTCATTATTATTCCTCTGTTAATTTAATTAAATTATGTACATTAAAATTCAATTTAAGAGAGATGTAAAACAAAAAACAAATACACACCCTGAGGTTGTAGTACTTAAACTAATAGAAAAAACCAAGTAAAGACTGAAAAATAATTATAGAAAACCTTTTGATTTAGTCTAATAGTTGGAAAAGAATTTATTAAAAAAATTTATATATAGAGAGAGAAATACATGAGCTCAGAAAACAGAACTTCAGTACCAAATTCATTAAATGAACATTGGATGCCGTTTACATCTAATAAAGATTTTAAAGCAAACCCTAGATTAATAACAGAAGCTAAAGGTGTTTATTTAAAAACTCACCATGGGAAAACACAAATAGATGCTAGTTCTGGTTTGTTTTGTAATCCACTGGGTCATGGAAGAAGAGAAATTACAGAGGCTGTTACGAAACAGTTAGAGACTTTAGACTATGCTCAGCCTTTTCAACAAGGTTTTGGTGGTTCGTTTGAATTAGCTACAAAGATTTCAAAGCATACACCAGGTGATTTAAATAAAATGTTTTTTACAATTTGTGGGTCTACAGCTGTAGAGACAGCAATTAAAATTGCTGTTGCTTATCATAGAGCAAAAGGGCATGCCGAAAGATTTAGATTTGTTGGCCGAGAACGTGGTTATCATGGAATGAACATTGGCTGTATTTCAGTTGGTGGAATGGTGAACAATGTTAAAACATTTGCAAGTGTTTTAATGCCAGGTGTTCAACACATTAGACATACACATTTACCTGAACATAAATTTGTAAGTGGTCAACCAGAGACAGGAGACTATTTAGCAAATGATTTAGAAACTATTTGTCAAAACTTTGGTGGTGAAAATATTGCTGCATGTATTGTTGAGCCTATCGCTGGATCAACTGGAACATTAGTTCCACCAAAAGGATATTTACAAAAACTAAGAGAGATCTGTGACAAACATGGAATACTTTTAATTTTTGATGAAGTAATTACAGGCTGGGGTAGAACAGGTTCTAAATTTGGTGCTGATGAATTCGGAGTAACTCCAGATATTATGACAATGGCTAAAGCTACAACAAATGGTGTTGTACCTATGGGGGTCGTTGCATGTAGTGATTATATTTATGATGCGGTAATGGATGCTTCACCAACAGGTGCTGTTGAATTATTTCATGGCTATACTTATTCAGGAATCCCAGTTGCCGTAGCAGCTGCTCTTGCGGTGCAAGAAATTTTTGAAAAAGATGATATTTTTAATAGAGCAAAAAATTTAGCTCCTTATTTCCAAAAAGGATTGTTCTCTCTTCAAGATCTAGAGTCTGTGGACAACATTAGAGGATATGGAATGATGGGTGGAATAGACATGAAGTTAAACACTAAACCAGGTAAAGCTGGATATGAATGTTTTAAAGCATGTTATGAAGCTGGTGTTAACTTTAAAGCTACAGGAGATTGTTTAATTATAGCTCCTCAATTCATCTGTGAAGAAAAACATATTGATGAAATTATTGAAAAGTTAAGAACTGGTATTACCAACTATCAAAAAAATCAAAAAAACTAAAAACTTTAATAAAATTTAAAGTACGAAAAAGGGAGAAATTGTTATGAAGATTGGCGTACCTAAAGAAATCAAACCACAAGAACATCGTATTGGATTAACACCTGAAAGCGTTAAGACTTTAATTTCAGAAGGTCATGAAGTTTTAGTTGAAAACAACGGTGGATTTGAAGCCGGTTTTGAAAACGAACAATACACAAGTGTTGGTGCTAAAATCATTGATAAAGCTGAGGATATTTTCAATGATGCAGATATTATCGTTAAAGTAAAAGAGCCTCAATCAGGTGAAGTTAAGATGATCAGAGAAAATCAGATCGTCTACACTTATTTACACTTAGCAGCTGCGAAAGAATTAACTGAAGGACTAATTAAATCTAAAGGTGTTTGCATAGCTTATGAAACGGTGACAGATGATAATGGAAGACTACCATTACTTGCACCGATGAGTGCGGTTGCTGGACGTATGTCAGTTCAAGCAGGTGCACATTGCTTAGAAAAAAATCAAAATGGTAGAGGACTTTTACTTGGTGGTGCTCCTGGAGTTGAAGGAGGAACTGTTGTTATTTTAGGTGGTGGTGTTGTTGGTGAAAACGCTGCAGTGATTGCAACTGGTATGAGAGCTAAAGTTCATATTGTTGATAAATCTGAAGCAAGATTGAAACAACTAGTTGAAATGTTTGGTGATAAAATTATTCCAGAACAAAGTGATAAAATTGATTTAGATAAATTAGTTGCTGAAGCTGATCTTTTAATTGGAGGTGTTTTAATTCCAGGTGCTGAGGCTCCAAAATTAATTACCAAACCAATGTTAAAATTAATGAAAAGAGGATCTGTAATTGTTGATGTTGCAATTGACCAAGGGGGTTGTGTTGAAACAAGTAAACCAACAACTCATGGTGACCCAACTTATATTATTGATGATGTTATTCATTATTGTGTAGCAAATATGCCAGGGGGAGTTCCAAGAACTTCAACTATCGCATTGAACAATGCAACACTTCCACATTTAGTTAAAATTGCAAACAATGGTTACGCTAAAGCATTAAGTGATGACAAACATTTACTTGCAGGATTAAATGTTTGTAAAGGTCAAGTAACATATAAAGCAGTTGCTGATGTTTTTGGGCATGACTATGTTGATCCTTTAAAAACACTGTAATATTTTAATCTAATGTTATCGGATAAAATTAAAGACTATTTAAACGAATACATTAGTCAGGAAGTTTATGTACAAGTTGCAGTTGCTAAAGGTAAAAATAAAATTTCAACAAATGCAGCAATCAGTAAATACTTTGAAAGCAATCACTTTCAAGGTTTAGCTGAAGGCAAACCTTACAATACATTTTTAGATGATCTGAAAGACAAGTGTTTAGGAAAATTAGTAAACTCACCAATGAAAGACAGTAAATCAGATGATGTGATTATTATTGAACTACAAAGAAAGCTTAATACTCTAAAAATTGAAGAATTAAATAATACCTACTGGGAAGTTGAAACAGGCGAATATTTAAGTGGAGAAGATATTAATGAAATTGAACTTGAGAGAGATACTTTGATTAAATTCCTAACTTCAAAAGATGAAGCACATGATACGGTAAGCACTCTTTGCAAAAATTATGAAAAATTATGCAAGGAAAAGTACCCAGAAGCTCCATTGCCTTTAGAAATTTTATAATAAAAATTAATTTATTTTTTAATTAATTCACTAATAAAAAGATCGCCATTACCATTATCCATGGCATCTTTATAAAAATGTTTTGTATCTTTGGCTAATTTTTCAGCATCAGGAACATCTTTTAGTAAATCTTGAATGTAAGACATATCTTTATGTGAATTTTTTGCAGTAAACTTAAATCCTGTATAATCATCCTTTAAAAGGTTATCAAAAATTCTACTTAAGGCGGCAGAATTTCCCGAACCAAGTTTAGCAACATCGTATAATTTCTTTAAATCAATATCAAATTTTTCTGCACTTTTAATCATATGAATAATTAAAGTAGCATTACCCAGTGTTAAAAAATTATTTAAAAGTTTTGATTTAGTTCCCATACCAACTTCCCCAAAATAAAAGTAATCTTTGCAAAATGCTTTTAAAAATACTTCAGCTTTTTTAAAATTTTCTTCACTGCCACCAACGATACCACCTAAGACACCTTCTTCAGCTTGAACGGGACCACCCATTACTGGACATTCTATGTAGTTTATATTTTTACTTTTAAAAATTTTATTAGCTTCGATGGATCCATTTTGGTTATGAGTAGTAATATCAATAATAAGAGTATCTGAATTTAATAGAGGTAATATTTTTTCAATTATTGAATGAGCAATAGGAGTATTGGTTACACATAAAAAAAGACAGTCTAAATTTTTTGAACATAATTCGTCATATGATTTAACTTCAACCGCACCTTCGTTAACTATTTTTTCTATTGGAGATCTATTTTTGTTAGCAATAACAAATAAATTATTTTTATTTTTTAGAATATTTTTGGCTATTCCATACCCCATATAGCCAACACCTATAAATCCTACATTTTTCATAATCTAATATCTTAGAACTTAAATAGAAAAAATAAAAGCTTTATACAAAGCATTCCCAAAAATTTCTTTCAAGGATAGTCGATTTTTTAAAGTTTCTTTTAAGTATATTTATTTTTTTATCCTTATTATTTTTTAAAAGAATGTCTAAATAATCAATATTGTCTTTAGCTACTTGTTGGTATTCTTTTGATGAATACATTTTAATCCAAGAACTGTATTTACTTTTTTTCCAGTTTTTAATTTTAGAAAGATTAAACCCAATCTCACCATAGCCAATAATACATACTGATAGGCATGAGAAAATATGAAGATTATCTCCATTTTTACCCACACTGAGTACATAATCGGTATAAGAACTATTAGCTTTCTCGACCACGATATTATTAAGAGATTTAAGGGGTATCTTCCATTTTTTACAATAATTGATGTGGAGTTTGATTTCATGATCAATACCCTTAATAAAATTTACCGATCTATTAATTTCTTCAAAGCTTTTAGACTTATAAACACTGAGAGCTAAAATTTTAAGAAATTGCTGTAAGAAAACATAATCCTGAACTAGATAGTTTTTAAAATTTTTATCAGGCAGTTTGTTACTTACTAAATCAGATAAAAATTTATGATTAGTGTATTCAGACCATTCCTTCTTACAGCTACTCTTTAATTTATAAAAAAAGGTTTTTTTATTATTATAAATATTCACTATTCCTTAATTGAAGTTTTAATTTTAGAAAAGTTAAAGTTACCATTCTTTTTAAAGAGCATCACTGTAATCATTGGCGTAAATGTTGCCAAAATAAATGACCAAAACAATAATGCTGTAGATATCCAAATAGGAAATGCTTCAGCTGGAAATAATCCACCAATTAAAATACTTTTATCAAAAGTTTGGTTAGGAAATAAAAGCAATCCAGATATCAGTCCAATTATAACAGAAATTAAAGAAAGTTTTTCATTAACATCGCCCCTGAACATTCCGTAAAAAATAGGAAATACTGCAGCACAACATAACAAATCAGCAAATAAAAACATAAATAAGACGCTGTAACCCTTAGATGCGATCAAAAAAACAATTACTGATAAACCACATATTAAGTATTTAGAAAGCGTGAGATAACTATTCTTATTTTTTAAACTAATAAACTTATTTCCCTCAATAGTAATAGTACTTGAAAGCGCATTTATAAGTGTATCCATACTGCTAATCACTAAAGCTAAAACTAAAATTAATATTGAAATAGTTAATAAAGAATTAATTCCAGTAAATGGCTCTAATAAAAGAGTAAAAAATAAAGTACTAGGGTCGGCTGCCCTATCAACTGATACCGCAAGAATTCCAAAGAAACCTAAAACAAGCATAAATGGAATTACAATAAAGAAGGCAGACATAAATCCTTTTCTTAAATCATCTGAACTTTTTGCTGCAAATACTCTCTGCCATACACCTTGATCAAATAAGTTGGTTGCAAAAACAGCAATAAAGAAAGTTAAGCCAGCAGTATATCCATAAAAATATTTACCACTCATTAGAGTACCAGCTTTTTCATTAATTAAATCCATTGAAAAAGTATTATTTCCAGAATTAAATATATGGTTGATAGCAAATATTAATAAAATCATAATTATAATAAATTGAATTTTATCTGTAAAAATTGAAGCTCTAAGCCCCCCGTAAAGAGTGTAAGATAAAGTAGCTACAATTATTACAAGAGAGGTTTGCCAAAGAGGAAACCCTGACATTAAGTTAACAACTTTTGCAATTGCTGTAACTTCAGCTGCAAAATAAACAAACATGTACATTATTGTTAATAATAAAACTAAACGAAACATAGCTTTACCAAATCTAATTAAAACAAATTGAGTAAGAGTATTACCATTAGGCATAATTTTTCTCATTCGCTGACCGATTGTAATAAAGGCTAAAAAGGGTAGAGCTTGACCTAAGCCATAACCAATTATTGCACCTAAACCACCCCACGTAGCAGCTTCTGATGGACCAATTAAAATCCACACACCAAAACATGAAGCAACTAATGATGCAGTTAAAGATCTTTTACCAATTGATCTGTCTGCATTTAAATAAGAGCTAATTGAAAGTTTACCTTTTGAATAAACTACTCCAATAGTAGCAAAAGCTAATGAGGTAAAAAGTAGAGTAATAATAGTAGTTGATTGATCTAAGTATATTGTGTTCATTTTTTCCCTTCGTTGTGATTATACAACAGGTTCTTTGGGTATATTCTCAGCTTTTTACAGCACCCCAGAAACTGATATTCTTATAAAAAGAATATAAAACTTAAATAAAGAAATAATTAAATTAAGTCAAATTTTAACACCAAGATATGAATATTAGGTAATGAATAATGCATTTAACTATTAGGTTTATTGAATTAACTTCATTAATAACTATATACTTCTCAATAAATGTCCGAAATCCAAATTTCTATCAATAACTTATCTAAGGTTTACGATAACGGTTTTAAAGCTCTTAATGGTGTAAGCCTAAAAGTAAAACAAGGTGAAATCCTTGCAATGCTTGGACCAAATGGTGCGGGGAAAACTAGTTTAATTAGTATTATTTGTGGAATTGTTAAGCCTTCTTCAGGCACAGTAACAATTGATAATTTTGATATTGTAAAAGATTATAGAGAGACGAGATCAAGAATAGGTCTTGTTCCCCAAGAATTAAACTTAGAATCCTTTGAAACAGTTTTTGATACAGTATCTTATTCTAGAGGATTATATGGAAAGCCACCAAAACCTGAGCATATAGAAAAAATTTTAAAAGATTTAAGTTTGTGGGATAAAAAAGATCAAAGATTAAGAGAATTATCAGGTGGAATGAAAAGAAGAGTTTTAATTGCAAAAGCTTTGTCTCATGAGCCTAAAATATTATTTCTTGATGAACCAACAGCTGGTGTAGACGTTGAACTTAGAAGAGATATGTGGATGGTTGTTGAAGAGTTAAGAAAAACAGGGGTCACAATTATCTTAACTACCCATTATATTGAAGAGGCAGAAGCTATTGCTGACCGTGTAGCTGTGATTAATCAAGGAGAAATTATTATTGTTGAAGATAAAAAAGAATTAATTAAAAAAATGGGTCATAAAAAACTAACTATTGAATTACAAAAAAAAATTGAAGAAATTCCTGATGATTTACTTAAATATAGCCTTGAAATAGGCGATGAACACATATCTTTAATTTATACTTATAATGTTCAGGCTGAAAAAACTGGTATTACAGATTTGTTACAAGACATAAAAGATACTGGCTTAAAGTTAAAAGATTTAAAAACAGAACAAAGTACCTTGGAAAAAATATTTGTTGATTTGGTAAAGGAGAATAATGAAATTTAATTATTACGGGTTTAGAGCTATTTATGTTCATGAGATGAATAGATTTATAAGAACTGTAGGTCAGTCTATCCTTTCACCAGTAATATCCACCTCATTATATTTTGTAGTGTTCGGTTCAGTTATTGGAGGCTATATTGAAAAAATTGATGGTGTTAGTTATGGATCATTCATTGTACCTGGTTTATTAATGTTAACACTATTAACTCAATCAATAAGTAACACTTCGTTTGGAATATTTTTTCCAAAATTTAATGGAACTATTAATGAAATCTTAGCAGCACCTATTTCAACACTTGAAACAGTTCTAGCTTTTGTTGGGGCAGGAGCTACTAAAACATTAATTGTTGGTGCTGTAATTTATGCAACTGCATCTTTTTTTGCAGATGTAACAGTTAAATATCCATTATTAATGATATTTTTATTAGTTTTAGTTTCTTTTACATTTGCTTTATTCGGATTTTTAATTGGAGTTGTTAGTAAAAACTTTGAGCAGATGTCGATCATTCCATCATTGGTTATTACACCCATGGTATTCTTGGGTGGCAGTTTATACTCTCTTGATATGTTACCACCATTTTGGCAAACAATTTCTTACTTTAATCCAGTGGTTTATTTAATTGATGGCTTAAGATTCTCTTTCTATGGTGTATCTGATTTTAATATTTGGGTAAGCATAAGTTCTATGGTATTTTTTCTAGTGATTTGTGTGATCTTGGTCACAATACTACTGAAAAAAGGCTATAATATCAAAAGTTAAAATTAATTATGAATAGTAAACCAGCAACGTACCTCTCTTTAAAAAACAAAGTTGTATTTGTACTTGGTGGAAGTTCTGGTATTGGAGCAGATTTTGTAGAAGCTTTTGCAAAACAAGGCTCTAAAGTTGCTTTTGTTGGTAGAAACGAAAAATTAGCTAATGAATTAATTGAAAAACTTAAAAACTGTAGCTTTATACCTAAATTTTATAAGTGTGATATCACAAACTTAAAGATGTTAGAGGCATCCATTGAAGATTGTATTAAATCAATAGGAGATGTTGAAGTTCTTTTAAATAACGCTGCAAATGATGAGAGACATGATTTTAAAGATATGACACATGAATATTTTGATTGGGAGTATCAAACAAACTTAAGACCTCATGTATTTGCAATAAAAGCAGTCATTGATGGTATGATAAGATTAGGTTCTGGCTCTATAATCAACCTTGGTTCTATTGGATGGATGAGAAAAAATGAAAAAACAGTTTTGTACGGAATTTTTAAATCATCTATGCATGGTTTAACAAATGGACTTGCAAAAAGATTTGGCAAAAATAGAATAAGAGTTAATACTTTAGTTCCTGGCTGGACAATGACTAAAAAACAAATTGATCAACACTTAGATGATGAAGGAGAAAAAAAAATTAAAGAAGGACAATGTTTACCTGATAAAGTTCAACCACATGATATCTCAAATGCAGCTCTTTTTCTTGCATCTGATGAGAGCAAAATGATTACTGCACAAAGTATTATCGTTGATGGTGGATGGATATAATAATTAATAAGATAAAATAAACTATTATGTTGAGTTATATAATTCCTTTTCTTGTTTTAATTTTAGTTGTGGTATTTATCCATGAATATGGACACTATTATTTTGCCAAACGTTATGGTGTAGGAGTTACTGATTTCTCAATTGGTTTTGGTAAAGAAATGTTTGGCTGGAATGATAAATCGGGCACCAGATGGAAAGTTTGTGTAATACCACTTGGCGGATATGTTAAATTTTTTGGTGATAGAAACGTTTATAGTCAAGCTGATAATGATAAAATCATCAAAGAATACAGCAAAGAAGATCAGGATAAACTATTTGTGTTAAAGCCTTTGTATCAAAGAGCTTTAATTGTATTTGGTGGCCCTTTAGCTAATTTTTTGTTAGCTATTTTAATATTTTTCTCTGTTTATACTTTTGCTGGAAAAGACTTTACACCAGCTGTTATTAACGAAGTTCAAAAAGATAGCCCAGCAATGGTAGCTGGCCTTAAAGATAATGATATTGTGGTCTCAATTGATGGTAATGTAGTTAAAAGTATCATGGAGGTATCAAAATATATCATGATGTCCACTGATGAATTTATCAATTTTACAGTAAACAGATATGATCAAGATTTAAACTTTAAGGTAAAGCCTAACATTGTTGAAGGAGAAGATAATCTTGGAAACAAAATCAGTAAAAGAATGGTTGGTATTAAGCTTGGAGCTTATAATAATGAAGCAAACCATGTTAAGCTCGGTCCTGCTAAAGCACTGTTTTATGCTGTTAATGAAGTTTACTATGTAAGCACTTCTTCACTTAAATATATTGGAAGTATGATTGTTGGAAATGGTGATACTTCACAGTTAGGTGGTCCAATTCGAATAGCAAAAATTAGCGGACAAGTTGCAGAATTTGGAATTTTACCTTTCATAAGCCTTATGGCTTATATTTCTATTAGTTTAGGGTTAATAAACCTATTTCCAATTCCAATGTTAGATGGTGGACACTTAATGTTTTATGGTATTGAAAAGGTATTAGGGCGTCCTTTATCGCAAAAAACTCAAGAAGGTTTTTTTCGAATCGGATTGTTTTTATTGCTATCATTGATGTTTTTTACAACATTTAATGATCTAAAAGACGTTGGTTTATTTAAGTTTTTTGATAATTAAATTTCTTAAATAACCCTTTAAAATCAACATTTATTTAATTAATCACAATATATTGGGGCTTTTATTTTACGAGACACTAATAAAAAGCTTGATTTATGGGGTTTAATGTAAATTATATGAAAATAACCAATAAAACCGGAGCTAAAAAATGAACAAAAAACAATTAATTGCACAACTTTCAGGTTCTCTAAACCTAAGTAAAGCTGATGCTGAGCGTACTTTTGATACTATTACAAACACTATTTTAGATGCTTTAAAAGGTGATGATACAGTGAAAATTGCTGGATTTGGAACTTACAAAGTAGCAAAAAGAAAAGCTAGAGTTGGAAGAAATCCTAGAACTGGAGAGCAAATTCAAATCGGTGCTTCTCAAAAAGTTAAGTTCTTACCA
>Ga0209199_1005802_pt1 | contig 10671 bp, 10 predicted proteins | sample COGITO_mtgs_1105_7_FD_184805 | JGI IMG/M metagenome (GOLD analysis project Ga0209199, IMG submission 184805) | Pelagic marine microbial communities from North Sea - COGITO_mtgs_110523 (SPAdes) (version 2) | ecosystem: Environmental > Aquatic > Marine > Epipelagic ...
TGACAAGCAGGCCACCTACTAGACCAGCAAGCATCGCGCCAAGCGCAAAACCGATCGTTGAATAGCGATCAACATTTACACCCATCAACTGGGCCGCAATTCTGTCTTGGGCCAATGCGCGAAGGGCACGGCCGGTTTTAGTATATTGCATCAACCCTATGAAGGCGATGATCGATAATATAGCCAACACACAGATCAAGATCCGGTCATAAGGCATGATGACACGAAAATCATAGTTAAACACACCGTCAACAATTTTTGGAACGCCACGCTGTTTTTCACCAAACACCAGAAGGATCACCGCATCCAGAAAGAACGCAATTCCAGCCGCCAGCAACATTGTACTTTCCTCACGGGAAGAGCCTCTGATCACTGGTGCGAAAAGAAACCGTTCTATCAGTGCCCCAAGAATAGCTAAGGTGATGCACGACATAACGAGAGCCAGAACAAAGGGTACGCCCAGTTGGCCATAAAACGTATAGGTGACAAAACCACCAATTACATACATCTGTCCATGGGCGAAATTGAGGACGTTCATCAAGGCAAAAATGAGAGTCAAACCAAGGGCAATCATTGCATATTGAGACCCCAGATAGACGCCATTGGCCAATATTTGTTCCATAAGGTGTTCTTTCTTAAAAGCCTCGGGCCAAAGAGGCCCGAAGTTGTTCTACTCAAGTAAGGTTCAAAACCATATAGGAGTGATTAGTCGACTTCTGCAACGAACAGTGTCTCGAACGCACCGTCCTGATATACATTTACCACTAATGGCACGGCAACCTGACGGCGCTGACCAAAGGATGTCATGCCCACATAACGCAGCTTTGCATCACCATTCATGTACGGATTAGGTGCCTCAAATGTATCCATTTTCGCTTTAAACACGTCGACATCAGTGATTGCTGCAGGATCAGCCTTGAGCGTTTCAAGAATATACTCTAGCGCATAAACCTTTGTATTTGACTCGTCATTGTATTCGCCAAACATGGCTGTGTAGCGCTTGACAAATTCATTCATCATCGGAGAGGCAAGCTCAGGTGTGGACGCACCGCCAACCGAAATGAAGCCGTTCGCCAAATCACCGGCACCTTCAGCCAGAACGCCCGCATCTTGCGCAGTTTCGGTCGAAATCACCCCTTGAAACCCCAACTCACGGGCCGAGCGAATGAGCTGAGGGGCGTTCGCTGGCGAAACACCGGACAGCACAAGAAGATCGGGTCGTGCACGCATAACTGGTGTCAGAACTGGTGTGAAATCTGTGGTGTCGACTTGATACGTAACATTGGCAGAAACGACCTTAAGCCCAAGAGCTTCAGCTGCTTCAATACCACCATCACGCTGGCTGAGCGGATCAGACTCATTGGCTGCGATGAAAGCAACAGTTTTGACGCCTTTTTCATCAATCAAATATTTGTAAATCGATGGTCCTGACTGGTAATTGGCAACCATGCCGAGAACTGCATTGGATGCAGGTGCCTGATAAAGAGATTTTGGGAAAGCGTATGGAAAATACATAATCCCATTGGACTCAGCCACTGGGCGCACCGCAGCTGCGCCATCGTCAACGTTTGGCCCAACGACATAGTGAATACCCTCTTGAGCCATCTTTTCCATGCCTGCAATGGCGCGTTTAGGGTCTTTTTGGTCATCGAATGATACGATTTCTATATCATAAGTCGTACCACCGATGGTGTATCCACCGGTCTCGTTGATCCAAGCTGCTCGGGCCTCCATCGAACGCTGGTTCGAGATTCCCCAGGCAGCAGCGGGGCCACTGGTCACGCCAACAAAGCCAATTTTTAAAACGGTATTTTCTGCGAAGCCTGCCGCTGCCTGAAGCGAGGTGAGGGCCATTGCCGTCATCGCGGCTTTCATAAGTGTTCTACGTTGCATTTTAAACTCCAGTTGAATGTTGTTTCGACGCCTTTTAGGGGTGGGCCTTGATGTGATCGCCTCATCCAAGCCGTAAGCAATGTTCACGATTGTTAACAATACATGTCAACAGTTTTGAAAATTTTGTCGACATTTTTTTCAGTTTGGCCGTACATTGCCTTGATTTTAAGCGTTACATAACGCCATATGCTGGCATTAATAGCGTTCTTGGAAGGTTGCACTGTGAGTATAAATTCTCAGATAAATAGCCGATTTGAAAGGAAGTTTTCATCTGAAACTGATGAAAACATGATTGTTGAGCGAATTTATAGGGCTGTTATGGAGCAACGGTTAGCTCCAAACACCAAACTAAGCGAAGCTAGCCTTTGTGAAACTTTCAACGTGGGCAGAATGCATGTTCGTCGTGCATTGTTGTTGCTTTCAAGTCAGGGAATCATCGATTTACATTCGAATCGTGGCGCTTATGTTGCCTGCCCTGATAAGTCTGAGGCGCAAGACGTCTTTGCAGCCCGAACGCTTATTGAGCCCCCACTCGTCAGGCAGCTGGCACAGGAACCGAGTGAAGTTAGTCTTGCACTTCTTACGGAGCATATAGCGCTGGAAGACGCAGCGCGTGCGCAGAATGAACGTACAGAGATCATCCGTCTTTCTGGTGAGTTCCACACTAAACTCGCCCAAGCGACAGGAAACAAATGTATCTCGCGTATGATGCGGGAACTGGTCACGCGTACCTCTTTGATTGTTGGGCTCTTCGGATCCTCGGAAAACGCAAGCTGTCCGGATGACGAACACACCAAGATACTTGAAGCGATAAAGTCACGTGATCCAAAACAAGCTGAAAAGCTTTTGATATCTCACCTGATCCACATTCAAAGCGCCCTCGATATGGAGGTGCGAAAACGGCCTCAAGACGACTTGGCCACTATTCTTGGCTAACCTACTTTGGTTCTATCGCGTCCTTGGCCGCGCAGAATAGGAGTTGTTTGTGGCGTCGCAAAATTTCAGTAAGGTTAGGCTCAAAATCATCTGTTGCTGCACTCTGGCCAAAGTCCATTCTTGCCTTGCATAATAGCTCCACTGCGTGACTGAGCTGATCACTATTCACTTCAATATATTTTTGCGTTACACTGATATAAGGTTCAGCATTTACCTGCTGCATGCACTTTTTGTTTCATTTCCATTGGAAACGAACATATTTTTTTGCAATTTTCGAATAAAATTCGGAGGGAACAACGGAAAGAAATCACATGATCCCAAGCAATATAGTTTCCATTCAAGTTTGGTGTCCTGACATTACTGACATGAGCTTTGAAAAACTTGTCAAAGCCAAACCCGATTTGCGGTGTGAAGATTTTAGGATGGTATTGTCAGCTAAAATCTAAGTTAGACGTTTAAGAGACTGATAATTGATACCGGTTTGCTTATATGCCCTCACACTGGACAGAACTGAACGCTTAATAGCTTCAAACACAACTACGCTAGCTATACAGAAAGGCACCGTTCACGATGAGTGGTTGGGTCAATATATCTTTGAAACTATACAGGAGGCACAAGACCAAGCAACAGATTGGCTCTGGACTTACAACAACGAGCGACCAACATGGGCATCGGCGGCATGACCCCCGCTATGAAACTGAAAAAAGTCGCATGAATTCTAAGGCTAAGCCCCATTGAAATGGGGGGATTACCGCCTGACACAGGGGGCGGCCCTTGGGGCGAGACGGCTCGCGCTAACGGGTGTGTCTCTAGATTTTGTCGAGCAGTGCTAGTAAGCGCTCATGTTCTCTTTGCGACAAGTGCCGGGCGGTCTTTTTAGAAATAGACTGAGCAGTTTTTAATGCCGTTGCAGTAAAGGCCCGCCCGTCTGCTGTCAGCGAAATGTCGAGACGGCGCAAATCTGTTTGTGAAGGTGTGCTCTGCACATAGCCCTTTTTTTTGAGGCGATGGACTACGCCTTGTGTGGTTGAGGCATCCATCCCAACAAGCCGTCCAAGGAGGTTTTGTGAAAGGCTTTCCGTTTTTTCCAGTTTGGCTAGTACGGCAAACTGGGTTGGAGTGATCTCGGGCATCAATTGGGAAAAAACCTCCAAGTGTTTCTGGTTTGCCAGTCTGAGCTTGAACCCGATTTGGTCCTCAAGCTGATATTTATTTTGGTCTGGCACGCGGCCATACTCCTCGATTGGTGCTAATATAAGTTTTGCATATTTAAACGCTAGCGGAAATGGTTTTGGATTATCTAGCAGTATTTTTAAATTGTTTGACAACTAACAAGTTTTTTGCCGTAATAAAGGCGTAAAACTTTACTTTGGATAGCTCGGGATGCGCGACGCCATGTTCATTTTATTTACACCATGAGTTTTGTACGAAACGCTTGGTACGTTGCCGGATGGTCTTCTGATTTTGGAAATGAGCTAAAAGCTTTGACAATTGTGGATCAAACCTTGGTGATGTTTCGATGTGCTGATGGCGCTCTTGTGGCGCTGGAGGATCGCTGTCCCCACCGCCAATTGCCGCTGTCAAAAGGCAAGCGCATCGGTGACACTATTCAATGCGGTTACCATGGCATGACATTTGGCCGCGACGGCAAATGCGTCCGTGTCCCTGGTCAAGACAATCTTCCGGCTTCGGCCTATGTTGAGACTTACCCCCTGCACGAACAGCATCAAATTGTTTGGGTCTGGATGGGAGACCCAGATCAGGCAGATCCTGATGACATTTTTGATTTGCCCGAGTTTACCGATCCTGCGTGGCAGGCCCATCAGGGCAGTGCCCTGCATATTAAAGCACATTATCTGAACGTGGCAGAAAACCTTGTTGATCCCGCACATGTTAGCTTTGTCCATCCAACCACACTGGGCAGTGCCGCAAGCGAGAACGTGCCGGTGCACGTGCGTGCCAACGATGATATCATCGTTGCATGGCGTTGGATACGAGATGCTGCACCTGTTGGCTTTTTCCAAGATTTTGGGGGATTTAAGGGGCATGTGGACCGCTGGCATTATTATTCGTTGCATTTGCCAAGTACAGCGGTCATCGATTTTGGCAGTGCGGATACGTCACTGGACCTTGCGGAAGACGATCGCGATGCTGGCGTACGGATATTTGCACTGCATTTTGTGACACCTGTGACCGAAGATTATACAATTGATCACTGGATGCATCTGCGGAATACGGCTGTAGGCGACAGTGAGGCATCGGAGCGTATGGACCGGATGTTTGAGGTTGCGTTTGCAGAAGACAAAGCCATCCTTGAAGCTATTCATCTCGAAGAGATGCGTCCACAAAAAAGGCGTCCTATTCGCCTTGCGATTGATAAGGGGCCAAATGTCTATCGCAAGCGGATTCGTGATTTAATTGAAATTGAGGTGACTGAAAATTTAGGCGCGTTGCGCTCTACGTTTGTTCAACATGACTGATCAGAACTAAGAATCTTAATGGAGGAGATATAATATGCATAGAAAGACTTTTTTGACCGGCCTCATGGGGGCAATTGCCTTAAGTGGGATCGCCCTGACAGCCCAGGCGCAGGACCCGATAAAAATTGGTGAAATCAATCATTACAAACGGCTTGCTGCATTTGCAGGACCTTATAAAAATGGTATTGAGTTAGCACTGGAAGAGGTGAATGCTGCAGGAGGTGTCTTAGGTCGCCCGCTTGAATTTATTTTTCGCGATGATCAGGGTAAGCCAGGTGAGGCGATTAAAATTGCCGAAGAACTGATGACCCGTGAGGGCACTGTCATGCTGACCGGCACTATTTTGAGCAATGTTGGGCTGGCGATCTCGTCACTTGCCGCCGAGAAAAAGTATGTTTATCTGGCGTCTGAGCCGCTTGCGGACGCGCTGGTTTGGGGCAAGGGCAACGACTATACTTTCCGCCTGCGTGCTTCAACGTATATGCAGGCCGCCATGTTGGCCGAGCAGGCTGCCAAAACCGACGCCAAAACCTTTGCAACAATTGCTCCTAACTATGCTTATGGTAAGGACGCTGTTGCCGCCTTTAAAAAGGCCCTGCTAGCCTTAAAGCCAGATGTTGAGTTTATTGCAGAACAATGGCCTGCGGTGTTCAAAATTGATGCGGGTGCGGAAGTGCAAGCGATTGAGCGCGCCAAACCGGATGCGATTTACAACGTAACTTTTGGGCCAGATCTGGCCAAATTTGTTCGCGAAGGCACAACGCGCGGTTTGTTCGAGGGGCGCACCACTTATGGGCTGTTGTCTGGAGAACCTGAATATTTAGATCCATTGAAAGACGAAGCCCCAGAGGGCTGGATCGTAACTGGCTATCCTTGGTATGATTTTAAATCAGGACCCAACAAGGATTTTGTTGATAGTTATCAGGCCCGTTGGGACAACCATCCTGGAATTGGGTCACTTGTGGGGTACATGACTGTTCAGTCGGTCGTCGCGGTATTGGAAAAAGCTGGATCCACGGACAGTGAAGCCATCCGTGTCGCCTTTGCTGATCTTGGTGTTGAGACACCGGTTGGACCCATTACCTTCCGTGCAATTGACCATCAGTCTACTATGGGGGCGTTTGTTGGTAAGACAACTTTGCGCGATGGCGGGGGCGTCATGGTGGATTGGAGTTATAAAAAGGGCAGTGATTATCTGCCGTCTGACGCTGAGGTCATGAAACTCCGGCCAGGAAATTAACCGGCTTGAAAATTGAGTGGCCCGGAAATTAAGCGGTGAGCTGAGTGAACATTACGGGCCCGTTCGTCGGGCCCGTTTAAACAGCGCTTTTAACGTTTGCTTTTCCTTAGTGTGACCTGGCGCTGGGCATGATGTGAACATAAGATATAAAAATATACAGGGCAGGATTTGAATTATGGGTCTGTTTATAGCGCAGATACTAACCGGATTAGCCAACGCAAGCGCACTTTTCATGGTGGCTTCGGGTTTGTCACTAATTTTTGGTGTGACACGGATCGTGAACTTCGCGCATGGCTCTTTTTATATGCTGGGGGCGTATATCGGATATTCGCTGATGCAAGTTTTGCCTGGTGCGTTTGGCTTTTGGATATCGATTTTTCTGGCGGGTGTTTTGGTTGGCCTGTTGGGTGTGATTGTTGAAATCTGTGTGTTGCGACCAGTTTATCGTGCGCCTGAGTTGTTTCAACTGGTAGCGACATTTGGGGTTATTTTGGTCCTGCAGGATTTGACGCTTTTGATTTGGGGGCCGGTAGACTTGTTGGGGCCGCGCGCCCCGGGTTTGAAGGGGATAATTAGCATCTTGGATGAACCTGTGCCAAAATATGATCTGGCGCTGATTGCTATCACGCCTTTTGTTGCCTTGGCGCTTTGGTATTTTATTACTAAAACCCGTGTTGGCATTTTGATTCGCGCCGCTACGCAAGATCGTGAAATGGTGGGTGCGCTTGGGGTCAATCAAGCCTGGCTTTTTACTGGTGTCTTTTTTCTGGGTGCGGCACTGGCAGGTTTGGGGGGTGCGTTGCAGCTGCCCAAAGGCGGTGCAGATCTTTTGATGGATTTCAATATACTTGCGGCGATCTTTGTTGTGGTTGTTATTGGTGGAATGGGGTCATTGCCAGGGGCGTATTTGGCTGCCGTGCTTATTTCAGTTTTGAACGTTTTTGGAGTGTCCTATCTGCCTCAAAGCACGTTGGTGTTGATGTTTGTTGTGATGATTGTGGTGCTGATGATCCGGCCTTATGGCATCTTTGGCCGGGCTGAGGTTGCCGGCGAACACGGCCAGGTGGGCGAGCCGGAACGCCCCATAAAGCCTGCCGGCAAAAAAACGCGCTTGGCCGTGGTCATTGGCCTTGCAGCGCTGGGATTAGTGCCGTTGGTTGGGTCTGATTTTGCAGCCGTGTTGTTGACTGATATTTTGATTTTTTGTTTGTTCGCGGCCAGCTTGCATTTTTTACTTGGCCTTGGCGGGTTGGTTTCTTTCGGGCATGCCGCTTTTTTTGGGGGTGGAGCCTATGCCGCGGCTTTGATAGTCACCTACGCGGACGCACCGATGGAACTGGCACTTTTGTTGGCTCCGCTCGGAGCAGGCATGGCGGCGGTGATCATCGGATGGGTCTGTTTGCGCTTGACGGGGGTCTACTTTGCGATGCTGACGCTGGCTTTTGCCCAGTTGCTTTGGTCTTTGGTCTTTCAGTGGGGCGAATTTACCGGTGGCGATGATGGATTGGTGGGAATTTGGCCCTCAAAGTGGGCGTCAGGAAGCCTGCCGATGTTTTACCTGACGCTTGTGATTTGTGTCGGTGGTATTCTTTTGATGCGTCATGTTGCGCATGCCCCTTTTGGCTATGCGCTGCGTGCGGCGCGCGACAGCAGTCGGCAAGCTGAAGCTACAGGCATTCACACAAAGCGGGTGCAATGGGCCGCTTTCGCTTTTGCGGGGGCCATGGCGGGGGTTGCTGGCGGTTTGTTTGTGTTTTCCAAAGGCAGCGTTTTTCCAAATGAGTTGGAAATTGCCCGTTCATTTGATGCGTTAATTGTGGTTTTTTTGGGTGGTGTTAAAACCCTTTCTGGCGGTGTTGTCGGTGGTGGCGCCCTTGAAGGCGCCAAAGATTATCTCACGCGGTTTGATTATTGGCGTTTGGCGCTTGGAGTTACGATTATTGCGGTAGTGATCTTGGCGCCTGACGGAATTGTGGGCACGTTTCGCAAAGTGGGTGAACGACTTGGGCTGGTGTCTGCACGGGAGGGTGAGCAATGACTGCCGTTCTGGAAACCCGAAGCTTATCGCGGTCTTTTGGTGCGATCAAGGCTGTTGATAATGTCAGTTTCAGTTTGGCCAAAGGTGAGTTGCTGGCAATGATTGGCCCCAACGGTGCCGGTAAAAGTACTTGCTTTAATATGTTGATGGGCCAGCTGCCGCCCAGTGCGGGCGAGGTCTTTCTTAACGGGCAAAATATAGTGGGGCTGAAGCCAAGACAAATCTGGCGCAGGGGAGTGGGCCGCACGTTTCAGATCACAAGTACCTATAGTTCAATGACAGTGATTGAAAATGTCCAGATGGCACTGGTATCGCATCATGGGAAAACTTTTTCAATCTGGCCGTTTGCGACGGATCTGTATCGTGACGAGGCACTGGGATTTTTGACGCTGGTCGATATGCAAGCACAGGCTGACCGGCACTGTGCAGTGCTGGCTTACGGCGACCTTAAACGCCTCGAACTGGCGATTGCTCTGTGTCATACTCCAACGCTGTTGCTGATGGATGAGCCGACTGCAGGCATGGCGCCAAAAGAACGGATCGCGCTGATGCAGCTCACTGCTGATATTGTGCAGGATCGGGGTGTCAGTGTGCTGTTTACCGAACACGATATGGATGTGGTGTTTGCCCATGCTCATCGAGTGATGGTGTTAAACCGTGGGCAGTTGATTGCCGATGGCAGTGTCGAGGCCATTCGCAACGATCGGAAGGTGCAAGAAATCTATCTTGGCGGTGGAACCCTATTTAAAGATGAGAAGGGTGCGGCCCATGCTTGAGCTTGCTGACATTAATTCTTTTTATGGCAAAGCCCATGTTCTGAACGATTTGTCCCTATCGGTTAAGGCTGGCCAAGTCGTGTCCCTGCTGGGCCGCAATGGCGCGGGCAAGACCACAACGATGAAATCGATCATGCAACTGGTGGTTCCTAAGACGGGTTTGGTGACGTTTCAGGGTGTACCGATTGCTGGGTTGGCACCGCATAAGGTGGCCAAAATGGGTATAGGCTATGTCCCCGAGGAGCGGCGCATTTTCACAGATTTGACTGTGCTTGAGAACCTCGAAGTGGGGCGCCAGCCACCACGGTCTGATACGGTGACATGGACTTATGACATGCTGTTTGACCTGTTTCCCAACCTTGCTGAGCGTCGGGGAAATCGCGGCCGTGAGATGTCAGGTGGCGAGCAGCAGATGTTAACCATAGCCCGTACTCTTATGGGCAATCCAAGATTTCTATTACTTGACGAACCTTCCGAGGGGATTGCCCCTGTGATTGTCGAGCAGATGATTAAGATCATCTTGCAGCTAAAAAGTGAAGGACTGACAGTTTTAATCTCCGAGCAGAACCTGCACTTTGCTCAGGCAGTATCGAGCCACGCGGTAATCATTGAAAGCGGCGTTGGCAAATATGCGGGCAGTTTCGCTGATCTGGACCAGCAACCTGAAATCCGTGACGCCTATCTCTCCGTATAATTGCATTCTTTGACTTTGGGTTTGCCACTGCGCCGCCCTTACGCCCTAAGCACCTTTGTTCGAGATGTGCGTGAAAATCATCAAAGCTGCCCTAGCACGGCGCAGGTACCATGAAGTTGCGGCGGGTGTATCCAACCATGCCTTCAAAGTTGCCTTTGTCATTGCCCCGCGCGGGTCTGCCAAACTTGTCATCAAACAAGTAGTGCGACTTGGGTGGGGTGCTATAGCACTCTCGCAATCGCAAATATGGGACCCAAAAATATAAAGTCTCAACCCAGTCTTTGAGAGAGGGTGTCAACGATACCGATATACAGCCAGATTTGACAATAACTTTTGTTTTTAGGGGGTTATTCTAGTTTTAAAACTAGGGTCTGTGGACAATCATCTTGAGGCGATGAGTGTTGCTACGAGGTTCCAGCACGCTGCGTAGCTGCAATCCGTTTTGTCGTACCTATTGGATTGATTCCAACGTTTGGACCCCCCGATGTCTTGCTGCGATGATTTTGTGTGGATCTGCTGTCCATTTGAATGGTTTGGCGTGGTTGTCATTGTACTCGGTGATGAAACGGTTGATTGCAGCTTGAAGGTCGATGAGGGAACGGAAGACACCTCTT
>Ga0209199_1005804_pt1 | contig 10668 bp, 6 predicted proteins | sample COGITO_mtgs_1105_7_FD_184805 | JGI IMG/M metagenome (GOLD analysis project Ga0209199, IMG submission 184805) | Pelagic marine microbial communities from North Sea - COGITO_mtgs_110523 (SPAdes) (version 2) | ecosystem: Environmental > Aquatic > Marine > Epipelagic ...
CAATCGGCGGGTGCGCTCTTTGGGTGCAATCCATGCGCTCGCAAACCGAACAGCCAACGCCAATCTGGTCAAGCCGCGCCGATTTTGAAATATCAATTTGATCGGCATAGATCATATCGCGGGCATGATGCAATTCACACCCAAGCGTAACAGCAAATTCCGGTGATTGCGCCAAGGTTGGCGACCATAATGGCGGTGCAGTGCGGGCAAGCATGAAATATTTCTGTCCATTCGGCAATTCGGCTGCCTGTGCCAAAATCTTTTCCGGTGTCCGAAAGGCCTTATGCATCGTCCATTTTGGACAGGTGCCACCATGCGTGGCAAATTGCATACCGGCGGCGGCAAGCCGCTTGGAAATATTGCCAGCATCATCGACCCGAATGAAGAAAAACGGAATCCCACGCGCATTTGGTGCATTTAATGTTGTCAGGCGGTGACAGACCTGTTCAAAGCTGCACCCAAACCGGCGCCCCAAAAGATCGAGATCATACCGAAGGCTTTTGGCCGAATCCAGAAAGGCCGAATAGGGCATCATCACCGCACCGGCAAAGTAACCGGCAAGCGTGATTTTCAACAGCGATTGCGCCTGCGTATCCTGAACCGCCTGATCTTGGCAGATTTTGTCCAAGGTCGCCTGCTGGCTAAGAAGCGCGATTTGAATCAGAAGATGAAACTGCCGTTGTGGGCGGCGTAATGCCTCGCTTAGTAAAATTTCGCGGCGATGCAGATCATAGCGGCGAAGCTGGTTCTGCATCACCTCTACCGGCATGATTCTGACCCGAAGGCCAAGCGTGTCTTTCACATGGGCGGCAAGGCTGGCAAGCGTATTATCGCCCGTCAGGCCGAAATCACTGATCGCTTCAATTTTGGCCGCGCGGCGCAATTCATCTGCCGCGTCTTCAAGGGTCGGAAAGTAATTATTCGACTGCTGCAATGTGGCGCGCACTTTTTCAACAGGGTTACTGATCTGCCGAACGCCGCCATCCCCCGCGGTTGCTTCTAATTCATCACGCACTTTGCGATAGGCCTGAAACAGCGTCACCAGTCCGCGCGCCGCCCCCGGCGCGGCAGTGATCATGTCCTGAATTTCACGACGTGGCACCTGCTCATCGGCAAGCAATGGATCGGCAAAAATTTCAGACATGCCCGTTGACAGGCTGGCCGCGTCATCTTCGGCAAAATCCTTGAGATCAATATCAAAGCTATTGCCAAGGCGAAGAAGCAACCCAACGGTCAAAGGACGCTGATTATGTTCTAGAAGATTCAGATAAGATGGGCTGATTTCCAGCGCTTCCGCCATCGCTGTTTGTGACAGGCCAATGGATTTGCGAAAACGCCGCAATTTATGCCCAACAAGAATTTTCTCCTGCATCGCGCTTTCTTCCTGATCGTGGCTGCTGTTTCGCTTTGCTTACAAATTCAGCATAGCCTGTAAATAGAAAAAGTAAATCTTTTACAATTTTCAAATTTGCTTTTTTTTCCTTGCCCTTAACCCCGCAAAAAAGGCACAAGGAAAGGGCAGATCAGACGTATCAATCGCAGATGATCTGCACGAATTTAGCCGGCGATTTTAGACGGAAATTATAGAGCTTTGCGATATAGGTTGCGGCAGACAAAGCCAGCTTGGGGGAGTTTGTTTGGTTTGCCAATCCTATCCGCAAATCAGGGTCGGTCAGGACTTTATGTCTTGCCCGACCCTTTTCTTATTCGGCTCATTTCTTATCTGGCTCATTTTTGGGGTAAATCATTCTGAACGGCACACCCCCTTCGGCAAAAACATCAATCTTGCGCGATAATCAAAACCAGATCGGCAAGGTTGGTACCTGTTGCCCCGACCATCAAAAGCTGATCATACGCTTTTAGATAATCATAGCTGTTATGCGATAACAGCGCGGCACGCGCCACCGTTTGATCAAAATTTTGTGACGCGGCGATAATGCCACCAGCCGCATCAGTTGGCCCATCACGGCCATCGGTGCCGCCAGCCAAAATCACCCAGTTTTTGGGGGCGCTTGATCCCGCTGCTGTCATTGCCGCTGCAAAGGCAAGCGCCAGTTCCTGCGACCGCCCACCCTTGCCGGGATTAGCCATATCAAGGGTTACGGTTGTTTCGCCACCAGCCACCAATGCACAAGGCTTGCCAGCATGGCGCTGGCTGATGACCTGCGCCGCCAGATGCACCGCCATCTGACTGGCCTCGCCATCAAGGGCTGGCGCATCAAGAAATTGCATTTCGGGCATCGCTCGGCGGATATAACCTGCGGCCGCATCACGGCATTGCGCATTGCTTGCCAAAATTCTGGTTTGCACCTTATCAAGAACCGGATCACCCGATCGCACTGGCCCATCGGCGGTTCCGTTCTGGATTGCCTGCAGATGCGGCATGACAAAATCCAGCCGATCTAGACCATATTTTTGAATGAGCTGAAGCGCATCATCAAACGGCACCGGATCGGCAACGGCAGGGCCGCTGGCGATTGATTCAGGCAAATCACCAGGCACATCAGATAACAGAAATTGTGTTACCTTGGCAGGTGCTGCCAACCGCGCCAATCGCCCGCCTTTTAGCCGCGAAAACAACCGCCGAACCACATTCATCGCGTGAATATCAAGACCGCTTGCCAGCAATGCATCATTCAGCGCAATTTTCTGGGCAAGGCTGATGCCGCTTGGCGGTGCTGGCAACAAGGCCGAGCCGCCACCGCTGATCAGCAACAGCAAATGACCTGCCTGACCAAGGGATTTGACCCGATTTTCGACCGCAATTGCGGCGGCAAGACCGCGTTCATCGGGAACCGGATGCGCACTGGCAAAGCAATCAAAACCATCAATCTGGCGGTGGTTTTCATCGGTGGTAATGACAAGACCCGAACCATCATAACCGCCATTGCGAACCGCCGCTGCCATCGCCCCAGCCGCCTTGCCAAGCGCAATCACCGCTGTTGGTTGCGGGTCAAGCGCTGCATAGGCTAATCGGGTGATGCGATCCGGCTGGCCGGCGGCAAGCGCCGCGGCAAAGCTGTTGCGAGCCAACGCTTCGAATGAAGCATCAAAATTCATGCGATCTACCTCAAACCGGATCAATCAAAGGCTGGCCAGCAAAAAAGGCGCTCGCATTTTCAACAACCCTTAGCCCCATTGCAGTTCGCGTTTCGACTGTTGCCGATCCCAGATGCGGCAATAAAACGGTATTTGGTGCCGCCAGCAATGCCGGATCAATCACCGGCTCACCTTGAAACACATCAAGCCCCGCCCCGCCAAGCTGTTTGGCCGAAAGCGCCGCCGCCAATGCAGTTTCGTCAATAACATCACCGCGCGCAGTATTGATAACATAGGCATCAGGCTTCATCATCGCCAACCGCTCAGCATTCAAAATATGGAATGTATCGGCACTTGCCGCGCAATGAAGCGACAGACAATCAGCGATTTGGCAAACGCTTTCAACATCATCAAGCTGGCGTGCCGGATAGGCCGATATATCGTCAATCCGTGACCGGTTATAAAACACAATCTTCATACCAAAGCCCAATGCCGCCCGCTGCGCCACCGCTTTGCCAATGCGCCCCATTCCGATAATGCCAAGTGTTTTGCCCTGCAAGGCACGCCCCATCAAATGGGTTGGCCGCCAGCCTTGCCATTCACCGGCGCGCAATTCACGCTCACCCTCGCCAGCACGGCGCGACAGCATCAAAATCAGCGTCAAGGCCAGATCAGCCGTGGCATCGGTTAACACACCGGGCGTGTTGCTAACCGCGATACCAGCCGCGGCAGCGGCACCGAAGTCAATATGATTTACACCAACGCCAAAATTGGCAATAAGCCGCCCCTTTCCATTGGCACCGGCCGTAATGATATCAGCGCCAATCTTGTCAGATACGGTTGGCGCAATGGCATCATGGCTGGCAAAACCAGCGGCCATTTCAGCGGCAGAAAGCGGCCGATCATCCAAATTAAAGGTTGGAACAAAATATTGAGAAAGCGCAGCTTCAGCATCGGCTGGCCAGCGGCGCGTCACGAAAATACTGGGCTTGCCAGCACTGGATTGATCTGTATTTGTCATGGCCATAGTCTGCGCAGAAACAGCCGGAAAATACAGCCTTTTTTGACCGCGCATATACTGTTTTAAAGGATTTTTAATATAGCGGCAGAAAACAGCATCAAAAAAGGGACATCCCGTTTGAGACACCCCTTTTCCTGTTTTTCAATCGTCAGGCTAGCGCATTAGCCCGGGATTTTGCCCGAAATACCATCGACGTAATAATCAAGCGTTTGGAACAGCTCACCGTCATTCAAGGTCTTGCCAGCAGGAACACGAATCTTGCCAGAATTGTCTTTGATTGGACCAGTGAAGATCTTGTTTTTGCCTGATTTGATATCGGCAGCAGCCTTGGCCGCAGCGGCGGCAACATCCGAAGGCATGTTCTCAAATGGTGACAACACCAGATAATCATCTGCCATACCAACCCACGTGTTACCAGCCCAGTGATCAGGGCCCTCGCCAGTTGACCATTTTCCATCCATCATCTGTTGAATTTTTGAAATATAATAGGGTCCCCAGTTATTCACAGAGCTAAACAATTGTGCCTTTGGCGCAAAAGCTTTCATATCACTTGACTGGCCAAAGCCATGAACACCAGCTTTTTGTGCAGTCTGCAGCATAGCAGGGCTGTCTGTGTGCTGAGCAAGAATGTCCGCACCTTCGGCAATATGAACTTTAGCTGCATCAGCTTCTTTAACCGGATCATACCAAGAGTTCACCCAGATAACTGAAACTTCGGCCTTTGGGTTCACCGAGCGAAGACCAATGCCAAATGCATTTATACCCTGAATTACCTCGGGGATTGGGAAAGATGCCAAATAACCAATTTTGTTTGATTTGGTCATCAGACCAGCAACAACACCTTGGACATAACGGCCTTCGTAAAACCGGATATTACCGGTAGCCACATTTGGAGACCGCTTATAGCCAGTTATATGCTCAAATTTCACGTTTGGAAATTCTTTAGCGACCTTGATCGTATGATCCATGTAGCCAAAAGAGGTGGTGAAAATGATTTCATTTCCTTGTTTTGCCAATTCGCGGATGACGCGTGCTGAGTCAGGGCCCTCTGGAACATTTTCAACAAAGGTTGTTACAACCTTATCGCCAAAATGCTTTTCAACATCCTGACGAGCAACTTCATGTGCATAAGTCCAGCCATGGTCACCCGGTGTTGTCAGATAGACAAAGCCAACCTTGACTTTATCAGCTGCATTCGCCGTAGTCACCGTTGTCAAACCAACCAAGGCCGACAAGGCCAAGCTGGCAACAGCAACAACTGCACCAAATGAAAGGGTATTTTTTGTTTTCATTGTTTCCTCCTGAAACATTAAATGCCTAATGCCATAAAAGATTTGATGCCTGATGACATCTATTTGTTACCGATAAACAAACGCCCCAAACAGGCTGGGGAATTTGCCAAAGCGAAATCACGATTACGCGCAATCACCACCAAAACAATGATTGTCGCAATATAGGGCAGCATCGACAGCATCTGTGACGGCACGGTCCATCCCCGCGCCTGTCCGGCCAGCTGCATAATTGTAATTCCGCCGAATAATAACGCGCCAACAAGAATACGCGAAGGAATCCAAGATGCAAAGACCACAAGCGCAAGTGCAATCCAGCCGCGCCCCGCGGTCATGCCCTCAGACCAATGTGGCGTTAGCACAAGCGGCAAATATGCCCCGCCAAGTCCAGCCATCATACCGCCAAATGACACCGCACCAAACCGCACCAAAAGCACCCGATAACCAAGCGCATGCGCCGAATCGTGGCTATTGCCAACCGCCCGCAATACCAAACCGGCCCGCGTCCGGTTCAAAAACCACGCCACAAATACAAGAAAGCCAATCGATAAATAGACCATGATATCGTGGTTAAACAGCAACTCGCCAATAACCGGAATATTAGCAAGAAGCGGAATTGCAAGATTGGGCAAACCATCAACCGTGCCGCCGACAAAGGGTGCGCCAACAAGTCCTGACAAGCCTGATCCAAAAATGGTTAGGGCAAGACCTGTTGCGACCTGATTGGTGGCAAGACCCAAGGCAAAAAGCGAAAACACCGCCGCGGTCATCGCCCCAGCAACCGCACCAGCCAGAATGCCCATATAAGGATTTCCAAGGATTGATGTTGCCGCAAAGGCCGACACAGCCCCCATTAGCATCATGCCTTCAACACCCAAATTCAACACCCCGCTTCGTTCGGCAACCAATTCACCCGTTGCCGCAAAAATCAACGGTACCGACGTCAATAGAACGGTTAGGATCAAAGCTTCCATTCTATTGCTCCTTTGAAACCGGCAATACGGCCGGACGCCGCCAGGTGATGTGATAACGGTTAAATGTCTCACCTGCCAACAGCATGAACAGCAAGATCCCCTTGAAAACACCTGTCACCACCTTTGGCATGCCAAGCGCGATCTGCGCATAATCACCCCCAAGTTCGGCAAGGGCGACAATCAGGCCGGCAAAAATCACCCCAATCGGGTTTAACCGCGCCAGAAATGCAACAATGATGGCGGTAAACCCATAACCAAAAGACACATTCGGCTGCAGCTGACCCATGCTGGCAGACACTTCAACCATTCCGGCAAGCCCGGCTGCACCCCCAGCAATTGCCATAACGCCAATCGTCACCAGATGCGGCTTAAAGCCAGCAAACCGGCCTGCTCGCGGCGCATCGCCCATGACCTTGATCTGAAATCCTAAAATCGTGCGCGACAGCACGAAACTGCCAGCAATCGCCAATAGCAACGCGCCAACAACCCCCCAGTGCAATTGCCCCAAACTGCCAACAAACGGCACATCAATCCGGTGGATCAGACCAGCATCGCTATACATTTTCGTCAGCGGAAACCCGAATGACATCGGATCACGCCACGGGCCGCGCACCAGCCAGTCGATAAACAGCGCCGCAACATAAGTCAGCATCAACGACACCAAAATTTCATTAGTGTTAAACCTGACTTTTAATAACGCCGGTATCATCGCCCAGCATATGCCGCCAATAATGCTTGCCAAGACCATTGCCGGCATCAGGGTTATTGCTGGCCAATCGGGAAAACTCAGCGCCACCCAACCCGAAAAGATGGCGCCAAAAACCAACTGGCCTTCAGCGCCGATATTCCACACATTCGCCCGAAAACAAAATACCAGCCCAGTGGCAGTAATGATCAGCGGACAGGCCTTTACAAAAAGGTCACCAATTTGATCAGGGCGCGAAATTGGCGCGACAAAAAAAGTATAAAGTGACCCAAGCGGGCTAAAGCCAAGAAGACCAAAAATACCGGCACCAACAGCCAAGGTCAGGACAATGGCAACCGCTGGCGTCAGTAACGTCAGCGACAGCGGAATATGTTTGCGCGGAGTCATGCTGATCATGCGCTTGCTCCTTGAACTGCACCTTGTGCCGCATCTTTTGGGGCATCACTGCCGCCCATTAGAAGCCCAACCTTTTCAGCCGTCAATTTTGTGGCCGATTCAGCCGTCGATAAAACACCATCATGCAATACGGCAATGCGATGCGAAATCGCAAAAATTTCTTCGAGATCCTGCGATATCATTACCACTGCCGATCCTTTGGCCACAAGATCAAGCATTGCCGCACGGATAAACACCGCCGCCCCGATATCAACACCCCATGTTGGTTGCGATACGATAAGCACGCGCGGCACTTTGATAATTTCGCGCCCAACGACAAATTTCTGCAAATTACCACCCGATAAGGATGATGCCAACGGGTTAGGCTCGGGAAGGCGAACATCAAAATCCGCTGCAATCGCTGCGGCTTTGGTGCGCATGCCGACAAGATCAATCACCCCACCGCGCACCACACCGGCAAGCGAATGATTGGTTAGCAACGCATTGTCGGCGAGGCTCATTGACGGCACTGCCGCATGACCATTGCGCTCTTCTGGAATAAATCCCATGCCCGCAAGGCGGCGTTCGGCTGGCCCTTGCGATGAAATATCACCGCCATCAAGCGTGATGACCCCCGATTGATTGCCAAGCCATTCACCCGTTAGCGCCGCCATTAATTCATCTTGGCCGTTACCAGCGATCCCGGCGATCCCGAAAATTTCGCCGGCGCGCGCCTCAATCGTAATATCGCGAAGCGTCACCGAAAACGCATTTTGCTTTGGCCGGTTTAACTTGGTCACGGCAAATAATATTTTGCTTTTGGCTGGTGCTTTTTGGCGCGCCACATCCTTGACTTTGGTGCCAATCATCAATTCGGCAAGCTGGCGGTTTGATTGGCCTTTGGTATTTACCGAGCCAACATTCTGTCCGCGCCGTAATACGGTTGCACGGCTTGTCAAAGCCCGAATTTCATCCAGCTTGTGCGAAATAAACAACACCGCCAGCCCATTTTTAGCAAACCGGCGAAGAACTTCAAAAAGCTGTTCGGTTTCCTGCGGGGTTAAAACCGATGTTGGCTCATCCATGATCAACAATTTCGGGTCTTGCAACAAACAGCGAACAATCTCAACACGCTGCTGCTGACCAACGGACAGATTGTGAATACGCGCCGCCGGATCAACCTCGATACCATATTCTTTTGAAATGCTGGCAATGCGATCCGATAGGGACGCAATCGTTTCACCGGGAGGCATTGCCAATTGAATATTTTCGGCAACGGTCAATGCGTCAAACAGCGAAAAATGCTGAAACACCATGCCAATGCCGCGCTGGCGTGCCTGTTGGGGGCCGGGAATGGAAATTGGCTCGCCATTCCAAAATAGCTGGCCAGCATCAGGCTGTAATAGCCCATAAGCAATTTTTACAAAGGTCGATTTGCCAGCGCCATTTTCACCTAAAAGCGCGTGAATTTCGCCAGCATGAATCCGAAAAGACACATCGTCATTAGCGATGAAATCGCCAAAGCTCTTGGTCACGCCAACAGCTTCAAAAAGTGGTTTGGTGCTCGAACGGCCTTCGTTTAATGTTTGCGACATTACTCTCTCAGCTCTATTGCACACCGCTATTTTTCGACAAAAATCATCGGGGATAATAAGATGCTAGAATAGGAGAAAAAAACCGCTGCTGTAAAGCTTCTAAAATTCAGTAAAAACAATGCTCTTTCAGATTTTATTGTTCTTGTTTTTCCTAATGAATAGCCAGCCCCGATAAAACCGGCGCTGGCTAAATTTGTTTTGCTGCAACTTTGACGTTGCAAAATTATCTAGCGTGAGAACTCGGGATGGCATCCATACCAAGTTCAGCACTGTCCAAACCTGCAATCTCGTCTTCCTCACTGACCCGAATACCCATGATTTTATCAATGGCAAACCAGACAATTAATGAGACCACAAAGGTGAACACTCCGACAATGAGAATTGAAGTTATCTGCGTCACAAAGCTGGCATCACCATTGGTCAAAGGCACGGCAAGCGTTCCCCAGATACCGGCCATCAGGTGAACCGGAATGGCACCGACAACATCGTCAATTTTGATCTTGTCGAGGAACGGCACCGCAAAGACCACGATCGCGCCGCCAACGCCGCCAATTAAGGTCGCTGCGCCCAAAGTCGGGGTCAGCGGTTCTGCTGTAATCGACACAAGCCCTGCAAGCGCGCCGTTCAACACCATTGTCAAATCGACCTTGCCATAGAAAATCTGGGTCAGTGCCAGCGCGACAAGCGCACCACCAGCCGCAGCGGCATTCGTATTGGCAAAGATACGCGAGATATCAGCAACATCGCCAATGCTTCCCATCGCCAATTGCGATCCGCCGTTAAAACCAAACCAGCCCATCCATAAAATGAAGGTTCCAAGTGTTGCCAGCGGCAAATTCGCACCAGGCATCGGCACAACACGGCCGTCTTTATATTTTCCAATTCTAGGGCCAAGGATCAACACGCCAGCAAGCGCCGCCCAACCACCGACTGAATGGACAACCGTCGAACCGGCAAAATCAAGAAAGCCCATGCTGTCAAGAAATCCACCGCCCCATTTCCAGCTTGCCTGCAACGGGTAAATCACCGCGGTCAGGATAAAGGTGAAAAGCAGAAACGGCCATAGCTTGATACGCTCGGCAAGCACGCCCGATACAATCGAAGCTGTTGCCGCACAGAACATCAACTGAAAGAAGAAATCTGATCCGGTTGACGCATAAGAGATATCATCGACCTTATCAGGTGCCACGCCAACCGCCTCAAGAACGGCAGCGACTGGTAATAGACCCGACAAAACGCCTTCAACCGACCATGTCCCAAGCGGATACATCAAATTATAACCGACAAGATAATAGCCAATTGCCGCCAGCGAGAACAACGCCACATTTTTGGTCAATTGCATTGTTGTGTTTTTCGCCCGCACAAGACCGGCCTCAAGCATGCAAAAGCCACATGCCATGAACATCACCAAAAACCCTGACATCAAAAACAGCAATGAGTTCAGGATGAAAACGCTATGCGCCGGTGCCTCTTGCGCAAAAGCCGGACTAGCCATCAAACTAGCCGCGCCAGCAAGACACGAATATTTTAAAATTGTTTTAATCATTGGTAACTCCTACGTGATGCCTTTAAAGGGCGCTATCGCCAGTTTCGTTGGTACGAATCCGAACCGCTTCCTGAAGATCGAAAGTAAAAATCTTGCCATCGCCAATTTTGCCGCTTGAGCTGG